>Ga0334901_1000532_pt1 | contig 51397 bp, 50 predicted proteins | sample GraSluR3_MG_3_FD_207216 | JGI IMG/M metagenome (GOLD analysis project Ga0334901, IMG submission 207216) | Sludge microbial communities from methane-producing bioreactor in Wageningen University, Netherlands - Granular Sludge_15_08-R3 | ecosystem: Engineered > Bioreactor > Anaerobic >...
AATTCTTGTGTAAAGCGTCGGACAATTGTCGTTTTACCTGTGCCACAGTCACCTGTTAAGACAGCGAAGAGCTGACGTTCCGCTGCGTGTATCAGGCGCCCCAAAATCTCATCCATAGATTGTGAGTGATAGAGATTGCTTGAAGGAATTGATCGGGAGAAGGGTGCCTGCTTCATCTGGTAAAATGGCTCAAACAAGGTGCTCACCTTCTCTCATCACCTTGCTGTAAGAAACCGCCGGTTTCTGCACGTCTTGCCGTTCCTCGTGCTTTTGAGTTGCTGCACGCAAGAGCCGTGACGCATCCGTTTGTTTGGGTTGAAGGTTTTCAGGTAATTCTGGTCGTTTTCCGACATGTGTGCCAATCTCAAGTTTCTTAGCTTGCCAGGGAGTATAACCTTCTTTTTCAATAGTAATTTGTGACAGATCTGATGGATCATAGATAACATCCACGGTAGTGCCGATAAATGGAGTACCCACTTCATACAGTTGGTTCTGAAAACTGATACATCCGGATTTATCTACCTTTCTTTTTTCCGCATGAAGAAAAGCCAAGCGGATGGTTTCCGCATCCAGAAAGTGTAAGACCTTTTTATCGCTCCGGTAAGCCATCTCCGGTGTGACATGCTCGCCCAGGGCCGAGTGAGGCTTGTTCAGATAACATTCACTGAGCCAGACTTTGAAGAGGTCATTCAGTTGATCAAGTGACTTGGGCTTTTCTAATGCGATTTCTCCCAAAAAAGCATCCACAACACGGTTTAGACGTTCTACCTTGCCTTTTGAGCTAGGCGAGTACGGTCGGGCATAGAGGAGCTTTGTCCCCAGTTTGGAACAGGTCCGAGCCATCCATTTCGTGCGATACTGCTTCCCGTTATCAAAAAATACAGCTTCCGGTCTCCCATACTTCTGAACAGATTGGCGGAAAGCATCTTCAACGATCCGCTGATCTAGAGTGGGATAAAAAGCACCATGAAGGACAAAACGAGTGGCGTCATCGATGAATAAAACAAGATAGGCTTGTTTCTTGATACCGCCTTGACCAATGGGGAGGAATGGTCCAAATTTGATATCCGACTTATTCCGATATCGGAATAAGTCGGATTATCCCGATCTTTTTATTATTCCGATTTAATCTAATTATTAGTGAAAATGTTATAAAAGTAAAATGAAAAATCGGAATAATATATTCTAGTTTCTATCGCAGCACATTTAGGCATCCTTACTAATAAAAGATGCAGACCAATAGTCTGAACTTTATTAGGGGGTAATTCAAATGAAACAAATTGAAATAAGCAGGCTCATTGATCAGACTTTGAACGCTATGAAATCTTTAGGATTAAAGGAATCTACGCTAAAGTCGTATAGGCTTAGCGGTTTCTACCGAATTAGAAAATTCTTTTTTAGTCATGAGAAAATTTACTATAGCTCAAAAATCGCAGGAGATTTTTTAACCTTTGAAAAGAGGAGGCTGATTAGGGAAAAAATATCTGCCCGTTATTATAGAAAGCTACAGAAGTCGGCCGCTTTATTAGATGAATTCTATACCACGGGTACCATGAAATGGGCATACCTGCACAACCATACCACAGTCAAAGTAAATGCGTATTTTTCCACTATTCTTTTGGAGTACACTAAGACATTACATGAAAACTTGAGTGCGGGTACTATTAACGGCATACAATCAAATGTTTTATCATTCCTCGGTTATCTGGAGACTAACAGACATTCAGATTTTGTGAAGATTTCCCAACGGGAAATTAGAGATTTTATCGTGTATATTTCAAAAAGTCACTGTGAAAGCATGAGTAATATCCTCTATTCGCTCCGATCATTCATCAGTTATTTAAGGGATTCAGGAATAGCTCATATTGACGCAGGCTTAATATTACAGAAACCTGCCAGATCCAGAAAAAAAGTTTTACCTTGTTTTTCACATGAAGAGGTAGAGTCTATCCTTCGGCAGATTGATATAAGTCTCCCAGAAGGAAAGCGCGATTATGCTATATTATATCTTGCTGCTCATACTGGATTGCGCTCTATAGATATAGTAAATCTTAAATTAATCGATATAGATTGGAAAAAAGATGAGATACAGATTATCCAACGAAAAACTGGACAGGCACTAGCTCTTCCATTAGAGCCAGATACCGGAAGAGCGATTGCGGAATATATTCTCTATGGACGACCTACTTCAGATTCACCTTATATTTTTCTACGTTCTTTTGCGCCCTTTATTAAATTGGCGGATGTTGGATCAATGGGCAATATATTTAAGAAATATCGAAACAAGGCCGGGATCATACATAAGCCTGGTGATGGGAAAGGACTCCATGCGTTACGCCGTTCCATGGGCACTTGGATGCTTGAAGCAAAAGTTCCGCTAACAACAATCTCACAGGTTCTTGGACACCGTAACCAGAATTCAGCGAAACAATATCTTTCAATGGACCATTGTGGACTGCAGGAATGTTCTCTGGGACTACAGGCTATCGAAACAGAGAAGGAGGAATTGCTGTGAATCCTATTTTTGTTAGCCATTTTGCTAAACACTTGGAAGATATGATTCAGTTCAAAGAAGCGCTGGGGTATTCAAAAAGCAGTTATGAGAAGTTTTTCGTCAACTTCGACAGGTTTTGTTTCATGAATTTCCCGTATGAATCAATCCTCACAAGAGATCTTGTTATGCAATGGGCACGTCTTCATCCCTCAGAGAACGCTAATGGGTTAAAAAGAAGAATGATCGCTGTTCGTGAGCTGGGTAAATATCTGAATACCGTCGGTATTCAGGCATATGTGATCCCAACGGAGATTATCGGAAACTTCAAACCATTTGTTCCTTATCTCTATACAGACCGAGAACTGTCTGCTTTTTTTAAAGCATCAGACCGTCTTATCCCCCACAAACTTTCACCGTTTAGGCACTACATCGTACCGGTTATCTTTAGACTGATTTACTGCTGTGGGTTACGGCCAAGTGAAGGGATAAAAATTCAGTGTGCAGATATTAACCTTAGGACAGGAGAACTTTATATCCGGGAAACAAAGATGCATAGAGACCGTACCATCGTTATGTCTTCCGACATGCTAATCTTATGCAAAAACTACGAGTATCGGATCAGTACGATCTGTAAAAACCGGAAATACTTTTTCCCCCATCCTGATAGAACAGCTTATTCGGTATCCTGGCTGCAGGATCAGTTCCGTAAATGCTGGGGAATTTCAGGAATTACTGACTTTCATGGGGGCAGACCGCGCGTGTACGACTTTAGGCATAATTATGCCACTAGGTTAATGATGAAATGGGTAGAGGAAGGAAAAGATCTATATACATGGCTACCATACCTTAGTGCCTACATGGGTCATGCTGATTTTTCTGCCACTTCATACTACATTCATCTCATTCCGGAACATCTGACCAAATCTTCTGCGATTAACTGGTCGAAATTTACTGAATTGATACCGGAGGTGCATCAATGAAAAAGTTGAAAGATGAGACTCTATTTCGATTAATGCGTGATTATCTAACTGTATATCTTCCAAATCAGAAATGTTGCAGTTTGAATACCATAAAATCATATAGAGAGTCTCTAAACCTTCTATTTGATTTTATTACGACACAAAAAGCAATTCCTCTGACAGATATAACTTTTGAAGTGCTTAACAGTCAAACGATCATTGAATTTCTGGACTGGATGGAAAGAGAACATAATTGGGGAACATCAACCAGAAACCATCGTCTCTCATGTATCCGTTCTTTTTTCAAGTATGCCGGGAATATGGAACTAACAATGATTGTTTATCAAAATGAAATCAAAAAGATACCCTTAAAAAAGAATAAGGATGCCAAAGTCGTGGAATTCATGACAGAACAGGCATTGAAAACTGTATTGGAACAGCCAGATACAAGCACAAAGAACGGTATTAGGGATCTATTTTTCATGATTCTGATGTATGATACGGGGGCCAGAGACCGGGAAGTCCTTGATATGAAAGTAAAAGATTTTTGTGTGGATTTGAAAAATCCATGTGTCTATCTTACTGGAAAAGGTGAGAAAACACGTGTGGTTCCTGTTATGACAAAAACGGTGAATCATTTTCATCAGTATTTAAAGATCTTTCACAGCCCAACGGAGGAAAACTTAAATCAGTATCTTTTTTATACCGTAAGGCATGGAATAAAACAACAAATGTCGGATGACAACGTCGCACGTTTCATGAAGATATATGGAACAACTGCGAAAAAGAAATGTGACGAAATCCCTAAGAAAGTACATCCACACTTATTCCGCCATACCAGGGCCATGCATCTTTACCGTGCTGGAATGCCATTGGCATTGTTGTCAGAATGGCTGGGCCATGCCCAACTGGAAACAACACTGATTTACGCTTACGCAGATACTGAGATGAAACGAGAAGCGATTAAAAGAGCAACAGGAGCCAACAATCCATTAATAGTGGGAGAAAATCCAGCTTATTGGAAAAACGATGATGAACTGATCAAAAAACTTTATGGACTGAAATGAAAAAGTTATCCCGATTATTTACTAAGAAAGCTGCAGAAAGCTTAATGATCTGCAGTTTTTTAGTGATTTGTAATAAGAATCGGAATAATAAAAAAATCGGGATAATCCGACTGCCAGAGCTTATTTCGATGAGATTGTTGGAAGCGTCGAGCGGCTCCTGCTGTTGACTGGTAGAGCCGCATTTGCCGTGAGCTATAACCTCGTTCCGTAAGTCTTTCCTGCAGTGTTGATCGCTTAATTTCACCCGGTTTTGCTCGTCCCTCCCACTCCAATATTTGGATAATCTGCCGGACACTTCGTTGGGGTGCTTCTCTTCTGAGCAGGATTGCTTCTTCCAATAATTCATTTCTTAACGCGCCTTTTATCAAGCCTGCCTGTTTACGCATGGGCTTGAGCCCCTCGAGTCCGAGCTCTCGATAGCTGCCCAGATAACGTCGGATCGTTCTTTCTGAGAGTCCACTTGTTTCACAGATCTGTTTTTTCACTTCAGTCGCTCTGGCGGTGTCCAAATCGCCAGATAACAATGGGGCGATCAGTTGAAAACGTTGAGACGCAATTTCTTCCAGCTTTTTAGAATTTCTCATCACACATCTCTCCTCGTTTTAGCCTTCATCATGAAGTTTAAACGGGAGTCAGCCGGACAAAAATGCAGAACGGGTCTGTACCCAAAGATGAACATTAACAATCGGTCTGGCCATTCTAGCCAGCCAACCTGGTGCATCGCCAAATAGCCGTCCAATTTTTTCGAGTGCGGTCAGTGATTCCACGGACGAAGGATCCACTGGGGCTAAATTGATTTGTTGAAAGCGGAGAACGATCGAATGAAGACAGGCCAGCCAGTAATCGATATACTCAAGGAACCAACGGTTCCAACGATATAGAGTCGAATTGTCCGCAGCGACATCATTTTTGTGAGGCTGGGAAACAACTTTTTCAAAGCAACGTGACTCATAACGTTTATAAGGAATAAGCAGATCAGGGAGTTCATGATGAACTTTTGAACACGTGCCACAACACAAACGACGAATGCGCAGTGAAACGCACGTTCCTGAATCCTTTATGTATTTTCTCAAACGGCTTCCAATGACTTTAAGTTCTCCTCCACAACAAGGACAAGGCACCTTTTCCGCACCCTTAACAGAAAACACCTGTGGATGGGTTATCAACAAGCCGATAGTCTGATATAATAACCATATTGTTGGTTTTAAGGGTATCCCTCGTGTAAGTAGGATTACACGGTAAAGGGATACCTTTTTCCTTTCGTAAAATAAGTGCCAGCTATAAAGTCCTATGGACATTATAGCTGGCACCTACTGGACAGGCAATCCCGTCAACTTTCGGCTATTTTCAGGCAGCAATAACAGTTCGAACAAAGAATAAAAATGATAAGGTCGTTAAGCAAATAAAGAATTACTATCATTCGCCTCAAATCAAAGCATACATTAGTAAAACATTTCATGGTTCTGTAGTTCCCGCTTGGTAAAAAGGGTTATGAATTAAAAAACGATCCGGTTCTTGCCTCATAATGGCATGAATCGGATCGTTTTATTTAGCTATACCCGTTCATTGACCGATGCAGACTATTTTTTAGGTCAAATAAACAACTTTAACCTTCCCTGTATTACTCATCGCTTAACAAACGTAGTACTTCATCGCATGTCCGAATTCTCCCAATCCGCGGGAAAATATAGTGACACACATAATCATGTTCTTCTTTGGTTGAAGCGGTCATTGCATCCTCAACAAAAATTTGCGAGTAGCCATGCTGATAAGCTTCACGTGCGGTCGTGTCGACACCAATTCCTGTAGAAATGCCGCAAAGCACAACAGTTTGAATACCGCGACGGCGCAATTGCGCGTCAAGATCTGTGCCATAGAATGCGCCCCATTGCCTTTTAGTCATCGTATAAGCGTTCGTAAAGTCTGCTAACTCAGGTACCCATTGATCCCAGCCCTCACTGAACCGGTTGGAACGGCTGCTTTGATCAGTATTAGGCCTCAGCATATCTTTTCCATCAAATGTGGCAACACGGACAAGAACGACAAAGGCACCTTTTTCCAGAAATTTACGAACCATGCTGCTCGCCTTTTGAACAACCTGCACACCTGTATAAGGCGCACGTGGACTGTTGACAATACCATTCTGCAGATCAATAACTATAAGAGCCGTTTTAGCCGCTGTTAAACGTTCCGTTCCTGCTTGTTTCTTATCCATAATCATTTCCTTTCCTATTTCAAATGGCCTTGTGTGATACACGATGACGATCATTGATGCTTATTTTTCGATAAATTCTAAAATAAACCCATAATGCATTAATGAGCAGCAACGCAGCAGTCATATAAAATACAGATCGGATGCCGAACCAGGCAGCAGCCTGTCCGCCAAATACGGACCCGCTGAATACACCCAAATACATTGCAGACATGCTGAATCCGAAAATTCTGCCTGTGAGTGCATCAGGGGTGATCTTTTTCACCAGAATGTTAATGGAGGGCATCAGACCCGCCGCGGTTAAGCCGAATAAGAATCTAAGGCCAATTAATTGCCATGGATTGTTCACGAATGCCATGGGAATAAAAAGGATTCCGGCAAGAATAAGCGCTGCGAGTATCACTTTTTGAGCACCGATTCGATCCGAAAGTTTCCCTAGTCTAGGCGCCGCCAGAATGTTTGCCAGTCCGGAAGCAGAGAAAGCCATGCCCGCAAAAAGAGCAATATGACTGGTACTATGAGCAATGTGTGCCACGTACACAGTAATAATCGGCTCCGCTGAATAGAGAGCAACCGTTAAAATAAAAGCAGTGACAAACAAGGTAACGGTTAAGCTTTTTTCCGGAATACTTGCCCACACTTCCCCGCTGCGCAGTACCTTATGATCCTCACGATGAAATTCCTCTTTCACAAAGAAAATCGTGGTTAAAAAGGCAACAAGCATCAGTGCACCGGTAATAAAAAACACATTTTGAATACCGGCGAATTCCGATATGAATCCACCGATCATTGGACCCAGTTAAGAACCGGCAATGTTTGCTGTTGATAACGTACCCAGCGCCCATCCGGCATGCTCATTATCTGTCTGAGTGGCAATTAATGTTGTGCAAGCCGTGCTATAACCGGTGATCACTCCTTGCAGCAGTCTCAAGCCAATGAGCACATAGACATTAGGCGCAAAACCCATGCAGCCAATCACAAGTGCCATACCGAGGCTTGCACGCAAAAGCATTGGTTTTCTCCCAAACCGGTCAGCCGCCGCGCCCCAAATGGGTGAGAAAATTGCCGAAAGAATAAACGTAATGCCAAAGGCAATCCCAGATAATTGGGCGATTGCAGCTGCATTGTGGACACCAAGATGCCGAATATAAAGCGGCAACACCGGAGCGATTTGACTCATGCCGATACCCGTGGCAAACATGCCAAACCAGCAAAAAATTAAATTTCTTTTCCAAATCGGCAAAAAAAAGCCACCCTTCTGCTGATGATTCATTGATCGTCCCACATAATGAACAATAACATCCTCATACTAGCTGAAGAATGGCCTTTATTACATGAACAATATTAGATTCCATGGACATTTTTGCTATAAAATTCTGAAGGACTCATGCCTTCAATTTTTTTTAATACCCTGCTGAAATAAAATTCATCGGTGAATCCCAATTCTTCTGCGATTTCTTTTATCTTTTTATCGCTCTCTACCAACAATGCTTTTGCCTTATCAATTTTCATCCTGTTGAAAAAAGCAATGACGGTATAACCAGTTGTATCCTTGAAAATTCTGGATAAGTAAGCTGGTGACAATTTCACCAGATCTGATAAACCTCTTAAAGTTATGCGACAATCAATATGTTGCTGCATACATTCGATAACCTGTTCAATTTTTAAAAACGCTGTGGCCTTTTGATTCTGCTTTTTCATGGTTTCAAAAATGACTGCGATCAATTGCTGAAGCAAGATCTTGGCTGCAAATTCGTACCCAGGTTGTTTCGCATACAAGCGACTTACCAGCTTATGAAACAGATCATTCACTTGATAATGATCCTTTAATACCTGCGCCTCATGCAGCGGCAGTAGTCGTGTTTCATTTTTTATTTCCCAATGATTATCGGCAAGGTACACATGTCCATAACTAAAATGTACAGATTGAAAACAAAGGGGTTCACTACCATCGATCTCAATGGAATGCATAACAGCAGGACAAATATAGAAAAGCATGTCCTTCTCTAGAAGGTACTTTTTCTTCCCAATAGCAATATGACCTTTTCCCGAGGAAAAGCAGATCAATTCATGATGTTGAAGCGTTCTGGTGATGCTTCTCGTTTCATTTCCAGATTCACGACCTTCTCTACTGTTGCAATAATGAATATGAAAGAAGAGATCTTTTAGCCACATGGTGCCTCCATCGTTTTCAAGCTTTACCTATTCTATGTGTTTGCGAGTAGAAAACATATTCGGAAAAAATTAAATCGTCTCACTCATATGATTGAACAATTGGAGTCATACTCTGTTCTCCCTAAGCGTCTTCATTCAATTACGGATACTCATATGTTTCTCAATAAAACGGAAGAGTGTTGAAAAATACAAGTCGGGGTCGACAAGTGACGAGGCGGCATGCGTAGCATTCTTTACGAGCAAAAGCTCCTTTTCTCCGGCTGCGGCTTCGTACACGCGATGCACCATGCTCGTTGGAACAAATGTATCCTGTTCGCCATGAATAAACAAAATTGGTACTTTTGCTTTTTTCAATTGTTCAACGGCCGATGCTTCAAAAATGCCGTAACCAGCACGAGACCGTGTGACTCGGTCAGCAAATCGAAGGATAGGGAACGCAGGCAGACGAAAAAGATTGCGTAATTCATATGCGAATTCATCGGCCACCGACGTATAACCGCAATCCTCCACAACGCAGACAACATGTTCAGGAAGCTCCTCCCCCGCCGTCATCATCGCGGTTGCGGCACCCATTGAAATGCCGAAAATGACAATCTGTGCCTGCGGATCCGATTTGATGATCTCATGAATCCAGCCGACCACATCCAGCCGATCGTTCCAACCCATGCCAATATAATCTCCTTCGCTCTGCCCCGCTCCACGCAAATCCGGAACGAGAGCATTAAAACCATGGTCAGCAAAAACCGATGCATAGTAGAACATATAGGAACCTTCATTCATATATCCATGCAAAAGTACCACCCAACGATGGCCTTCCGGATGAGTATCAAACCGGCAAGCATGCAGCTTCAAACCATCGGATGCATTTAAAAAAACGTCAGTCGGCGGACACTCCTGGAGAAAGCGTTCGTTCACAGCCTTGCGCTCGTCAATCCGTGCTTTTATGACCGGTGAAAAGTGCTCCTTCGATACTGCCGGATCAAGATTTTTCCGATGAGGCGATTGCTCCCGTGCAATGGCCAGACGATAAAAGTAACGACCGACCATACTTTCCGTCACCTTGAAAACAGCAGCTGCGGCCGTCAAAATTCCCGACACCACAAGGATCTTTGTTTTCAATTTCCCGCGCTTAATCTTTGCCTTATCTTTTTGATCACTTGGATCACTCAGCAGTCGCATAAAACAACACCCTCCTCTCATGATTTTGCTCTACTTTTATAATAAATGAACAGAACATAAACTGACAAAAAAATGACTGAAAAATTTTTCATTACTGCTACCGTACTGATGTAAGTGAGGTTTTTTAGTGTCCAAGTATGGTTGGTCTCTTCCAAGCTCTCATTATCTTGCACCAAAAAAAATGAATCAAACACACTTTAAAAATCCTGGATGATTGTTGCGTGTTAAATCTATTGAAATAGTTAAGCAGATGAACTAAAATTAGTTCAGTAGATTAACTATATTGGGGTGACGTCATGGACGAAATGTACCAAAGTGCAGAAATTATTGCACAATTTTGCCGAACACAAATTAATGTAAAGAAAAATATTCCGATTCGCAATAGTGAAATGGGTGTTTTAATCTATTTAGTCAGAAGTAAAGAAGCGGTAACCCCTTTACAAATTGCTCAATTCTTCGCAGTATCAAAACCAATGGTTACTGAAATGATTAATTCCTTGAATAGAAAAAAATACTTAATAAAACACTCTGATCAAACAGATGGGAGAAGTTATAAAATAGCTCCAACTTCACTAGCCAAAGAGCTCGTCAATGAATCTTATAAAGAATACTTAAAAATGCTATATACCTTAGAAACGAAGATGGGGCAAGATGATTTTAGACAATTGGTTCACTTAATCAGTAAAGCAAATCAGATATTAGCAGAGGAGAAATGAAATTGGGTAAAATTTTAGTCACTGGAGCATCCGGGAACTGTGGTACATTTGTTTCGCATACATTAGTGGAATTAGGAGAAATTGTTGTCCGTACCTACACAACAAATAATCGATTACCTGCCTTAGAACATTCAACAGATGTTAAATTTGATTTCACTGACCCTTCAACCTTTGAAAATGCGTTAAAGGATGTAGATCGAGTCTTTTTAATGAGACCTCCTCATCTAGGAAAGCCTGAAGATCTTTTTCCGTTCATAGAATGCATGAAGAATCATGGAATTAAACTTGTATGTTTTCTGTCTTTAATGGGGATCGAAAAAAATAGCATTCCTCCCCATTACAAAATAGAAAAATATATTGAAAAACTAGAAATTCCTTATGCCCATATTCGACCAGGATTTTTTATGCAAAACATTTCAGGCGTTCATGCTGTAGAAATTCGTGAACAAGACACTATTTTTGTACCCGCAGGAAAAAGTAAAACAAGTTTTATTGATGCAAAGGACATCGGAGAGGCCACAGCGTTCATCCTGCATAACTACCAAAACTATTTAAACACAGCACATACAATTACAGGACCGGAAGCATTAGATTATTACCAAGTTGCAGAAATTCTTTCAAATGTATTAGGCAGAAAAATTACCTATGCAAAGCCCTCCTTTCTTAACTATCGAAGAGTGTACATTAAAAAAAGAAAGCTCAACAAAACGTATGTTAACGTTTCTGTGGCTTTATATTTTATGACCCGAATGGGAACCGCTAAAAACGTAACGGATGACTTTTATCAAATTACTGGTAAGCACCCTAGAAGCTTTAAATCATTTGCAATTGACAATAAAAATGATTTTTTGAAAGTATAAATTTTGAGCTTCCTAATCCTGTTAAAAAACCTTCAGTTCTCGAGTAACCTCATCGAATTGATCAACCAGATGTTTAAAAAGCTGTTCGTCCATTTTTAAGATAACTTGTTTATAAAAATATACAGAACGATAAGGCGGTTTTTTCATTAAATGATTAATGACGCGCAAGTCGTTCGCCTGTGCATTAATTCTTAGAATGAGATATTGTTCTTGAAGTGAGATGTGCGCTCACGATAGACTTGCCATAGATTAATCCACGAAGCGGCGGGTCCCAGATTTTCAATTAGATATAAAGTATTCATTCGTTTACTCCAGCGGCGCGCCCAAGTAATTCGTCCTCTAATCCAAGCGGTTGCTGCTTTAGAAACACGATAACCCTTGGTGATTTTTTCTCCTCGCTTGTGGTAAAAATTGAATACCATAAAACCCCATTTAAGGGTTATCTTTTTGTATTATTTACACAGAACTTCTCACTCTTCCATTATTAAAGTTATTGACAAATAATCATTGTCATATATGATAATGATTATCAGTATCAAATTCGTGAGTTTCATTAAAAGGAGCGATATTATGTTTGGAGCCGCATTTTTAGTTGCCTTGCGCGAAGGATTGGAAATTTCTCTGATTCTAGGAATCATTTTTTCTTATTTGCGCGGATTGAATAGAAAAAATACGTTTAGACCTGTCTGGATTGGCGCGGGAATTGCTATTGCCTTCTCAATTATTGTCGGCTCCATTCTTTACCTATTAACCGACGGCGAAGAATGGCACGGTCAGCTTTACATAGAAGCGGCCATTTTTTTAGTTGCTGTTGGTATATTGTCATATATGACCTTTTGGATGAAAAAGAATAGTCCCGGGATGAATAAAGGTATTCAGGCATCGATTGATACGGCGCTGAAAAGCAATGGCGGGACCTTCCAACTTATACTCTTGGCATTCATTACAATAATACGAGAAGGATTAGAATTAGTCATGTTTCTTCTAGCGATTGCTGTGGATGGAAAAGGGAATGGATTATCTCTCGGTTCAGGTACATTAGTCGGTTTAATCGTAGCCATATTAATTGGATGGGGCATTTACCAAGGATCAGCGAAAATTAATCTAAAAACCTTTTTTCAAGTGATGGGCAACCTGTTAATTATCGTAGCTGCAGGCTTACTCATTAATGCCGTTCACGAATTTATAGAGCTTGGTATCATTCAACCAGGTGTTTATCTTTATAATTGGGAACATGTGCTGGACCGTCACGGAGCGATTGGCGGGATTCTGCATGCCCTCGTTGGTTATACGGATCATTTAAGCAGTGTACAGCTCATTGTTTGGTTGATTTACATTATTCCTGCGATTATCTTGTTTAATCGAAAAAAGGTTAGAGTGCTGCCTATTAATTCTTCGCTCGATAATGCTAAATAAAGTGGTTTACTTCTTAAATATGTGTTGCGCAGAATTAATTTTATGATCGTATACAACAAAAAACTGTGGAAGTAGCTCATCCAAGAATGAGCTACTTCCACAGTTTATTTTTATTTCATCAACTCAGGTTGAGCAATCAGAAAGAATCGTTCTTCTTTCCTCATTATCTTCTCTTTCATGTACCGCAAAAGGTTTGATAGGAAGTTGTTGACACAGGTAGTTTCGCGTATTCAATCTGTTCGGTGGAGTAAGCGTAAGGTTTTGAAAGAACATCCAATAGCCGTTCCATCACGTTGTAATCTCCGTTTTCCACTGCCGCCTTTAGTGCCTCTTCTACCCGGTGGTTCCGTGGGATGATCGCGGGATTGCTATTCCGCATCAATGTATACGCCGCTTCTTTCGATTCCTCTTGCCTGTCTAGCCGCTCCTGCCAACGCTTATGCCACTCTTCGAATTCTGAGGTTCCAAACAGCTCCGCATCCTCTAGAGTATTTAAAGTTAACGCACGGAAAGTATTGGTATAGTCTGCATGATACTTCTTTATCATATTGAGGAGGCTATCGATAAGGGCTTGGTCCTGTTCCTCTTCGTTAAATAGCCCCAGCTTTGCTCTCATTCCCGCTAGCCAATTCGACTGATAAAGCGCAGTAAAATCTGAAACTTTATCCTGGGCCATTTCAACAGCCTGCTCCTGATTTTCAGCCAAAAGCGGCAATAAGCTTTCAGCCAATCGTGCGAGATTCCACACTGCAATACGCGGTTGATTGCCATAAGCATATCGACCTCGACGGTCAATAGAACTGAATACCGTGTCCGGATCATAGGCATCCATGAAGGCGCAAGGACCATAGTCGATGGTTTCTCCACTGATCGCCATGTTGTCGGTGTTCATCACTCCATGAATAAAGCCAACAAGCTGCCATTTAGCGATAAGCTCAGCCTGCCGCTTGATCACTTCCTGAAGCAGTAAAAGATATCGGTTCACATCAGCCTCAACGTATGGAAAATGACGCTTTAGTGTATAATCAGCCAGGATCCGGAGTTCCTCTCCTGTTCCCCATTCTGCGACGTATTGAAAAGTACCGACGCGCAGATGGCTGGCAGCCACACGGGTTAGAACTGCACCTGGAAGTTCGGTTTCACGGATTACTGACTCACCGGTTGCCACAACCGCTAGACTGCGGGTGGTTGGAATACCAAGTGCATGCATGGCTTCACTGATGATGTATTCGCGTAGCATTGGTCCAAGTGCCGCGCGCCCGTCGCCTCCGCGGGAGTAAGGCGTTCTACCCGGCCCCTTAAGCTGAATATCAAACCGCTCACCTTGGGGCGTAATCTGCTCGCCTAACAGCACAGCTCGTCCATCACCTAATAGGGTAAAATGACCGAATTGATGACCCGCATAGGCTTGAGCAAGAGGCGAAGCACCTTCAGGAATTTTGTTTCCGGCAAATACAGCTGTACTATATTCGCTTTGTAGTTCCTGAACGTTCAAACCCAGGGATGCTGCCAAACGATTATTAAGAATGTCCAACTTTGGTGAACGTACAGGAGTTGGGTTAATGCTGGAAAAAAATGATTTCGGCAAGCGCGCATAACTGTTGTCAAAGTTCCATCCTGTTTTTTTACTCTGCATCCTCGTTCTTTCTCCTATAAAAAATCATTAGCATTTTCTGTTCTTTCCAAATTAACTACATGTATTCAACTGCTTTTAATATTAACTGTTGCCCACTTATTATGCGTTTGCCTACAAGGTTGATTCTCTTGTTAAAAGTGCTTATCATGATAGGAACGATTGTTCCATTAAAAGTCAAAAAAATTCAGGTAGATTTGTTTTAGTTTCATGTCAATAGATCAATGAAATAAATTACGTTATCTAGAGATCGATGTATTGACACATATTTGCGTCCAGTTTGGATGAATAACCTCATTTACTTATGATACGATTCTCCGTAATGGGTGTAAGTGAGGTTTTATTACACAAACTAAAAATCTTCTAGACCATTATCTATTTCCTTTTTATAATAGAATGTAATACTTGAAAAGAAGACATTGAAAATTCTCCGTTTTCTTGAATGAATTTGTTTATATTGGCCAGTTGTAAAATCAAATTAGCCAGCTAGGTTGGAGCAATTCAAGAAGACCCTGGAACAGAATAAGGCGTTGAATCAATTTGATTGGTTCACTTTTGAGAGCATCGTAGAAAAAGTTATTGTCGGCGGTTATGATGAAGATGGCAATAAAGATCCGGCACAACTTCTCTTTGTCAATAAAATGGACCTGAAAAATCATTTAGATGGCAAGAAATTTAAGCCACTGAGAAAAAATGCTGAAGCAAGGCATACTCCTAATAAATTGCTCTCTTATAGCAGTCCTGTCATATATGGCTTTTGGGAATACTGTCGCTGAAATCCATTGGAAGAATGAGTTGATGCATGTTATACTTTTCGAAGATAATGTTTTTCAAAAAAATCGCCTTCTTTTATTGAGATTCGGGATAATTTCATTTTAAGAGAATTGGCGATTTTTTTCTATGATTTTTATCCAGAAACGCGAAAAAACGAGAGGGATAAAAATTCCCTCTCGTCTTTCATCTGCTGACCTTTTGGGACAGCCTCTTACACTGAAAACAATTTAAATGATCGATTTATGCGTTAACTTTCATTGCAGCTTCAATGTTCGCTAATGTCATGTCTTTTGTGCTTGAGAAAAGAATATCAGCGGCACTTAGTTCTTGTGTATCACCAATACCAATTGATGTTTCACCAGCACCATTAATGGATTGAATCCCTGCAGCGGCATCTTCAATTCCAATGCATTCTTCAGGCTTCAAGTTCAACAGTTCAGCTCCACGAATATAAATTTCAGGATCTGGCTTTCCTTTTTTCAGTTTAGATGGATCGACAACAGCTGGAAAATATCTTGCCAGGTTTAACTTTTTAAGAATAATTGAAGAATTCTTTGAAGCAGATGCCAAACAAATCTTATAATTGTGGGCCATTAAATCTTCTAAGAACTCTGGTATTCCAGGTAAAAGATCATCATTATTCATATTTCCAATAAGCGCCAAATAATTGTCATTTTTCTTTGCCGCTAATTTGATTTTTTCTTCTTCGGTATAGTCGTTTTCTTTATTGCCAGCTTTCAAAATCATTTCTAAAGAGTCCATTCGACTGATCCCTTTGAGCCCATCTTCAAGTGATTTTGTCCATGTCGCATCCAACTCATCGGCAATCTGATGCCAAGCCTGACTGTGATACTTAGATGTCAGCGCGATTACGCCATCCAAATCAAAGATGAATCCCTTAATATCATTAAAGTTTGTCAAGCAATTTTCCCCTCTCATTAAATTTCTTCGTATTGATAGTGTACGGTATATACTTTCGGCTGATTCGCTTTTAATACGATATCGCCAAATTCCGGATGATGAATGGCATCCGGAAGCGTCTGTGCTTCGATTGCCACACCATTATAGGGATGGCTTGCTTCCCATTCCTTCGATTTTCCAATCACTTCAGGATTGGCCGTGAACATCACGATACCATTTCGGTTAGAATAAACGCGAATTTGACGGTGGGAAGCGTTATCCCGAATCACAACAGCTGGATGTTCTTGGCCGACCAATTTGAATGCGTCGTCAAATTGGTTTTTACCCATTTCTTTTTGTAGCTGCGCGAGCGCCTTTTGCAGCATTACAGGTTTAGAAAAATCAAATGCCGTTCCACTATGTTCAAGTAAACGACCGGTCGGCAGTTTTTGATCATCAACTTCAACGTGTTGCAGGCTATTGATCTGCAATTCATGATTCATAATGGTTTCTTGGTCATCGCTCAAATTAAAATATACATGCGTCATCGGATTGAAGAGCGTATCTGCATCACTTTGACCCAAAAATTGAATCGTGACTTTGTTTTGATTGTCTAGGGTGTATGAGATTTTCACCTCAATATTTCCCGGAAAACCATCATCTTGAGTTGCTATCTTCCGACTAAATGTCACGTTCACTGCATTTTGAAGGCTTTCCGTAGCGGCATGCCAATTCCAACTGGAAAAGCCATGGTTGCCGCCATGAATTAAATTCGGACCTTCATTTGCGGGAACGTGGTATTTAATGCCGTTAATGGTGAAGCTGCTATTTTTAAGTCGGCTACCTACGCGACCGATGGTATTACCAACATGAAATGGATTCGTCAAATAAGTGTTGATGTCAGCGAATCGTAAAATCAAATTGTGTAATTTGACATTTTGATCTGGAACCATAAAACCTTGCCAAGTTGCTGCATAGGACATACAGACGACTTGTACATGGCGATCGTTTTCTAAGGTATATTGTGTAATTGGCTCATCAGCAATTGAACCAATCGTTGCTTGCGTAATTTTCACCGTTACTACACCCTAACTTTCCTCTATACTTTAGGGATAAATGCAGAAACTCACTCAATATGAATTTAAGCCGTGACGGTTTCTGAATCCAATTGAACGTTTTTTCCTTTAACATCAATGGTGAGCGGTTCACCAGAAACTAATGTGATCCGTGTTCCCACATGATCGACAGCAACTTGGATGATCCGTCCACGGAAGTTGATCCGGAAGTGATACCCTTCCCATTTCTTCGGTAAGAATGGATCAAAGTGTAATTGATTATTGCGAACGCGCATGCCTGCAAAGCCTTGCACGATGGCGAGCCAGCTACCGGTCATTGAGGTAATATGCAGTCCATCGGCAGTATCGTTGTTATAGTTATCCAAGTCTAAGCGGGAGGTTCGTTCATACATTTTAACTGCCTTGTCTTCGTAATGCAGATCGGCAGCTAAAATCGAATGAATCGAAGCAGATAAACTTGATTCATGAACGGTTAAAGGCTCATAGAAGTCAAAGTTGGCTTTCTTTTGTTCCGGTGTGAATTCATCGATAAAGTCCCATATTCCTTGAAGAACGTCACCTTGCTTGATGTATGGCGAACGTAAAATTTTATCCCATGACCAATGCTGGTTAATCGGCAATTGATCAGCTGGAAGTTCACTGACCGGTTTTAAATCTTTATCCAGGAATCCGTCGTCCTGAACAAAGATACCAAGTTTCTTGTCTTCTGGTAAGTACATCTTGTTGATGATCTCTTTCCATTGCTTCTTTTCTTCATTAGAAACATTTAATTGAACTGCTTGTTCGGATGAAACTTCATCCAATATTTCAAGTGTGTATTTCAAAGTCCATTGTGCCAGGTAGTTGGTGTACCAATTGTTATTGATGTTGTTTTGATATTCATCTGGACCGGTTACACCGTGAATCATGTATTGATCCTTACGTTGTGAATAATGTACCCGATCTGCCCAAAAGCGAGAAATTTCGGTTAAGACCTTGCTGCCTTCGTTTAATACATAGGATTTGTCACCGGTATATCGGGTGTAGTTGTAAATGGCAAATGCGATATCGCCGTTTCGATGAATTTCTTCAAAGGTAATTTCCCATTCATTATGGCATTCAATTCCGTTGAACGTCACCATCGGATACAGCGCACCCTTTAAGCCTTGTTCTTTAGCGTTGACATAAGCACCATCGAGTTGCTTATAACGGTACATTAACAAGTTTCGGGTTACTGTAGAATCGGTAACTCCTAAGTACATTGGAACGGCAAATGCTTCGGTATCCCAATAGGTGGCACCACCATACTTTTCGCCAGTAAAACCCTTAGGGCCAATGTTCAGCCGATCATCTTCACCATAGTACGTAGAGAATAATTGATACAGGTTGAAACGAATTCCTTGTTGTGCAGCAGCATCGCCGTCAATTTCAACATCGGATTTTTTCCAACGTTGTGCCCAAACGTGTTTGTGATCTGTTTGTAAATCTGCTAACTTTTTATCGGCAACTTTGGCAGCTAATTCATGCATGGCTTTGATTAAGCTTGCTTGGTCATCGTAATCGCGTGAAGTAACGACAACGACACGTTTTTCAAAATAAGCTGTGTCACCTGGTACAAGTTCTTTACTGAACTGGTTTTGAACGGCTAATTCTAATTCATCCGTTTCATCCGTCTTTTCAGCCGTCAAATCCGTTTTGTTGACCATCTCATCACCAACGATAAATCGAGGAGTACCGAATTGATTTTTTTTAGTGATCGCTACAACATGGCCTTTGGTATCACTTTGGGACTTATTTAAAACTTTCCAGAAACGTTCTCCGTAATTTGCATCTTCATTTTGAACATCGGCGTCAATTTGGGTATTTACGGTTAATTTAAAACGCGTTGAACCCTCATTTTCAAATTGATAAGCATCCACGAATAACTCCTTTTGTGCGGCGCTGACAAAGCGCTCAATGGAAACTTTTAACTTAGCGCCGCTTTTTTCTACAATAAATTCACGAGTTAGAAAGGAAGTCTTCATGTCCAGCCGCAAACTGAAATCGCTGACCAAATCATTGGCTAGATCAATAGGTTCACCGTTAATAAATAGATTCGTCTTAATAAAATTAACTGCATTGATCACTTTGCCAAAGTACTTTGGATAGCCGTTCTTCCACCATCCGACGCGTGTCTTGTCAGGGAACCAAACGCCTCCAATGTAAATCCCTTGTAGTGTGTCTCCGCTGTAATTTTCTTCAAAAAACCCACGCATGCCCATGTAGCCGTTTCCAATACTAGTCATACTTTCTTGCACCCGCTTGTTTTCTTTGTCTAATTTATGGGTAACGACTTCCCAAGGGTCAATTTCAAAAATTCGCTGCATGCCAATTCCTCCTCGTATGTCCATTTTGAATGCTCTTTCATGCTCTTATATTAAATGCAACCGGTTGCATAGTCAAGCAAAAATCAAAGCGGTTTCAATTAATATTGCTGGTTAACTTATTCTGCATAGGTTTCTTTGACAATTGAAACAGAAAATGCACCGATAATCAGCATAACACCTGAAAATAAAATCATTGACGGCATCGATGATCCAAACGCCGGGAATAAGGCAAAGCTTGCACAGGATGCAATAATTTGCGGCAAACAAATGCTTCCATTGAACAGTCCGAGATACGTTCCCATATTCTCGCCAGACAAAGCATTGGTCAGTATTGTGAATGGGAATGTCATCATAGCAGCCCAAGTTATACCGATCAAGATAAATGAAACGATCAACGTCCATTGATTATGAATGAAGAATACTGAACCAAAACCAATACCGCCTAGCAACAGGCTGAAGGCATAAGCCGATTTGCGTTTATCATTTGGCATACGCGACAAGACAAGTGACCACAAAACGGCAGCAAATGAATACACAGCTGATAAAATACCAAACCAGTTCCCGGCGTCTTGATAAGCTGCGCTTGCTGGATCCATCGTCTGCCAAACATTCTTAGCAACGGCACCTGCGCCGTAAGTCCACAAATACTGAAAACCCATCCAGCAAAAGAGCTGCACGATACTAACGGTCCAGAAAACTTTTGGTGCATGGACAAGCAGTTTGAAAATGTTACTTTCTCTCTGAGCAGGTTTATTTGTGATCCCGTGATAGAATGCATACTCAGAAGGTGAATACTCTTTAACCTTGAATATCGTAATTAAACTGCAAACAATTAAAATAATTGCTCCCGCATAAAATGAAATAACAACTGATTGAGGAACAACACCCTTTGGTGCACTGTTTGACGTGCCCAGCACGGTTAAAACAAAGGGGAAAATACAAGCCAGCACAGCGCCGCTGTTTGAGAGAAAGCTTTGAATGGAATAGGCAAACCCTTTTTGCTCCTCGTTAACCATATCGCCAACCATCATTTTAAACGGTTGCATAGCAACGTTTGATGACAGATCCATGAACAGAATCGTGATGGCTCCGAATGTCAGTGCTGTCATTGAACCAAAACCAAAACCAAAACTGCCTGAATTAGGCAATAGGCACATGACAATGACGGCAACAATGGCTCCGATGAGCAGATAAGGGATACGGCGTCCAAGTTTTGGTATCCACGTGCGGTCGGAAAAATAACCAACTAAGGGTTGAACAACTAAACCTGCCAGGGGAGGCAAGATAAAGAAGAAACCGAGTTTTGTAGGATCTGCGCCAATCGTCTGAAAGATCCGTCCCATATTTGAACTTTGCAATGAGAATGCCATTTGCACGCCCAAAAACCCAAAACTAATCATCCAAATCGTACTGACCGGAAGACTTGGCATTTTTTGTTCGGTGCTTTTTACATCGGCCTTAACGGGTTGTTCTTGATACATCATTCTTTTTCCTCCTCCATAATCGAACAACAATGCCTTAAAAAGGCATAATGCTCGTTACTTGCATAATCTATTATGTAACGGCTTACAAAAAAATGCAACCGGTTGCAATAAATTTTGAAGATTTATTTACAAAGGAACAGTCGATTGTATCAAAAAGCAAACAAAAAAGCAGCTCCTTCGCGGTTTAGGCGAACTAACTGCACGATTGGCGGGTCAAATCCGCCGGTAAATTTTTTAATTAATTTTGTTCGATGATTTTATAGGGTACAATCATTTTTTCGAAAGGTTCATTCGATTCCTGCTCGAGTTGCTGAATAATCAACTGTGCGGCTGCCTTGCCAAGTCGTTTCGGATAAATTTGTACGGTGCTGATTTTGGGTTCGGCAAATTTAGCAAATAAAGAATCGTTGAATCCCATCAGTTCAATCTGCCTTTCAGGGGCAATTCGCTGCACAGCTTTTTGGACTTGAAAGGCTAAAATATCATCACTCGCCAAAATGGCAGAAATGTCTGGATAGCGTTGCAAATATTCCTCAATGGCGGTACCAAAACGTTCACTGCACAGTTCCAGATCATAACCATAAGAATGATTGCGACGAATTGCTTCATGAAAACCAAGCATTCGGTCTGTTTGTACCAAACGGTATCTACTAGTAAAGGCATACCCTAACTGACGATGTCCTTTGTTTATCAAATATTCCGTTGCATCTAATCCAGCATTGACATTATCATTGTCGACATAGGGGATGTTATTGGCGTTAGTATAGGGCTTTCCAATGACAGCATACTTTGCTTTTCGTTGCTGCAAATATTTCAAAATAGGATCATTTTCAATAGAATACAATAAAATGAATTGCTCAATTTTACTATTTTCAATCATTATTTTGATAGTTTGCTTCAATTCTTTTACAGTACCACCTAAAGCCACCGTCATGAAAAAATGCTTTGGTGTTAATTCCTGATTAATGCCTTCAATTAATTCAGTGTAAAAAGGGTTTTGGTACAAATCATCCTTATCAACTGGAAAAACAATACCAACAGTGTTATTGGCGTTAGTTGCTAGATTATGTGCGTTGAAATTTGGAACATAGTTCATTTTTTTTGCAACAAGTTGCACTTTTTTTCGTGTTTCTGGGCTGATTAGCGAACTATTCCGTATGGCGCGTGATGCCGTTGATGCAGATACACCAGCATATTTTGCTACATCCCGAATGGTTACCATCAATATTCCTCCCGTGTACTTCATTATAGCAGAAATTCATGCAACGGTTGCATGGGATTTTCAAAAAATGCTTTCTTATAATACGGGCAAGAAATGCGGCATTTTTTATTTTTGTTCTGTCATTTGCTGGTAAAATGACTGATTAATCGCTCATAAAGTTTGAATGTGGCATGCTTTTAATGTTATGCGAGGCTCTTAATACTCCGGTGATCCTATATCTTCAAGCGAGGTGATAAGACGTGACAATACAGCATGATAATGTTCAACTCACGCCCAGACTACCGTTCAAATTCTACGAACACGATCCGTTAGCGTTGCGCCAATCATCATTGGAGATAATGTTATGCTGGGACCACGCGTCTCGCTATATACTGCTGGACACCCAATTGTTGCAAGTGTACGGAACGAATATCTTGAATATGGACATCCAATCACAATTGGAAATGACGTCTGAACCGGCTGAAATACGGTAATTTGTCCAGGTATCACGATCGGCAGTACCGTTGTGATCGGTGCCGGGTCAATCGTGACAAAAGATGTTCCTGATAACGTGGTTGTTGCAGGAAACCCCGCACGCGTGCGGACGTTTTTCTTTTCTTGTGAAAGACCATCATACTTTGAGCGACTAATATAGGGATCAGACCAATTAATAGAACAGGGGAACCATTCGGGATCAAAATTGCAGAAGTGAATATTAGTCCGCCATGAAGGATAAAGTACAACCATACCCATTTTTCAGTAAATAAAAACGAAAACCAAAACAAAAAACTATTTAAAGGAATTGCAAGAATTAAGGTAAAAGTAAGAATTCCAATCATAGACTTATCGTAGCTATTTTGAAGCATCAAAGCTCCGAAATATATAGCTATTGACCACAGAAGAGTAGCAATTCGTAATGGTGATGCCACATCTGAATCACGATTAACGGACTTTATTGGACGATTAATCCTATTCATTTTTCTTTCTCCTTTTTTACCAAAATATATATTAAACGGTTCTAATTTTTCAGGAATAAAAAACCTCCACTTACTTATGATACGGTTCGTTTCGCATAATCTTAAACGCTCGATAAATTTGCTCGATCAAGATCAAGCGCATGAGCTGATGCGGAAACGTGAACTTGGAGAAGGAGAGCTGGAAATCTGCTCTGCTCAGAACTTCATCGCTCAGGCCGTTTGATCCGCCGATGATGAAGGCAATGTCACTGTGACCATACGTTGCCAGTTCCTGAATTTTTGCTGCGAAGTCTTCGGAAGGCATCTGTTTTCCCTTGATAGCCAGTGCGATTGCGTAGGCATGATCGGGCAGTTTCTTCAGCAAGCGTTCACCTTCGGAACGTTTCACCTGTTCGATTTCCGCTTCGGAAAGATTTTCCGGTGCTTTCTCGTCGGTGACTTCCATAATAGTTACTTTTGCATAGGGACCCAGCCGTTTTGCATACTCATCAATTCCTTGTTTAAAATATTTTTCTTTTAGTTTTCCAACCGTTAAAATACTGATATTCACAACTTATCCCAACCTTATTAAGAGTTATACACAGAAGTTATGCACATATCCACAGGTCGTTTCTATATTCTGTATGGAATCATTCGTTTGCCACAAGATATGCGCATCGAAAAATGTTGTATTTTGACGAATGTGGATAACTATTTTCATCATAAATACTCAGAATTTGTCACAATTCACTATTTATTCATTCATTGCCTTTTTCATGTGCCATTGTGTTCTGCATATACGAATAACTCCCGTGATACCGGACTTTTCCCTGTTTTTACTCTTTTTACAACTATGTTTTCTTTATATTTTATCATAGTTGAATGTGATGAATTTTCAGAGTTATGAACAGTTTTTCCTCAGATGTGGATAAGCTGTGGATATTTATTCGCTGATGCACACAAATTGTCCACAGACCTGCTTGTATTTGTTCACAACATCTGTCCACAAGGTTACGCACATTGCGCATAAGAAAAACCGAGCAAAAAGCACCCGGTCCTTACTTTCACAGGATGTGATGGCTTTCGCGTTGCATACAGGACGTATGCGTATTTAGCGAGAGCTCCTTTACACTTGCGAAAGTTCCCTTTTTTAGCATTGGTTTGTGTCTTTACAGTGTTGAATCATCGCTTCGGTTGCTCGCATCAACAGAGCACGACCGCGGGCGCACCGCGAGCCTCCTCAGACAAGCAGAAATCTGCGGGGTCTCGCTGGCACGCGATCAACAGGACCGCACCCGCAGGCGTCTCGCACCTCCGCTTTGATTCTCGGTCAAGACACTGGTTTATTCGTTTAAATATGGGGTAAAATCTTATACTTTCTTTACTTGAAAAAAAACGGGCTCAATAACCTTAATTTCGGTCATTGAACCCGCCTGATATTTACCTATTACGAAAATGTCTTGCTTCCTAATGTTAACTTGGATGTGTGCACTTTGCCCATCCGATAATATTTAATATTCACTGTCTGTCCGGCATGAAGCTCCGTGTACATGTACGTTGAAAATTCAATATAGCTTTTGATTTTATGTCCATTGATCTCCGTAATGACGTCGCCTGCTTCGAGCCCGCTCTTGGCAGCAGGACTTGAGCTTTGAACATCGGTAACAACCAGTCCGGTCTTTACATCGGACGGCAGCTGTAGTTGCTTTGCTTCTTCATTCGGTACCATGGAAAGGTCGACGATACTGACGCCCAGCATCGGCCGTTCAATTTTGCCCCCGGATTCAAGTTTGTTGATGACCGGTTTCGCAACATTAATTGGAATTGCAAATCCGATACCTTCAACGCCCTCATCAGTACCGCTTCCTGTCGACGCAATTTTTGATGAGTTAATACCGATGACCTGACCTGCAATATTCACAAGAGCACCACCGCTGTTCCCAGGGTTAATGGCCGCATCTGTTTGGAGAACCTGTGCCTCGATTGAAGCGTTGTTGCTTTCAACCGGAATCGTTCGGCTCGTCGAACTGATAATTCCTTCAGTTACCGAACCGGAAAATCCGAGCGGGTTGCCAATTGCAATCGCCGGCTCGCCTCGCTTTAGTTTGGACGAATTGCCGAACTCTGCAACGCTTTTAACGTTCTTCGCCGGGATTCGCAGCACTGCCAAATCATAAAGTGCATCTTTCCCCAGAACTGTAGCATTTGTTTTTAATTCATCATTCAAGCGAACTTCCACTTTTTCCGCACCAGAAACCACATGGTTGTTCGTTACCACATAAGCATACTGATTATCCTTTTTATAGATAATACCTGAACCGATTCCTGATTCAGTATACTTATTATCAAAGAAATTTGCCTTTTGCAGATTAATGACGGCTACAACTGCAGGTGATACCTTGTCTACCGCCTCAGTAACCGATGAGGTAACATTAACATTCATTTGCCGATTGAATGTCGGATTGCTCACATTATTGGAATTCTGTGCGCCTGTCGACACTTGATAGGGAAAGACGCCTAGATCCGAAAGTATAGGAGCAAAGATCAAAAGACAAACCATACCGACGACAGCCCCGATGAAACCCGAGAAAAACCAACCGCCACGCATGCGGGTTTCTCGTTTTTGGCGGGAATTGCCTTCGGATTCCGAATCGCTCCCTATGTGGTTGTCATCATAATACCCCATACACATTTCCCCCTCACAACATTTACAATGATACCCGGAACCAAAGAAACGCGCACGATCTTCAAAACGATCTGAAGTCCCAGTAATCACATAACTTCTTTATCAATAATTTACCACTGAATATCTTGCTAATAAAAATTATGTGACTATTTCTATATGCATCGTAAAATTGCCGTTGTTCTATGTAAAGAATAGCCAAAGTCACCATCAACTAAACCTAAATCGCGGTTAATTCCGTTGCGTGATCAGGATCGGTATCATGAAGAGCTACTTCCCTTCCTAATTTAAGCCCAATGCTTTCCAAACGCTGACCGACACTCATCCGTGCCAATTCTTTCATATTATTATCCTTGCTCAAATGGGCAAGATAAATTTTCTTTGTCCGGTCTCCAAATACATCAGTCAGTGCGAGCCCTGATTCTTCATTTGAAATATGACCGGTATCGCCCAAAATACGCCGTTTCACACTCCATGGATAGCGCCCCATCATGAGCATCTCTGTATCATGATTTGCTTCCATAATATATGCATCTGAGTTATTAATTAACCCCTTAATATGCTCGGAAACATAACCGAGATCAGTCAGCAGTGTCAGCTGCTTCTCGTGATCATGAACAACATAAAACATCGGATCAGCAGCATCATGGGAAACAGAGAACGACTCAAGAACCAAGCCTCCGAATTCCTTCGTTGTATTCGGCGCAAACTCAAACTTCTGCTCGACTGGAATCTCGCCAATTCCGGCCGACATCGCCTGCCATGTCTTCTTATTTGCATAAACCGGCGTATGAAAACGGCGCGCGAAAATGCCAAGCCCTTTGATATGATCACTGTGTTCATGGGTGACCAGAATCCCATCGATATCTTCTGGTCGGCGTCCGATTTGCCCTAGTAATTCAATCATTTTCTTGCCGCTTAATCCGCAATCAATTAATAAATGTTGCTGCTCCGTTTCGATATAGAGCGAGTTCCCCGTACTGCCGCTTGCCAGTACACTAAAATGTAACGTCACTTCTACCCCTCCCAAGGGTGAAAAAATCGACCTTTAATTGACTGATTGTACGTTGCCAGAGACCGCGTTAACAAAGTAATCACTTGTATGACCATTCGTACGAATCGTAATATGCCATGCCGGAACGAAGATGAGCGGGTCAGCGCTGCCATCACCTACCGTATTTAGGTAGCATAGTTCAATTGCTTTAATGTGCAAGGTACTATAGCCCACTAGATCGGTTCGATCTGCCAAATACTTAATAGCTTGTTCAGCATTAATCAGATCCACTTGGTTATTCTGATTCGAGCTTAATTTAAAATAGTTTTGATGAAAGCCTGTCACCTGATCACCTTGAACGGTAAAATCAAGCATCTGCAATCGATTTCGAGTGCTGACATACACTGGCCGGTTACGGTAAGTCTGGACAAATTTCACAGTGCTTTTATCGGCCCCAAGCTCCCAGAATTTATAATCCTGACCCTGATAAACCATGCTAAGCAGCGTGTTTTGTATATCTTCATTCTTCTTAACATTGCCAAGCACTTTAGGAGTCGAAAAGAGCCCCGTCAATTGCCGACCATCCTCTTCCAAAGTGATTTTTTGCTTTTCGGCATCCTCTTTACGATCCGTTAACTGAACAAGCGCATCTTTCTGTTGATTAAAATCAATTCTTGTTCCACGAAGGAACGTGACATCTTTAGGCAGTGATGGAATCACGGTTTCTGCTTTGTAATTATTGTATTTCGACCCGCTGTCTGAGACGTCTTCAACACTCTCATCCTGCTGTCTCATGTACATCTCAAAGACGAGAAAGACGTCGAGAAGAAGAAAACAAATAATGAAAATTGATTTTGTTCTGCTCCAATTCATGACGGATCCTCCTTCCCGTTAATACCATGGGCAGGCAGGAGCGCATCGGTCACTGAATACCAGCGGCCGCCGATTTTATAAAACCAATCCGGCGTTGCCACTATGGATTGGTCTGAACCTGTGTCCGGATTTTTCAATTCATAGCCAATAGCCAGATCTTCAATAGACTTTACATGTACATTGGCTTGGCTCAATTGATTAAGTATATCTTTACCTGAGTCAAGTGTCATGCTTCCCTGACTGTCAACAGGATTCAAATCAAGAAGCGTGCCTTTATAGTTGCTTAATTCACCGCTTCGCCAAGTAAGCTCAATCATACTCAAATACCAATTGGGGTACTCCGTATTGAATACCATATAGTCGCCTATGGTCATACGAAAGCTGACTGTTCCATCCCCGCGAAAATTTTTCAATGTAACACCTTGGTAAATATAATCATCAGTCCATAATTTAACGCTGTTCACCCAGTCAAAGCTGCCGATAATCGGATCCTGTTTTTGTTCCGATGTACTCGTAATTCCCGGATTCACAAACTGGATAATATTATTCGTGCGTTCTATTTGCCGCTCGCTGTCCGTGTATTCTGTTTTTCCTTTTGCAGCAAATACGTTATCGGGATCGGTAAAAAAAATCGGTATGAATTTTTCTAAGGAAAGTCGTTCATAATAGCTGACTTCTGAATCTACTGCTGTCTTTTCCTGGGGTAAATAGACGACCTTTCCTTTCAAAGCCGTACGCTCATAAGGGCGAAGATCCACATCAGCAAATAAAGCTTTCAAACTGTTAATATTCAAATGATCAACCGTTGTATAGAATTTACTTTTTTCATCTTGAGAAGAGAAAATTGCCGTAACATTTTGTCCGTTCGAGGAACTGAATACGTCAACACGATCTACAAGCACATGATTTGTACTCTGTGACTTATCATTGTCAAATTGAAACACTTTGCTCAACGCATCAAATGTAAGCGGCGCCGGAAAAACAAGCTTATAATGAGTGCTGTCACTACCGTTGTCATTGTCGGAGTCATCACTTGATAGGTCACTAAAAACGCACTGGCGAAGCAGCGTGTACACCTTTTGTATCTGACTGCTGCTGGTTTGACCAAACTCACCATTCTTATTGCGTTCCAGCATCAAATTAGGGCGAATCACTTCAGGTATTTTTTGCGCCTTTGCGATGGCGACCTGTTTCGTTGAATTCGGATTATAATTCCGGAAATCAGATTTATAGAAAAGTATATTGAAGGTCATTGCGACGCTCGCAAGTACGAGCACACCCAACAATACGGATTTGAATACTTCACGATGCATCTTAGAGTTCCCTTCTATCCAGCGGGAGTACAAAATGAATGGTTGTGCCTCGGTTCCAGTCACTTTCCGCCCAGATTTCTCCGCCCAGCGCCTCAATCATTTCCTTGGCGATGGCGAGTCCCAGTCCTGTACCGCCTAATTTACGTGAACGCGCACGATCAACACGATAGAATCGGTTAAAAATCTTCGGCAGATTTTCCTTCGGAATACCGACCCCCTGATCACTAATCATTGTTCGGATATTTCGTCCTCTGCGTGTGATGCGGATCGTAATAATACCGCCCTCAGGAGAATATTTAATCGCGTTGGAAATAATATTATCGATCACCTGCGTCAGTTTGTCGCGATCGACCTGAACAAAGAACGACCCTTTCGGAAAATGGCGGACAAACTCAATATTTTGTTTTTTGGACATTTCAAATCGATCAACAATACTGCCACAGAATTCTATATAGTTCGTTCGTTCAAGACGAAGATTATGGTTTTTGGAATCCAGTCTGGAAAGTTGGAGCAGATCGTTGACCAAGCGGATCATACGCTCCGTTTCACGCTGGGTCACGCCAAGGAACTTCGTTGCGAGTGCTGCGTCTTCAACCGCTCCGTCCTGCAGCGCTTCCAAGTAACTTTTCATTGTGGTCAGCGGTGTACGCAGTTCATGCGAGACATTGGCCACAAATTCGCGCCGTTCCATATCTACCTGCTCTTGTTCCGTTACATCATGAATCACCGCGATTAACCCATTGGCAAGCCCGTTGTCCTTTTTAACAACTGAGAAGTTCGCACGCAACAGGATTGTTTCATCATCTGTGCTGAAATCAAGCACAATGGAATCATTTAACTCATAGAGATCCATGATTTTGTGCTCTTTGCGAATCTTGAGCAAATCTAAAATCGAATTGCCTGTCACATCGTGGCGATAAACATTGAGCAGCTGCTCAGCGCGGTTGTTCATCAAAATAACGTTCCCCTTGCGATCAGTCGCAATGACCCCGTCGGTCATATAGGTAAGGACCGACTTCAATTTGCGCCGCTCTGATTCTGTTGTCGCATTCGCTTCACGCAGCTTCATTGTCATGTTATTAAACGAAGTGGCGAGCTGACCAATCTCATCCGGCTCACTCATTTTCACCTTTCTCGTAAAATTCCCTTGTGACACGGCAAGTACTTGACGCTGCATTTGTACAAGCGGACGTGTTATGGTGCGTGCGAGAAAAAAGCCCAAAATCGCTGTGACCAATAATGCGAAGATGGTCGCCGATGCAAGAATCTGATTGACTTGCTGCAGCTGACTATAGACACTTTCAAAGCTTTTCTCGACATAAAGCGTACCATAATGCATGCTGTCTACTTGAATCGGTGTGGTCACAACATCGACGCGTTCACCATTCTTATTGTCAGTAGTTCGGTATTTATTGGTTACCTTTGATGACAGATTCTGAATGACCAGCCTGTTGGTTGTTCGTTTTCCTACGGTACTCTGATGCTTCTCATCTGCAGCAATAATAACCATGTTTGGATCGATGACTTGAATCTCTCTAATATTACTATCAAGCTCCAGCAATTGGTTCTGAATCTGATCCGTCACATGATTGGAATCATCGGCATTCGTTTCCTTTGCTTCACGTATGGCTTCGCCGACATTCCATGCAATTAACTGGCTCTGACTTTCAAGCGACTTCTCAAAGCTGTCAAGAGTTATCGTTTTGACGCGATCTGTAAAATACACACCGATCAGTTGCATGGCAAGCAGAATAAGAAGTACATAGATTAAAACGACTTTAAATTGAATCGATTTAAAGAAACCGACCTTATTCATCACTAGACTCCTGATTTGGTTCTTTCAAATAGTAACCGACACCGCGCCGTGTTATAATCCATGCCGGCCTACTTGGATTGTCCTCAATTTTCTCGCGCAGCCGTCGCACCGTAACGTCCACGGTACGCACATCGCCAAAATAGTCATAGCCCCACACCGTCTGCAGCAAATTCTCTCGAGTCATTACTTGTCCGATATGATCGGCAAGATAATGAAGGAGCTCAAATTCACGATGCGTCAATTCAACCATTTTCCCTCGTTTTGTAACCACATAAGCATCGAGATGGATCACGAGGTCACCGATTTCGATATTATTCTCTTGTTTTTTCTCTTCTTCCGCACCTTCTTGCCTGTGTCGCCTCAAATTGGCCTTAACTCTTGCGATCAATTCACGGTTGCTGAACGGTTTTGTGACATAGTCATCAGCGCCCATTTCAAGACCAAGTACCTTATCAATTTCCGAATCTTTAGCTGTCAACATGATAATCGGCATATTATGCGTTTTTCGTACTTCACGGCATACTTCCATACCGTCTTTGATTGGCAGCATCACATCAAGCAGAATCATATCCGGATTTTCTTCTTCAACCTTTTGAAGTGCTTCCTCACCGTCATAAGCGCATATAACTTCATAGCCCTCTTTTTCCAAATTAAACTGTACTATATCCGCAATCGGCTGTTCATCATCGACAACTAGAATTTTATTTTCCAATTCGTGCAGCCCCCTTGTTGAATTCTTGTGATTTATTTCCCATGCAATATTTTCTTTGTCCCACTATCTAATCGTTCGATCAGTATCAGAGTAATGGCGAGCTGCGTTTGCAATTTATGATCCATACTCTACTCTCTGAATGGAACCACTTTGTTCCGAATTAACCCTCGTTTATCGATCAGATTGTTTCCTGTTTATTTTAACATAATCATGATCTCGATGTCATAATGACAGAAACAGGAAAAAGCCTCTGATTGATCTCAGAGACTTTTCCCACTTAAGTACCATTTCTATTAAGAGCGTTTTATCGCTTATGTTTGGCAAAACATGGCTCGAGGCGGAATCGAACCACCGACACGAGGATTTTCAGTCCTCTGCTCTACCGACTGAGCTACCGAGCCATAATAATGGCGGATCCGAGCGGATTTGAACCGCCGATCTCCTGCGTGACAGGCAGGCATGTTAACCCCTACACCACGGATCCATTTGGTTGCGGGGGCAGGATTTGAACCTACGACCTTCGGGTTATGAGCCCGACGAGCTACCAGACTGCTCCACCCCGCGATATTATTAAAAAGAAAAGCATGTCTTTTTGCGGCACAAGAAATATTTTACCATGGTCGCTTTATTAACGCAAGTTTTTTTTGAAATTGATTCTTTGAACCTCGAGGACAGGCCGGGAATCTCGAACCTGATAAGCAGCTTTCTGCTTTGAAAAATAATATTAAAAATGCCACAGCCTCTTTAAGGATGGCCATGACATCAACTTTTATTCCATTAATTTTTAGATTAGCGGAAGGGATTGCGCACTTCAATGGTTTGCGTACGGTCCGGACCGACAGAGAACAGTGACAGACCAACCTGAGTTAACTGTGCAATCCGTTCAATATAGTGACGAGCATTTGGAGGAAGATCAGAAAGCGATTTTGCTCCGGTAATATCTTCTTTCCAACCAGGCATTTCTTCGTAAATCGGTTCGCATTCAGCAAGAACATTTAAACTGGCCGGGAATTCTTCAATCAGTTTTCCCTTATATTTATAAGCTTTGCAAATTTTTACCGTTTCGAGTCCGGTGAGGACGTCCACACAATTCAGCGAGAGATCCGTCAGACCGCTGACACGGCGCGAATGACGAACGACTACGCTGTCAAACCAGCCGACACGGCGTGCACGTCCGGTTACTGTTCCATATTCATGACCGACTTCACGAATCTGATCACCAATTGCATCGGTAAGTTCTGTTGGAAACGGACCGTCCCCGACACGAGTTGTGTATGCTTTCGCACAACCGACAACGTGATTAATTTTTGATGGACCAACACCAGCGCCAATCGTGACGCCACCGGCTACCGGATTGGAGGAGGTGACGAATGGATACGTGCCTTGATCAATATCCAGCATGCATCCTTGTGCGCCTTCAAACAGGACGCGTTTACCGGCATCAAGTGCATCGTTCAAAACGACAGAAGTATCGCACACGAGAGGTCTCAAGCGTTCTCCGTATCCAATGTATTCATCATAAATATCATCAATATTGAAGCCTTCGGTATCATAGAACTTCTCAAGAAGTCGATTTTTCTCTCTTAGATTTTTCGCCAACTTCGCTCGGAAGGTCTCCGGCTCCAGAAGATCAGCCATCCGGATGCCGACACGCGCCGCTTTATCCATATAAGCAGGACCAATGCCCTTCTGCGTTGTACCGATCTTGGACGCACCCTTGTTTTCTTCTTCAAGCATATCCAGCTTCAAGTGATAAGGGAGGATCACATGGGCACGGTTGCTGATACGCAAATTATCCGTGCTCACACCGCTCTCCTTCATGTAGTCCAATTCTCTGCACAGGGACTTAGGATTGACAACCATTCCGTTCCCAAGAACACAGATCTTTTCTTTATAAAGAATTCCTGATGGCATTAATCGTAATTTGTACGTCTTGCCGTTCCAGACGATTGTATGCCCGGCATTATCTCCGCCTTGATAGCGTGAAACTACTTCCGAGTTCTCAGAAAGGTAGTCGGTAATCTTTCCTTTCCCTTCATCGCCCCACTGTGCGCCAACAACAACAACAGAAGACATTCACTTAGCCCCCAACTTCTACAAAATAATATTTTAGTTCACTAAAGCCACTATTAAGTCTAACAGGAATTAGTTTTAAAAGTCAATGAGGAGACGAACATTTCGAGCTCCGTTTTATTAATTGTTCGGATTAGAACATGTAGAAAACCATTATGCGCCTCTTGGTATATCATCATCACTGTGTTTCCGATCAATATTGACGAATTTACTGTATTCTTTAACAAAAGCCAGTTCGACGGTACCTACCGGACCATTACGCTGCTTAGCAATAATGATTTCTATTATGTTCTGCTTTTCGCTTTCTTTATTGTAGTAATCATCACGATATAGGAACGCAACAACATCAGCATCCTGTTCAATACTTCCAGATTCGCGGATATCGCTCATCATCGGACGTTTATCTTGACGCGCTTCCACACCACGCGACAGCTGCGAGAGCGCAATAACCGGTACATCCAGTTCTCTTGCCATTGCTTTTAGTGTTCGCGAAATTTCGGATACTTCTTGCTGACGATTCTCTTGTCTTTGACCGCCGCCGGAACCCATGATCAGCTGCAGGTAGTCAATCATCACCATATCCAGACCTTTTTCCTGCTTCAGTCTTCGGCATTTGGAACGGATATCGTTGACACGAATACCCGGAGAATCGTCAATATAAATACCCGCACGTGACAGGCTGCCCATTGCATACGTCAGCTTTTGCCAATCTTCATCCTCCAAGCTGCCTGTTCGCAGCTTCTGAGCATTAATATTCCCTTCTGCGCACAACATACGCATTGCCAGTTGTTTTGCTCCCATTTCCAAACTGAAAATCGCGACATTTGCCTCGTTTTTAATGGCAACATTCTGCGCAATATTAAGAGCAAAGGCTGTCTTACCTACAGAGGGACGAGCGGCGACAATAACAAGATCGCTTTTTTGGAAGCCTGCGGTCATCCGGTCAAGTTCAAGAAAGCCGGTTGGTGTGCCGGTGACATCATCCTTGCGTTTTTGCAGCATTTCAATATTGTCATAGGTTTCAATCAGCACATCCTTGATCGATTGAAATTCACCATTCCGCTTTCGCTCAGCTACTTCAAGTATTTTCCGTTCTGCATCATCTAGAATGCCCTCGACACCATCATCACGCGTATAGCCATCGGAAACAATTTGTGTTGCTGTTCGTATCAAACGGCGAAGTGTTGCTTTTTCAGAAACAATGGAGCAGTAATACTCAATGTTGGCAGCTGTCGGTGCAGATCCTGCCAGCTCCGCCAAATAAGATACCCCGCCGATCTCCTCAAGCCGCTTTGAATTCTGAAGTGCATTCGTTACTGTGACCACATCAACCGGTTCGTTCCGTTCTGAAAGATCCAGCATCACCGAGAAAATAAGCTGGTGGCTTGTCCGGTAAAAGTCGTCCGGAACAAGCAGCTCAGAAGCAGTAATCACCGTTGAAGGCTCAAGAAAAATTGCACCGAGCACCGCTTGCTCCGCTTCCATATTGTGCGGGGGAATCCGGTCAGCAAATAAATCGCTCATATCGCCCCTCCTTCTAAAACATTGATATTTTATTGACCGCTCCGCTTACCGCTTTTTTGATAACAACGGTTAAGAACTTGCTGCATCAAATCGACAAACTTTTCAACAGTTTGAAAGGCGTGAAAATCCCTTTTCACGGATAAGCCAATAAATAATAACAAGCTGCATAATCCTTTAATAAGACCAAACCGTTAAAATCCGCCGAGGTGCGCCGGCACCGGGCGGATAGAATTTTTCATTCTTCTGTTACATGTACTTTAACCTTTGCTGAAACCTGCGGATGCAGCTTCAATGGAACATCTGTATAACCTAAGCTGCGAATCGGTTCCGGTAAATCAATTTTCCGTTTATCAATAGAAATCTTCGCTTTTTTAAGAGATTGCGCGATTTGTTTACTGGTAATTGAGCCAAACAGTCGGCCGCCTTCTCCGGATTTTGCTTTCATCTCGATCGTCATGTTTTCAATTTTTTCTTTCAGCGCGATCGCTTCAAGGCGCTCATTTTCCTCAACTTCTTGGCGTCTCTTCTTTTGCGCTTCCAATTGACTCATGCTGCCCTTATTTGCTTCTACTGCCACTTTCTTTGGCAACAGATAATTACGGGCATAACCCTCTGATACATCCTTGATTTCCCCTGCTTTTCCTTTTCCCTTTACATCTTTCAGAAAAATAACTTTCATTTAGGATAGACCTCCTTCAAGATACAGATCAATTGCGTGAGTGACACGAGTGGTCGCCTCTTCAATCGTTGTGTCTGCCATCTGTGTCGCAGCATTGTTCAAATGGCCGCCTCCGCCGATACTCTCCATGATTACCTGGACATTCAAATCACCAAGTGAGCGTGCACTGACGCCGATTTGTCCATCGGTTCGTTTGCCAATGACAAACGAAGTACGGATTCCTTCGAGCATCAACATTGTATCGGCCGTTTGTGCAAGAAGTACCTGATCATAGACTTGATCATCTTTACCCACGGCAATTGCAATATTCGTTTTATAGAGCTGTGTTCTGCGAATTAATTCCGCACGCTGATTGAACTGGTCCAAATCATCGCAAAGAAACTTCTGCACTAAGATTGTGTCCGCACCATGCGCACGCAAATACGAAGCGGCATCGAATGTTCGAAAACCTGTTCGAAGTGTAAAATTTTTCGTATCAACAGCAATGCCGCCGAGCATGGCTGTCGCTTCAATCAGATCCAAAGGACGCTCATTGGGCTGATATTCAAGAAGCTCAGTAACCAGTTCGGATGTTGACGAAGCATACGGCTCCATGTAGACAAGTACTGGATCCTTGATAAACTCCTCAGCTCTGCGGTGATGGTCGATAACCACTACACGATGAACGCTGCCCAGCAGTTGTGAGTTAACGACCATCGACGGACGATGCGTATCAACAATAACCATAAGCGTTCGTTTCGTTATTTGGTCAGCTGCCTGATCAGCACTGATGAGATTCGACCATAGATTCTTTTGTTTTTTCAATTCCTCAAGCAGTTTCGAAACACCAGAAACATTATTTGCTTGATCCATAATGATTTTGGCACTCCGCCCATTCGCATGAGCGATCTTTAAGATGCCGATACACGAACCGATTGAATCCAGATCCGGAGCACGGTGACCCATAATCATCACTTGATCGCTTTCCAGCATGAGCTCAGACAATGCATGTGAAATCACACGCGCGCGCACTCTTGTACGTTTTTCCACCGGATTCGATTTACCGCCGTAGAAACGTACATCACCGTCCGGACGTTTAATGACTGCTTGATCACCACCGCGTCCAAGCCCCAGGTCCAAGGCTGACTGAGCATAACTTCCCAAATCCTCAAGCGACACCGTGCCTGCTCCGACACCAATACTCAACGTCAAAGGAATGTGGCTGAGCGGAACCGTAATCTCTCGCACTTTATCCAAAATTAAAAAATGCTGTTCCTCTATAGAGTGAAGCAATCGTTCATTCATGACCGCGAGAAATCGATCTGAAGCCGTACGGCGGAGATAGATACCATGTTCTGATGCCCAGTTCTTAATGATCGTCGTTGTTTCATTATTAATCGTGCTGCGCACCTGATCTTCAAGGCCCTGTGTTACTTCATCATAGTTATCCAGGAAGATGAGTGCGAGAACCGTTTTTTCATTGTAATAGTGTTTCTTAATTTCCAGAATGTCCGTAATATCGGTAAAGTAAAGCAGTTTCTCCTGCCGTTTTAAACGCACGCGGTATTGCCGTTCATTTAACGCAATGATCATTGATTCCTTATCAGACGCGATTAATTTGCTTAGCGGTTCGGCAATTTCATTTAATGGCCGACCAATGGCCGTATTTCCATCCTCTTCAGTAATTTGATTCAAGTACGGGTTGCACCACTGCACACGTTCTCCCCCATCATACAGCAGAATACCAATCGGCATATGAAGCAAAGCTTCATTGCCTACCTTCTTCAACCGGTATGACAAACCCGCTGCATACTGAATCAATTCCTTGTCAAATTGACGCTCATTAATTAAAAACCACAAAACGGACAAGGCAAGAAGCACAAGTCCGGCAATAGCCAACAGCCAATTTAAAAAGGCAATGAATACGAGGAACAGAAGAAACAGCAGACCGATTACGATTAGCAAATCGCTGCGCCAACGATGTTTAAATTGGTTTGCCAAGATTATTCCAGCTCCCACAGGCCGCATTTTCCGTACTCATCGTGCGAGTAACTTCAATTCCCAACACGAATCAATCAGCTTTGAAAGATAAGCCTGACCATTTTATTATTGAGAAAAAAGGCTGTATCTGTTCGTGATTAAACTACTTACAGCTTCTTCTGGCCAATTCTTTTCCGAAGATTGAAACCTAGATCAATTATACCCAATATACATACCAATTGCAGTAACAAGAATCCAAAAATAAGCGTCAACAAAGTCACTGTAATTGGAATTATCAGCGGGAATTTCCGCATATATGTGTAGTAAAAAATAAGACTGAATCCCTGAACAGCAAGCAAAATACGCAGGATAAAGTCGACATTAAGTACAGCTGTATAAATCGGTGCCGTCTGATCTGCACCTCCGAACCATCCGATAAACAATACGGCTAAATAGAGCCAGATAATGCTTCTCGGCACCTGCCACATGCGGAACGGCACCCAATGCGGCGCCTCAACCTTCAGTTTGCGCAAAATCGGCAGACTGATTAATTCAACAACCAAGGCGTAAAAAACTCCTGCAATGATAATGACCAGTGGTGTAAGATGTACAAGCGTACCGCTCAGCAGCTTGTATTGTGTCATCAATTCATCTGTACTCTGATTCAGCATCGGCTTCATTTGCGTTACGGTTTGCTGAAATGAATCATTAAGAGCGGATTGTACCGCTGTTGCCGGATTAAAGCGAAAAGCCAGCACGGACACTGCCAGACAGATAATTAATACCGCAATGTTGGTCAAACTTCCAGCCAACAGAAGTGCGAAAGCGGATTTTTTCAAATAAACCATATAACCAATTACAACTCCGAGTACCATGAAAAAGAGTGGGAGTAACAAATAAAACGAGTGATCCAAGATGACCAGAAACAAAAGTCCAAGCCCAAAAACACCCAAGGCAGGTTTCCAGCCGTCCTTAGCCGCTAGAAACATGAGCGGCAGAGGAATAAGCCATATGGTCAGTAATGACACATAGGGCAAGAAAAAAGTTAAAACAATTAACAAATATAATGAAATCGTTGCAAGCGCTCCGCGAAGCAAAGCGTTCCGATCACTCATAGTGACACCTCTCAGCTTGGGCTGTGCAGAATTATCTAACCTGCATTCCGTATTACAAACATGATGAGCCATTTGCCTAAGATTAAGTGGAATTTTCGCTAATCAAGATTTTACTAGTCCGCTTAAGGAGGCGTTAATTTGCCTCTTTATCACCAACACAACTTGGCAACACCATAATTTTTATTATAATACAAAAGCACTTTTTAATGAAAGAGCGATCTTTTCCTTGCAATTTACATTAGACCTTCTATAATTGATAATGTTATCTTAAAACAAAAAGAAAGCGTTTTATTTAAAAGCTCAACCTCGCTTTCCTTGCTATAATTAGTGACCAATTTTATCAACGAGAGTTGGTACCATCATGAATACATTAACAGTGAACATAAATTTTTTTAAAAAGGCGGTCCGCTTGCGGATTGCCTTTTCTGTTTCCCGACTTGCCTCGGGCAAACAATTTAAGGAGTGTGAATCATTATGACCTATGAAGGACCAAAAGCCCTGCTAACCGCATGGGTCAGTCTCGTAAGCAACCTGCTTCTAACGCTAATAAAAATCATCTTCGGATTGATCTTCCATAGTACAGCTCTTGTGGCTGACGGCGTGCACAATGGAGGCGACGTTATTGCATCCATTGCCACCATCGGTTCTATGAAGTTGTCTAATCACCCGGCCGACCGGGAGCATCCTTACGGACACGGAAAAGCAGAAGACATTTCAACCGCATTCATTTCTATTGTCCTGATCGTTGCCGCATTATTTCTAACGTATGAGGCCGTCAAAGCGTTGTTCGGACCGATATCATCCGTAAGCATCTGGGCATTTGCTGCTGCTCTTTTCTCTGCTTTGGCAAAGTGGATGCTGTATATTTACACAAAAAAGGGAGCTGATCGCTATCACAGCAAGAGTCTGCATGCAACCGCTGCCGATCACTTGGCCGATATCTATGCATCAATTGCTGCAGCACTTGGGCTCGGGATCGGCTGGATCGGGACTGTTTTTGATCTTCCCTACACACATTACGGCGATCCGGTAGCAGGTATCGTTGTATCTATTCTGATTTTAAGAATTGCTATTGTGATGATTATTCAAGCCACCAATGTGCTTATGGAAAGCAGTGTTGATGAAAAAGCACAGGAGAAATATCGTCAAGTTTTCCTTTCATTTCCAGAGGTCAAAGTCATTGATATTTTACGCGCACGCGAACATGGAAATGCAGTGCTCATTGATGCACAAATTCGAATCCCAGGTTCTTATACCATTCAAGAAGGCGACGACCTTACCGAAGCGATTCGTTCAAAAATGATTCGTACTTATCCCGATGTGGAAGAAGTCCTGATCCACATCAATCCCTGGTATAAGGATCAAATATTAGTCGAACCGGATTCCGTGCCTCATTTAGGAAAAAAATGACGCGCACGAACTTTTCGTTTATAGTATTAAGTAATTTCTGATCCTGTTCGAAATAGATACTAGAAGGTTATAATCATTGACCTTGCCTAGACAGAATAATTTAGTGAGGTGATCAATATGGTGATGAGTTCAGAAGACTGTATAGGTATTTCATTATTTGTTGGCGCTCAAGAAATTGGTGTTTTAATTAAAGACATTCAGGAAATCCTTGAGCCAGTCCAGATCCTGCCCGTCCCGGTTACCCATTCTTTTTTTGCAGGACTCATTTCCGTGCGAGGATCAATTATTCCCGTTCTTTCATTAAACCTCGCTTTTCATGCATCAGAGAATCCGTTCTCGAATAAAGATAAAAAATACGTTGTCTGCGTTTCAGGATCGGAGACCGCAGCGCTGAGCATCGATGCGGTCGGCGATACGTTTACTTTCGAACCCGGACAATTGGCCGATGCGACAAAAGATGCGACAAATCCCTACGGTCTGATCACGAAGACTGTTGCATTTCAGGATAAAGAAATGCCGCTGCTCAGCATCAAGGAATTGATACGGTTTACCACCGGTTTGAATGCAAAAGAACGGGAAGTTGTCGGATACTAAGCAGTTAACCAGAGCTTACAAATCAAATAGTTACTAAGCGGGAGGAGACATTTATGGGCATTCATAAATACTTTCAAAGCTTATCTGACCTGGAAGGCATTTACCGCTGTCCAGGCGTTTTTAAATACCAAGAACACTCCGTTGCCAGTCACTCATTTAAAGTAGCCACCATTGTGCAGTTCCTAGCAACAGTTGAAGCCGAGGACGGACAAGATGTGGATTGGAAAACGGTCTATGAAAAGGCAATCAACCATGATTATTCTGAATTGTTTACTGGCGATATTAAAACACCGGTAAAGTATGCATTGCCCAAACTTCGAGAGCTCTTCTCTCAAGTTGAAGGGTCCATGACACAGGAATATCTGGATAAAGAATTTCCCAAGCAATTCCGCCAAGTTTACGAGGCACGATTTAAGGAAGGCAAGGACCGGTCTTTGGAAGGACGAATCCTTGCAGTAGCAGATAAAATAGATTTGCTGTATGAAGCTTATGGAGAAATTCAAAAAGGAAATCCTGAGCCCTTATTTTTCCAAATTTACAAAGAAGCACTCACTTCAATCATTCAGTTCAGCGATATGGCATCGGTTCGTTATTTCATCCATGTAATTCTTAAAGAAATGATTGAAGAAGAAATCACCTCGCACACGCGAATTAAATCAATCACAGAACATTTGCTACGTGCTGACAAAAATGCATCACCATCGGAAGATTAAGGTTTTGCTTCATCTGAACTTTTTCCTTGATTCCTCTTTGCTTCTCTCCTATGATTAAGTAAATGTGTCTGTTTTATGACAAAAGGAGTTGCCTAGCTATGCAGAAATCAACGGACTCGCTGAATAGTAACGACAAGGCGAAGAGCAACAGACGCTATGTCGTATCAATTCTTGCTTTTTCCGTGGTCGCTGACGTATTAATCCTCTTGCTTTTCTTTGCACCGTTTATCGGATACAAGGGGCACATCGGATTTGATGTCTATCTGCTTCCACGATTTAACGCGATTTTTAACAGTTTTACTTTTATTTTTCTCATCGCTGCACTTGTAGCAATTAAGAATAAGAAGATCAACGTGCATCGTGGGTTCATTCTCGCGGCCTTTACTTCAACATTGCTCTTCTTAGTATCCTATTTATCTTTTCACTATCTTGCGCCGCCTCCTCACTACGGCGCTTCGGGTATCATTCGTCCCATCTATTTTTTCATACTGATTACACATAGCGCGCTGGCTGCATTTGTTGTACCGCTCGCCTTGCTCTCACTCGTGTGGGGTTGGACCATGCAGATCGGGAAGCATAAGCGAATTGTCCGTTGGACGATGCCAATCTGGCTTTATGTAAGCTTAACAGGAGTCATTGTCTATGTGATGATGGCACCATACTATTAATCATCAAGATGAGGATGTCTCAAAGTCAAAACCGGACTTTTGAGACATCCTCTTTTTTTATTAAAAAAAGGGGGCAAAGGTCAACGAATATCACGCATCTTAGCTATAAGGTAGTGAAAAATTGCTATACAACAGGGATACGTTTGTTTATAATAACTTTTTATATTAACGAGGGGGGATTTTATATGCCTGAAAGAATTGGAATCATTGGAGATTTCAATGAAAACTTAAAAAATCACACTGCAATTAATGAAGCTCTGACGACCAGTAGACAAGAACTATATCCAAATTTGGAGTTTGAATGGTTATCCACTAAAAATCTACATAACAGTGAACTAAGTCTATATAATGGGCTTTGGTTAGCACCCGGCGGACCTTATCAATCAGATGGAAATGTGTTAGCTGCTCTGAAATGGATTAGGGAATCAAAACACGTGCCCTTCCTCGGAAATTGCAGTGGTTTTCAATATGGGATTATTGAATTCATGAAAAATGTAATAGGATTAATCGATGTAAACACTGAAGAAGTTGATGCCCACGCAGAAAATAAAGTTGTGTCTCAATTATCCTGTTCACTCCATGGAAATATTAGACAATCTGTATTTATAAATGAAGGCACCGAGGCTTATAAACTCTTTCAAAAGAATAAAATTACTGAGACCTACAATTGTAATTATGGATTGAACCTTAACTATCAAAAAATTCTAAACGATAGTGGATTCATTGTCGCGGGTGTCAATGAGGATGGAGAAGCCAGAATTCTTGAGCTGCCTGATCATGATTTTTATTTCTTAACATTATTTCAACCTGCAATGAATACAAGCAAAGAGCAACCGCATCCACTAATTACTCATTTTCTACAAACATGCCTATAAATAATGAACAGATAGGCGACTTTCCCAGCTTTCCCTCTTCATATTCATAGGTACAAATTGCGGAACGCAAAAAAGAGGCCGTCTCAGAACTTCATCAAGCTCTTGAGACAGCCTCTTTAGTTTATATCATCATTCCGTAGTGTACGGAAGTAAAGCCATTTGACGTGCGCGTTTGATCGCTCTTGTCAGTTGACGTTGGTATTTCGCGCTTGTTCCGGTTACACGACGAGGCAAAATTTTTCCTCGTTCAGAAATGAATCGTCTGAGCAAATCAACATCCTTATAATCAATGTAAGTAATGTGATTAACGGTAAAGAAACATACCTTACGGCGCTTACCACGTGAGCGGCGTTCTGCCATATTCGGCACCTCCTTAGTTTTCAATTGAATTCAGCAATTAGAACGGCAGATCGTCATCCGATATATCAATCGGCTTACTGTCGCCTGCGAAAGGATCTTCAAAAGAAGGAGCGCCCTGGTTCTGACCTGAGCTGTTATTTTGGTTACTGGACGGTGAAGGCGCATAGCCGCCTCGCTGCTGACTTGAAGATGCTGCCGATGCACCGCTCGGGGCATAATTGCCGCCGTCTGCATGTCTAGTGCTTTTCGGTTCAAGGAACTGCACACTATCAGCTACCACTTCCGTCACATAAACCCGTCGACCTTCGTTATTCTCATAACTGCGTGTCTGAATGCGACCGTCTACGCCTGCCAAACTTCCTTTTTGCAGGAAATTGGCTGCGTTCTCAGCTTGTCTTCTCCAGACAACGACCGGTATAAAATCAGCCTCTCGTTCTCCTTGCTGATTCGAGAACGGGCGATTCACAGCGATCGTGAAGCTAGTCACAGCAACACCATTCGGCGTATACCGCAGTTCCGGATTTTTCGTCAGCCGGCCAACCAGAACAACACGATTGATCATCAGGACCAAACCCCTTTCTTTTTTAAATCAATTATTTCGCTTCTTCAGGTTTGCGTTCGTCTTTAATCGTCATGAAGCGGAGTACATCTTCATTGATTTTGACCAGACGATCAAATTCATTGATGGCTTCGCTGCCGGCGGTTACATACAGAACAACATAGGCACCGGTATTCACGTCATTAATTTCATAGGCTAAACGTCGTTTGCCCATTTCCTTAACTTCGTTGATTTCGGCGCCGTTATCCGTCAGAATGGAAGCCAGTTTTTCCTTAACGGCTTTTTCCTGTTCTTCTTCCAGATCCGGACGGAGAATGTACATAATTTCGTATTTGCGCACAATCATTCACCTCCCCTTGGACTAAGCGGCTCCATTAAAGGAGCAGAGAGCAAGTTTACTCACTCATAGATCAATATGATAGCATAGTTCGCCCGTCGATTCAAGTTATTTTCAAAATTTCGTTATACGTTGAAACGGAAGTTAACGATGTCCCCATCCTGCATCACATAATCTTTTCCTTCAAGACGCAGACGTCCCATTTCTTTTGCTGCAGATTCCGAACCGGCCGCAATAAGATCTTCATAAGAAACAATTTCAGCACGGATAAAACCGCGTTCGAAATCTGAATGAATAATACCCGCTGCCTGCGGTGCCTTCGTTCCTTTTCGGAACGTCCAAGCCCGTACTTCCTTTTCTCCTGCTGTAAAGTACGTTGCGAGGCCAAGCAGATCATAGGCTTTGGCAATTAAGCGATCAAGACCGGAGGAGTCCAAACCTAATTCCTCAAGAAATACTTTCTTTTCTTCTCCATCAAGTTCGGCAATTTCAGATTCAATGCGGGCTGAAATGACGACAACCTCTGCCCCATCTTTTTCAGCAAATGCTTTAACCGCCTGTACATATGGATTTTCATCAGGGGCAGATACATCGTCTTCTGAAGTATTGGCCACATAAAGGACAGGCTTCTTCGTCAGAAAGTTAAAAGCCTTGATTGCTGCTTCCTCATCCTCGGTTAGTGCGACATGCCTTGCCGGTATGCCCGCTTCAAACGCATCTTTTAACTTTTTCAAGGCAGCATACTCAACGATTGATGCCTTATCTTTCTGCTTTGCCAATTTTTCTACACGATCAATCCGTTTATTCACCTGTTCCATATCTGATAGAACCAGTTCGAGATTAATCGTTTCAATATCATCGATTGGATCAATTTTTCCGGATACATGAGTGATGTTCTTGTCTTCGAAGCAGCGTACAACATGAGAAATCGCATCAACTTGGCGAATATTTGCCAAAAATTGATTACCAAGTCCTTCTCCTTTACTTGCACCTTTAACCAATCCGGCGATATCAGTGAATTCAAATGTCGTCGAGATGGTTTTCTTCGGATGGTACATCTCAGTTAATTGATCAAGTCGTTCATCGGGTACACTGACGATCCCGACATTGGGCTCAATCGTGCAGAATGGATAGTTAGCCATTTCTGCTCCAGCCTGTGTAATTGCGTTAAACAACGTTGATTTGCCGACATTCGGCAAACCGACAATACCTGTAGTCAAGCTCATTTACCTTCAACCCCCTGGGTTTTTCTTACCACTTCAACAAAGATGCCGCTTACCGCAGCCTTATCCCTTTATAGGCGCCCTTTAGGCTTCGGAACCATGCTCAAGAATCTTCTTAACCTTACGTTGAAATTCACTTCTCGGCATCATGACGCTGTGTCCGCAGCCGAGACACTTGATACGAATATCCGCACCCATGCGTATAACTTTCCATTGATTTTCACCGCATGGATGAGACTTTTTCATCTCTACAACATCATTCAGATCGAAACTGATACGAGGATTCGGCATAGTCCTTCCTCCAATATTGGGAAATTTCTTCAATGCTATAAAAAAGGTTACTGGTTTACCATAAATCAAAGAGCACGATCTGTGTCGTTAAAATGCAATCTTTTCTTTAAGAAAGGCTGATAATTCGTCGATTGGCAACCGAACTTGCTCCATCGTATCGCGGTCACGTACGGTTACCTTGCCGTCTTCTTTTGAATCAAAGTCATAAGTGATACAGAACGGCGTACCGATTTCGTCCTGGCGACGGTAACGTTTGCCGATCGAGCCGGTTTCATCATAATCAACCATATAATCTTTTGCCAGTTCCTGATAAACAGCCATCGCTTCTTCGCCTAGTTTCTTAGAAAGCGGCAAAATTGCTGCTTTATATGGTGCCAAAGCCGGATGGAAGTGAAGCACAGTTCGCGTATCCTTTTCACTAATCTTCTCTTCTTCATAAGCTTCGGCCAGAAATGCTAGTGTCACGCGGTCGGCGCCGAGTGACGGCTCAATGACATAAGGAATGTACCGTTCATTATTGTTTTGATCAATATACTGGAGATCCTGACCCGAAACCTCCATATGACGGCGAAGATCATAATCAGTACGTGAGGAAAGACTGGATAATTCGCCCCATCCGAATGGGAACAAGTATTCAATATCCGTTGTCGCGTTGCTGTAGTGCGGTAATTCTTCTTTTTCGTGATCACGCAGACGCAGATTTTCTGCCTTTACATTTAATGATTTCAACCATTCATAGCCAAAAGTTCGCCAGTATTGAAACCATTTTCCATCTTCTCCCGGTTTGCAGAAGAATTCTAGTTCAAGCTGTTCGAATTCTCTTGTTCTGAATGTAAAGTTTCCTGGCGTTATTTCATTTCTAAATGATTTTCCTACCTGGCCGATACCGAATGGTATTTTTTTACGCATCGTCCGCTGCACATTTTTGAAATTGACGAAAATCCCCTGTGCTGTTTCGGGACGAAGAAAAATTTCATCTTTCGCTGTTTCTGTCACGCCCTGATACGTTTTGAACATGAGATTGAACTGGCGAATTGACGTGAAATCATGCTCGCCACATTCCGGGCAAGGAATATGATGCTCCTCGATAAGCTGTTGCATCGTTTCGAAAGTCAGACCATCTACCGGTCCAGGAAGCTCTGCCTGTGGAATATTGCTTTCAATAAGCTTATCTGCACGGAAACGTGATTTGCACTTTTTGCAGTCGATCATTGGATCGTTGAAATTCGTGATATGTCCGGATGCTTCCCATGTTTTCGGATTCATCAGGATGGCAGCATCGAGTCCTACATTATAAGGCGATTCCTGCACAAATTTTTTCCACCATGCTTTTTTGACATTGTTTTTCAATTCAACACCGATTGGACCATAATCCCACGTATTAGCCAATCCGCCGTATATTTCCGATCCTGGGAAGATAATGCCCCTTTGCTTAGCCAAGTTCACAACCTGTTCCATTGTTTTACTCATGTCTTTTGCTCCTTTGACAAAATAAAATAAGCTTCCATCCACTAGGCTCCTGCCTAGGGACGAAAGCTTTTGTTTGCTCACGCGGTTCCACCCTAATTGGTGCGAATACTTCGCACCCGCTCGATCATGCAATGGCTCAAGAACGCCTTCCTCATCTGCCGCAATCAGGCTTGCACTTTTCCTGAATCGCTTAATACGGCTGCAATGAGTACTTCTTTCCTTCATCGCCTTCTTATTACATTGTGAAGCTTGCTTTTCTGATACATAGTATATCCTATTTCTTATGAAAAAGACAGATTTTTAGCATACTCAACAGTAAAATTTATCTTATTATGTGGTCCAGCATATCACTTTTTTTTTGAGTATTTTGCATTTCCGAACAACTGATCAGGCGAATGGAATTGAAATGCAACTTAACGTAAAAACTATCTGCCTTTTCATCCTGTTTTCAGATGTATAAATGTCTTCCCTTTTTCATATACTGTTGATACTTGGGAGGCGAATCTATGAATCTGAAATTCGATCAAGGATCGGGGCAAATGCTCACAGCACAAGTTCATTATCAGGATTTAGGCAATCACCATGCGCTTATCCAAGCCATACGTCATTTGTTGCCGGCAATCGGAACGTCTTCAATCGTTATTGTTTGCATCGGCACGGACCGTTCAACAGGCGATGCGCTCGGTCCTCTTGTCGGCTCTTATCTTGAACGACGTCATCTGCCAGATGCCTCTATTTACGGAACTTTGGAAAAACCGGTACACGCTATGAATCTCCAGGAAACACTTGCCCTGATCACAGCTTCCCATAAAAATCCATTTATTATTGGTATTGACGCTTGTCTTGGAAAGCAAAAGAACATTGGTAAAATTAACATAGCAGAGGGTCCGGTTCTGCCTGGCGCGGGGGTTAAAAAAGAGCTTGTGCCTGTCGGTGATATGAACATCACCGGTGTTGTCAACATCAGCGGCTTCATGGAATACTCAGTTCTTCAAAATACACGTCTTCATATCGTTATGAGTTTATCTCAAGTAATCGGACAATGCCTTAGTGTCGCTCTCCTTTCAAATAGGAAGGGACGACTATTATCAAAGCTGCTTTTAATGGATTAAAACGATGAGAACGTTGAAGAATACGTATACTGGCAAATCGGTTGTGGGAACATAATGTCATCAGATTATAGTAGATAACTGGGGACCATCTCAATTTTACAGATTACCATATTTAAAATAGTGTTTTGTTACAGTTATAGGCAGCTCATGTCATTCCTTATAATGGGCTTATTTGTAAAAATCCCGTACCTCCGTACTTTTAGCTTACTAAAGATGCACCGCTTACTGAAATGAGAATGGAAGTCCACGATAAATAAAAAAAGAAGAAGCGACTGCTCAGAGTCGTCCTTCCATAATATCAATTAAACGATATAAATCCTCTGCAGAATAGTAATCCAGTTCAATTTTACCCTTTCCCTTTTTCAAACTAGGTTTTACTTTTACTGCAGTACCGTATTTTTCTCTTAATCCATAGACCCGATCCTTTAACTCAGCGGGCATTGCCCATTGTTTCTTTTTCGATGTTTCACGTGGAACATGATGGTTGAGCTGCTGGATAAGTGCTTCGAGCTGACGGACATTCATCTGCTCCTTGATGACTTTGTCAACAACCGGCGCCATTTGTTTTTTATCCTTCAAACCAGCAAGCGCACGGCCATGACCCATTGAAAGTTTTCCCTGTTCAATCAATGCTGCAACTGCCGAATCCAGTTGCAGCAGTCGTAAATGGTTCGTAATATGAGGTCTGCTTTTCCCAAGTTTTTTTGCCAATTCGTCTTGAGTCAAGTGCAGACCATCCATCAATTTTCTGTAGGCTTCTGCTTCCTCAATCGGATTAAGATTCTCACGCTGCAGATTTTCAATCAACGCGATCTGCATCATTGCTTCATCGGACAGTTCCTTGACCACAACGGGTACAGTCGTCATTTGGGCTTGTTTTGCAGCTCGAAAGCGCCGTTCGCCGACGACAATATCATAGCCTTTTATACTTTTTCGAACAACGAGAGGCTGAATAATCCCATGTTCTTTGATCGAGCTTGCAAGTTCATCCAATGCCTGTTGATCAAACTTTTTCCGTGGCTGATATGGATTCGGACGCAGTTCGTTTAGCTTAACATGCTCCACCGCATTATCTAATTCTTCATTAAACGCCGTGGGAAAGAAAGCATCTAAGCCTTTTCCTAATGCTTTAGGCATTCGTGATCACTTCCTTAGCGAAGTCTAAATACACTTCGGCCCCTTTTGACCTGGAGTCATACATAATAATTGGCTGTCCGTGGCTTGGCGCTTCACTCAATCGTACATTACGTGGAATAATTGTTTTAAACACTCGATCTTGGAAGTATTTTTTTACTTCTTGAATGACTTGCAGTCCAAGATTTGTTCGCGCATCAAGCATTGTCAGCAAAACGCCTTCAATCGCAAGATGATGATTCAAATGCTTCTGGACAAGGCGGACCGTGTTCAATAGCTGACTCAGTCCCTCCAGTGCATAATACTCGCATTGTACCGGAATAATTACGGCATCAGCAGCTGTCAATGCATTAATGGTTAGCAGTCCAAGCGACGGCGGACAATCAATGACTATGTAGTCATATGAGTCCTTCACCTTTTCTATGGCATGCTTTAGGCGAATCTCTCTTGATATTGTTGATACCAATTCAATTTCCGCACCTGCCAGTTGAATAGCTGAAGGAACAACGTCAAGATTTTCAATTGCGGAACTATGGATCACTTTTGAAATCTCAACCTCATCTACGAGAACATCGTATATACATTCATCGACATCGCCTTTGTCTACACCTGAGCCGCTTGTTGCATTTCCTTGGGGATCAATATCAATCATTAATACCTTGCAGCCTAATGTAGCCATGCAGGCACTGAGATTAACCGCTGTCGTTGTTTTGCCGACACCGCCTTTTTGGTTGGCAATTGCCAATGTTTTACTCACACTTCCACCTACTCTCAATCTTCAATCGCTACACTTCATTTTATCATGAATTGATTCAATCAGGGCAGTGTTACACGAATTTAACCATAAGAAACCTCGGTTTGAGTAAGATTTTGACGAAAGAAAGGGGGAAATTTATGCAGCAGCGGCGTTTTTTCTAAAAACAGTGCTAAATTGTGCTAAAGCTCAGTGCATATTTAGTCATCTATACTTGAATTTTCAGCACCTAACAATGAATAATTTTAATCATCTACACTTATTAAGAAAAACCGGGCAAAAAGCGCCCGGTCCTTACTTTCACAGGACGTGATGGCTTTCGCGTTGCATACAGGACGTATGCGTAGTTAGCGAAAGCTCCTTTACACTTGCGAAAGTTCCCTTTTTTTAGCATTGATTTGTGTCTTTATGGTGCTGAATCATCACTTCGGTTGCTCGCATCAACTGAGCGCGACCGCGGGCGCACCACGAGCCTCCTCAGACAAGCAGAAATTAGCGAGGTTTCGCTGGCACCTGATCCCGCAGGCGTCTGGCACCTCGCTTTGATTCTCGGCCAGGACACTGGTTTATTCGTTTAAATATGGGGCAAAATCAGTCGAGTAGGACAGCGATTCACATCTTCTGTCCCCTCACGGAACCGTGCGTGCGCTATTTACGCACACGGCTCTTCTTGTTCATGGTTCACAGAATGTAGCTCAGCTCCGACCGA
>Ga0334901_1000534_pt1 | contig 51329 bp, 36 predicted proteins | sample GraSluR3_MG_3_FD_207216 | JGI IMG/M metagenome (GOLD analysis project Ga0334901, IMG submission 207216) | Sludge microbial communities from methane-producing bioreactor in Wageningen University, Netherlands - Granular Sludge_15_08-R3 | ecosystem: Engineered > Bioreactor > Anaerobic >...
CGGTAATACAGGGCACCTTCCGAGATTTCAGTACCAAACATTTCCTCCATGCATATGGCCTGAGCGCAGAGCTGCACCTCGTCTCGTTCGTCTGGCTTAGGCTTGCCACGCTTGTATTCAACAGGATATGGGGTCCAATTCCCAGCTTTTCCGGGCAGTTTTATGCCTGTATCACTTCTTTTGAATTCAACCACATCAGCACGTCCGGTAAGTCCCAGTTTATATGAAATCAGATTCAAAGAACGCCAAACAATCAACTCATTCGAGGAGTCTTTGTAAAAGGGATCATCAACTCGCTCATGCAGGTGCTGTCCTTCAATTGTTTTTACATTTTCGGCCCATTGCTGTTCAATATGAATCAGAGCCCATTGCCGAGGACAGAAGGCAAAGTGCTGAATGCCTGAAAGAAGAAGAAACTCATCTTCGGAATAATTAATATTCTTTCCCATTAAAACAAAGCTAATTCAATTCTTTGTCGAAGTCATATTTAAATGTGTGCTCCCTAATTACATGTTAATTCTCAATCTTAATGGCAACCATTTGTCAAAAACAAGGGTGTGTCAATAGTGGCACACCCTCATTTTAGATCAAATTCATTAAAGCATCTCAATTACTTCAACACCTTCCGGAATGGAAGCTTTATCAATTGTTACAGTGTAATCATCAAAAGAACGTGTAGGTTTGGTTTGATCTTTCTTTTCGATCTTGATTGCATCGAAGAGTTTATGGGCAGGAGCACTGCCCAGAGCTGTTGAGTGTTTGAAAACAATCAGCTTACGGGTGCTCATCATTCCACGTGCCGCTGAGTGATCGTGGTCAAACATATTTTTCAGCGCTTCCCAGAATAGTTCAAGATCAACTTCATCAAAACCTGTTTGAGCTGCCAAATGAGCGGAGATAAAGCCTTTCGAATAATATAATCCATAAGGAACAGTAAATTTGCGCCCCATGGTGCGGTTGTCACCACCTTGTTTTTCAGCTTCGGCTTCAGTAGCTACAGCCATTCGGGTAATGCTGTGTTCAAGAGCAACTACGGGATCAACAGAACGGCCAAAAGTCAATTGGATGGGGCCACGTACCTGACCACAATTTGGTGCAGACTTTAAAGAAAGAACAGCACCAAAAGTTCTGATGTCGTAAAAGTTATTACACATCCATTGTCTACCTTTTTCTGTTTCTTCAGCCTTGGGTTTTCTTGATTTTACTGATTTTGACAAGTTATCAATCAACAACTTAATCTCTTTATTACTTGCTACAAATGATTTATTCTCTTTCCAAAACTCAGTCAGTATTTTCTTATCGAAATCAAATGCAACATTAAGAAAGGCTTTTACCTCACCGTCTTCGTTTTCTTCTTCTGAAATACTCAATCCTTCAGGTAAATTTATTTCAGTTAATGCTTCAAAAAAATCATTTGGAATTTCTTTTTTTTCACCTTCACCTAATTCAATTCCCAAATCTTTAAAAGCTTCAACATGTGCTCTTCCCAACACTGCCTTTTCTTTAACGTATATATCAAATGGTTTCTCAGCACCCTTTACAATTTGTACAAAATTTCTCACTTTCCGCTTCAAACAAACATCGGTAACCAATCCCATTCCAGTTTCAGCATCAACACGTGGCAGATTCCCAGCATCAGGGTCGCCATTTGGATTTCCATCAGTAACATCGAACAATAATGCAAAATCATACCGGTTTTTAATTAATTCGCTCATAATATAACCTCCTATTATTTAGTTGTTTTTCTCTTTTTTCGTAAATAACTCTTGTCTTTGATGATAGTAACCAATGGCAAAACGGCTTTGGTCATCTAACGATAGATGAGCAGGCAAACCATTACTGCTGACTCCGGTCATAATTTCCTGAATCATTTTTTCATAATAGGTTTTGCTACCACTGCTAAGTTTTGCAAGATGGTGATTTTTCAATTTCATTAACGTGCTAAACGCTGTTACTGGCGTAATTGAAAAAGCACCGTAGAATCGTTCTCTAATATTTGATTTACCTTGTGCTTCTTCTTGTATTTTTTCGAGCACGGCAAACAACCTACCACATAGGTAGCCCTGGTTTTTGTTGTCTAAATCGAGTGACATAGCAATGAGTTTTTCGTTTGTATTATAAATTGTTTCTTTTCTATTTAAATAAGCTTTAAGAATTGCCGCTTTGATACGGCTAACATCTTGTTCTGCTTTTATTCGTCGTATACATTGCTGCTGGAGCGTGTCGGGATATTTAATTCTACTATCGAGAATACTATCAACTACGCTTCCATGAATGTTCGGAGGCAAATTATCGATGTCATTTTTTAAAGAGATATTTGAGAAAAGGCTGTAAAGATTGATATAGTCTTTTTGAGTTTTTGAATCTGAAATTATTGCAAAATCTTCAAAGTGTTTTTTAATATGCAGGGCAAATTCTTTTACAGTATTTGTTTTCCATAATCGGATTGCTATTCGCGAGCCACCACCTTGACATAAACCAAGAATATGAAATTTAATATCTCCCTCATCATTCAAGCGTCCTGTGAAAATTGATTCTAAAGCCGCTTTTACTGTCTTCACTTCTCTGTCAGGATTATCCGTTTGGAAAGAAGTATTGAAGAAAAAACTAAAATTCTCTTCCAATACATTTTGTTTATCAGCCCAAAAAAGGAATGTAGTGCCACTCTTTTGTTTACCTCTAATATTAAATCTATTACTCTTGCTTTCAAGCAATAATTTTAAAGCGGTTGTATAAGCAAATTCAGCCTCTACACCAACAGAAGCATTATAGGCTTGATCTTTTTTATACGAGTCATAACCTGAATTCTTCTGAAAACTGACAAGCAGATTTGCATCTTTATTTATGAAAGTCTTCTGGTGTGTTCTTGCTATTATTGTTTTTTCTCCAGTTATCGAGCAAATTCCTTTGATAATTTTTTCAGTTGACTCTGCTGTCTCTTGTAATTCAGTTGAGATTACAAACTCTTTAAATTGATCATCGGAAGCAATAGGAGCATCTTGGCCATTAAGCCAGAAACCCATATTTGGATTTTTTGCTTTTTTCACCAATTCCCAATCAGGTGAATTTCGTACCGAATCAATTTGACTTGTTGAATAAAAATAATTGATTGCCTTTATTTCTTTGCTATTCTGTAGTTTTTCGGGAAAATATTTAGAAACATACTTTTTAAAAATATTGTGTTTCGTCTGGTCACTATCAAATGTTCCCAGTATATATTCTTCTTTATCCCACAGAAAATTAGGTTGAAAATTTCCTCCTGACCTTTTAACTGCTCGTGGGACTAAATATGAAACAGTATTTGGTTCTATCTGGACAAATTCACCATTTTCTTTTATTACTATCCGAAACGAAATTTTGCTATTCCACTCATAGCCAAATGGAGCAACTCTATTATCTGGATCTGGATCAGCTGCTTTTCGCTGGTAATAGTCGTATAATGCTTGTAGAATCATCTTCGAACCTCCTCGCTTTCAATTGGTGGAACTTCAATAATCCCGTATTTCATTTGCGGGCGGTAAAACATGGCCTGAGGATTTTCAGGGTCTGAAAAATCCATATCATACAACATAAAACCCAAAACCGGACTCTCCAGTATGGGCCGTTTCTCTTCTTCTTCAGGTTTTTCAACAAATTTAAAATTGCATGAAAATTCCCTGCATCCTAAATAGGGTTGGTTAAAACACTGACCTTTTCTTGCCCTTCGTTCAAACATTGCATGGTACTTACCCGGATTCTCTGTACTTCCCAGAATAGTCTCTTCTTCCTGATCTTTTAACTCTTCGGGTGTTTCATGTCTGTTTCGGCTACGAAGGGGTATGAACTCCATCTCTGCATGTAGCCGATAGGCTACATCGCGCAAAAAAAGGCCTGCGCGTTGCTGACGGTCTTCTTCAATGTAAATCTCCTTCGATTTGTTACTCATCAGCTTGCCTACTTCATTTCGGCGGACTGAAATCCAGCGGATGGGATTCAAGACTTCAATCTTTTTCACCTTCCATTGAATGGCAGGTTTCCAAAAAATTGCTTCGAACACGGCACGTGCCGCCGATGGGGTGATGACATCGTAACTTACCCGCTCCACCTTCATTTCAGGTCGGGTAAAACATGCATAATCACCCCATACTTCAATACAAAATTGTTTGTTGAAATATTCCATATTGGTATTATATAATGTTAATCTCTTCAAGCCACTTACCATTCAGCTGCAATCCTGAATGTTGGTTATATACCTTTGAGTAATCTTGTATCCAGCATCCATGCAATTCAACGATCAAACTGGCATTTCGTAATTCGTTAAAATCATGTTCGTTGACTGCTACTGTAAATCGTTGTAATTTCCGCATCAACCAAGGCTCAGGACCTTTACGTTTTAATAATTGAATCAGATTGCTACCATCTTTGTATTCAACTAAAATTGATTTCTCTCCCCTGTCATCTATCAACCTAAAATTTCTTGCAGCTGTTGCAAATTGGAATTTCATTTGTCCTGCATCGTTCCATAGTAAACTTTTAATACCAGGTTTGTCAAAATTGTCTATTCTACTGTAGAAAAGCTTAAAATATTCATGAAATGTATTAGGTTTAAGCAAGGTATTCTTATCCGGTGTCTCGAAGGCAATCAATTCTTTGAATGTATCAGCACCTTTCCGCATTAACCCAATCGGGACTCCTGTCAAAGGCACAAAAACCTTCATTAAACCAAGCTTGTTTTCTTTATTAAGTCTACCCTCCCTGTTGCACCTTCCTGCACATTGGGCAATTGAATCTAAACCAGCAATGGCTCGGTAAACCACAGGGAAATCTATATCAACTCCGGCTTCAATCAATTGGGTGCTAATAACCCGAACCGGCTTATTCTCTTCTAGTCTTTTTTTAATCTCTTCGATGACATCCATAATGTGAGCGGTGCACATCAACCTCGACAGATGCAGCGTGTCTGTAGGCATCAATTCATGTAACTTGCGGCATTGACTTCGAGTGTTTACAATGCAGAGTACCTGCTCATGCTGTTGTAACTCTTCTGCAATCACAGACCAATCAACCACTTCACTGATATTTTGGGGCAAGTGAATGTCTACTCTTCTCAATTCAGATGCCAAAGTATCTACATTTTGAGCAACCTCACGTACTGATTCTGCTGGGATACCATAGAATGCATTTTGACCACTTCCACCAATCCTTCCAGTTAATGCAGGTTGAGTTGCCGTTGAGAACATTACCGAAACACCGTAACCGTCAACAAGACTTTTCAAAACAGTAAGTATAGGTTGAAGAAATTCAGGAGGCAGCATCTGTGCTTCATCAAGTATAATGATGCTATTTGTAAGATTATGCAGTTTACGGCAACGCGAAGTTTTATTTGCATATAAAGACTCAAACAGCTGAACATTGGTGGTTACTATAATGGGAGCATCCCAATTCTCAGCTGCAAGTTTTCTTTGCTGTGTATCAGTATTGTCAACTATGTTGCTATGGTGTTCGACTACATTCTCATCGCCAAATATTGACCTGTAAATTTGTGCCGTTTGTGTTATAATACTTGTGTAGGGAATAGCGAAAACAATTCGCGATTTGTTGTATTTCAGTGCGTGAACCAATGCCCATGCCATCGACGATAGTGTTTTTCCACCTCCTGTTGGGACTGTGATTGAAAAGAACCCCGGTGATAACTCTCCTGATTTGATGCAATCTTTTAATATTTGACCTCGAATTGAGTTGACCGCTGTTGAAGGTGCATGCTTGCGCATCTTTTCCATATGGTTATCAAAACGATTTTTCAACTCACTCAAAGAATCATATTTATTACGCATCTCTGACGATTCGGGATTCATGAAACGTTCTGTGTCCAAAAAATCGGCATCGACTAAACAAGAAAAGAGCATCCTTATCCACAAGTGCATCTGATTGGCCTCAATAGGTTTTCCGATTGGTAGATTTAGATTAATTTTCTCAAATAATCCACGTGGAATTTTTGACCTTATCTTATCCAAAAACTCTTGTTTCTTTAATCTCTCAGAGAGATCACCAGGAATATTTGGTTCATGTATAAAATTATGAAGTCCTGCATGATGTCCAGCGATACAATAGGCTAAAGGAGGCCAGTGGTTTGGATAAATTTCTTTCGCTAAAATCGCACCTGCTGACGTATGGTCTGTTTTGGGTCTTCTCTGATCATCTTCCTCATAACCTGAATTCACTTTTATATACTCTTGAAATTCGTCGGAATACTTCCCCAAGTCATGCCATAGTCCCAACAATTTACCCCATTCTGCATTGTTGAATGCGGCTGCAAACTGAGCGGCTAAATCGGCTGTTCCGGATAAGTGTTCGGGTAAACTCTGCGTTTCGAAGTTATGCCCATCAAGTGTTTTAATGTGTGCAATCATGTATTGTATTTCGTTTGTTAAATTGCCATACAATAAGGTAAATATTTGACTTTAAAATTAATAAATTATTCCCATACGGAGAAACTTAAATCCACTTGATTTCTAATAGCTAATAATTCAAAGTTCGCAAGTTGAAAAAGTGAGCACGATTATTCGATTTGTGAATAACTGCACCTAAAATTTTATCTTCTTGTCTCTTCGTTCTTTCCAGTTTCTTCCAGCACTTCCATCGCGATCTCCCAATGGTCGTCGTTCGAGAGATGCTCCTCGCCTCTCTCGTTTAATCGGTCCTCTATCCTGCGGGCGATTTCCCTGTCCTGCTCGTCAGTCATTTTTACTGTGGCGCGCAGGTACCGGATTTACTATATTCCGCAATGGGTTGAGACAAGGAGCAAAGATTGGCTTAATATTTGACAACTTGTGTCATTTGCGATATTTATTGCAAAGAAATTTGTTGTTGATATGGTGCTACCAAAGCTGGTACTCCGCTGGTTTTGGGTTGGTGTTCCCTCATTGTATCCTTATAGTAACCTTATATCCTCTCCCTTAAAGTAGGGAGTAGATATAAACAAACCATGAGGAATAAATGATGAAATATAAGCCTTGGATGGGCGAATGACCAGCCCAGTCCCGGCCATGATGGGGGGTAAATGATTTTGATACAGAAATTGTAAAAGTAGAGTCAGATAGGGTTACAATCGTTTTGCAGGATCAGGAGATAAATCTTCTTCTGTACAATTCGCGATGGACACATCCCTCCTTCATGGAACGAATTGTCTTGCCGTTGGCAATCATAAAGACATTCCAGGCAGATGTTCTGTACTTTTCAGCAATCTGCTGATAGACTTCCTTCTCCTTGGAGAATACAAAATTGAAGAATAATGTGACAATCATGATAAAATGAGAGTATATTTTCAGACTTCCATGTACTTGCGGTTGGGAACAACTGAGAACGTACGGTTGTTGAGGGGAGGTGATCCTTCAACCATCGTATGATCCAATTCTGTAATTGATCTGGCTCCGTATGATTTCAACAGCTGAACAATCTGTTTAAACGGTGAAAGGTCACTACCCTGAACCAGTTCTTCGAACAACAGTTTTGTTTCTGCCCAGTCGAGCAGTGATACAGGCTGATCGTCGGAGATGCAATTGGGGTCGGCGCCCGCCTCCAACAACATTGTAACTATTTCGGGATTACCTGTCATCAGGGCAGTGTAGAGACAATTCATGCCCTCAATGGCGTAGGAGAGGTCCACACCTTCATCAATCAGCAAACGGATGTACTTCGAATCGAGACTGTGACAGATGTTGCCAATCGCGTTGAATAGCAGCGACTCTCCCTTGTTGTCAACCGCATTGACATTCGCCCCAAAACTGAGCAGGATACCAATTTTCTCTTCATCGGGATCTCTTTTCGCATATTCGACGAAAAGCTGGTTGTCAATTTCACGCTCGCTCCATCTTTGACACATATTTGTATTGATTAGTCATCTTAACATCACATACTATCTCCACCAGTATCACTGTTACCCATACTATAAACAGACAATTCATTACAAAAAAATGAAAAATAACGAAATGAGACACTTATAACTCGTACAAATAAACTAACAAATCGTAAAAAGATGTCGCTACAATGTCAGAAGCCTTCCAACTCGAGAAAGACGGTGGGCAGTAACAATAGGAATGCCAGGAGGAAGAGCAGCAGGAGGATCTTCCAGAACCACTTGACCCACACGTCGAAAGGTATCCTGGCAATGCCGAGGGCACCGATGAGCACGGGTGAGGTCGGTGTGATCATATTGGTGATGCCGTCACCAAACTGGTAGGCCATCACGGTGGCCTGACGCGAGAGGCCGATCACATCGGAGAAGGGGGCCAGGATGGGCATGGTGAGAGCCGCCTTGGCCGACCCGGAGGGGATGAAGATGTTGATCACGGATTGTATCACGTACATACCGCCGATGGTGAGCACCCTGCCGGCATCCTTCATCACGCCGGCCAGCGAAAAGAGGATGGTGTCCATGATCCTGCCATCGGTAAGGATCTGGATGATGCCGCCGGCAAGAGCGATCACCAGTGCCGCGGTCAGCATATCCTTCACCCCGGCGATAAACTCCTTCGCAATGGCATTGCCACCCATGTTGTTGGCGATACCGGCCAGAAGCCCCATGGAGAGGAACAAGGCGGAGATCTCCTCCAGATACCAGTCATAGCCCATCACACCTACCACCAGGAACAGAATGGTGAAGAGCAGCAGGTTGAGGATGAAGAGCTGCGCTGACCTCCTGATGGCGAGGAGGGAGGTGATGACAAACAGGAGGGTGATGACAGGAAAGATAACGATTGTGGAGCTCTCCGCACCAACGGAGAAGGTGGTAAGGGGATAGCGGAACGAAAGAGCCCCCAGAAGGAGTGTCAGGAAGATGAAGACAACATGGGTGCTTCTGCCGGCCGGTCTGACCAGGTTTTCGGTTTCACTCTCGGCCTCTCTTTTACGCCAGTAGGCATCGGCACGGTACATGGGGGAGAGCTCCGGCTTCTTCTTCACCCGGGCGGCATAGAGCAGGGTGATGGCGATGGTCACCCCGGTGAGGAGGATCCAGCTGAAGAGCCGGTAACCGATGCCCGAGAAGAGGGGCAGGCCGGAGAGTCCCTGTGCGATGCCGATGGTGAAGGGGTTGAGCGTGGCACCGGTGAAGCCGATATGGGCTGCCACATAGACCATCATCAGACCGGTGAGCGAGTCGTAGCCCATGGAGATGGCCAGCGGCACGATGATGATCACGAAAGCGAGCGTCTCCTCGCTCATCCCGAAGATGGAGCCAAAAGCGCTGAAGAGGAGCATCACCAGGATGATCACCAGATTGTGCACCCCCACCCTGCCGAGCAGCGGGTGCCGATCGAGCCGGGCGGTCACCTGAAGAAAGGAGTAGATGCCGCTGTCTACGGCGCGGCTGCTGTTGAGGATCTGAAAGGCGCCGCCGATGATGAGCACGAAGGCGATGATGGCAGCCTGTCGTTCGAAGCCTGCCAGGAAGGAGGAGAAGATCTGCCAGCTCTGCGGTGCACGCTCCACACGGTGGTAGGAGTTGTCGACCACCACCTCCCTGCTGATCCCCTCCACCTCCACGGTCTCGTAGTGGAATGCGCCCGCGGGTACAATCCAGGTGAGCAGGGCACAAAAGATGATCAGCGCAAAGATGATCACCAGCGTATGGGGCGTCTTCTTCAGCATGCAACGGGTTTAGAAGGGGGGCTCATCGTAGTAACCGCCAGCGGGTGGGAAGCCTTCGGCGGACGAAGGGCCGTTATATTCCGGTGGCACGTCTTCCTTCGCACTGCTTTCGGGGGTGATCTTCCAGGCTTTCACATCGGTGTACCATTTTCCATTGAACTCTCGGCTTTCAATATCGAATGAGATATCGTATTGCTGTTCAGGCTTGAGGGTAACCCCGTCGAGCTTGTCGCCCCAGACGGAGACACACACCTTCTTGGGATACTGTCCCGGTGTCTCCACAATGATATCCTGTTTCTTCCACTCTCCGTTTCGGCCTTTTCCCGTCTGCAACGGGAGTATCTCTATCAGTTTCGCTGTAAATTGCATGATTGATTCAATTACTGAATGATTGGGAGATTATTCTCCCAATTGGAAAAATGACTTTTCAGAATCTCGGTTCCAAACGGCAAAAATAGCAATTTTTCCGCTCAGGGAGAGCCTTTTTTGGGTTTAGTTTTCAACAGTGTGAACCGGTCAGGTGAAAAAGAGGCTGGCACCAAGCGTGAGCAGCAACCCGCTGACGGCGATCAGCGACTCCATCACGGTCCAGCTCTGCAGTGTCTGCCGCTCGTTCATGCCGAGGTACTTACCCACCAGCCAGAAACCACTGTCGTTCACGTGCGAGAGCAGCGTCGCTCCCGACGAGATGGCGATCACCACGAGTGCCCGCTGCGGATCACTCATCTCCAGGTGGAGGATCACCGGTGCGATGAGACCGGCGGCGGTGATCATGGCCACCGTGGCTGAGCCCTGCGTGACACGCACGGCGGCTGCCAGCAGCCACGCCAGCAGGATGGGCGGCATGGCCGAGCCGGCCATCGAGACGGCGATCGCCTCCCCCATGCCGCTCGCGGTCATCATCTGCTTGAGGACGCCCCCGGCACCGGTGATCAGGATGATGATGCCGGCAGGCCCCAGAGCGCGGGTGCTGAGCTCCAGGATCTGCTCTTTCTTCATCCCCCTGCGGATGCCCAGAAAATAGATGGCGGCGAGGGTGGCGATGATCAGCGCCGAGAAGGGATGCCCCACGAACTCCAGGAGATCGGTCCAGAGAGTCTTGCTCACCCACCCCTTCGACACCGCAAGGGTGGTCACCGTGTTGAGCAGGATCAGCAGCAGCGGGATAAAGATCATGGCCAGGATGAGACGGAAGGAGGGCAGTGCATTCCGGTCGCTCTCCACACTGCTCTCTGTCTCCGGCGGCGGATCGAGATGGATCTTTTTGGCGATGTGCCGCCCGAAGAGGGGACCGGCGATGATGGCGACGGGGATGCCCAGAATGGCGCCCAGCAGGATCACCCATCCCAGCTGGGCGTTGATGATGTCGGCCACGGCCACGGGACCCGGCGTGGGGGGAATGAAGCTGTGGGTCACCGCCAGACCTGCCAGCAGGGGGATGGCGTAGTAGAGCAGCGACCGCTTGCTGTCGCGCGACAGGGCATAGACGATCGGTACCAGGATGATGAAGCCCACATCGAAGAATACCGGGATAGCCACCAGGAACCCGGTGAGGGTCATCGCCCAGGGGGCCCGCCGGATGCCGAAACTGCGGATCAGATGGTGCGCCAGTGATTCCGCTCCTCCCGAGCTTTCGAGGATCTGCCCGAAGATGGCTCCCAGTCCCACTACCGTGGCGACGAAACCCAGGGTGCCGGCCATCCCCTCCTCAATGGCAGTGAGCACCTCCCTGAGCGGCATGCCGGCGGCAATGCCCACGTAGATGGCTGTCACCAGCAGTGAGATAAAAGCGGAGATCTTCAGCTTCAGCACCATGAAGAGCAGCAGCGCCACGGCGGTGAGCAGGATCAGCAGGATGGTAAGGGTAGACATCAGGTTCGGGATTTCAGGGGTTGCACAAAACGTTTTATTCTCTGCGGGGCAAATATAACGGATTCCGCGCTAATTGACGAAACATACACAAAGAAAAACCCGGAACGGTTTGTTCCGGGTAGTCGCTTATCTGTGCATGCCAATCAATTGGCGTAGCTATCTTTTACAAATGCTGCGTTGTTGAGATAGTCGTAGCTCTCCTGAACACCTTCAAACGGGGTGCCGGTGTAACGCTCTACCTCTACCACCATATACTTGGCTCCCGATTTTTCCACATTGTTGTAGATGCCTTCAAAATCGACCTTGCCGCTCTTGCCCAGCTCCAGCTCATCCTTGATATGAAGCAGCTCGAAACGACCGGGGTAGTTGTTGAAATAGTCGACCGGGTTCTTGCCCCCTTCGCCTACCCAGTAGACATCCATCTGGAAGAAGACCTTCTCCGGATCGGTGTTCTTAAGCATATAGTCATACATCAGTTCACCTTCTATTTCGGTGAACTCGAAGTTGTGGTTGTGGTACCCAAACTTCATGCCGGCAGCGTTACACTTCTCACCGATCTGGTTGAAGTAATCGCAGTATGCCTGCAGGTCGACCAGTGTCTTGGGGGTAGGGATCCAGGCAACCACCAGGTATTTCATCCCGGCATCCTTGTGTGCCTGGATGGCGGTGTCCCACCATGCCCATGTTTCTTCCCAGTTGGTGTCGGCTGCAGGGTCGGCCAGTGGTCTTCCTGCATGTGAAGACAATACTTCCATACCGGCATCTTCAATCGATTTTTTGAAATCGGCCGGAGCCAACCCGTAGAACTGTCCGTCGTTGTATCCCGCTGCTTCCACACCGGTATAACCCATTTCAGCTGCCTTGGCAATGGTGCCTGCATAGTCAGCCTTGATGTCATCGCGCAGCGAGTAAAGCTGCAGGTAGATATCTTTCTTTGCCGTTGCTGCTTCCTCTTTTTTCTTGCCTTCAGCGCAGGAGCTGAGGATGAACAATCCGCTCATCAGCGCTACCATGAGAATTGAATATTTATTCATTTTCCTGACTTTTTGAAACGAATCATTCAGCCCCCGGGGGGACTGAATGATGCTTCCGTTGTTGTTTATTAATCCAAAACTTTAATCTTGATGTTTCTGAACCATACATCATCGCCATGATCCTGCAATCCGATGTACCCTTCCTGGTTTTCACCACCGGCATTGAGAAAGTTGGGCCAATCCTTGAACTTGCTGTTGGCTACCATCTCTTTCCATGCGTCGGTCCAGAGGTGATATTCTACCACGTTCTCACCATTCTGAGAATGAACCACGGTACCCTTGTAAACCAAAATACCCCCGCTGTTCCATTCGCCGGCAGGTTTGGCATTCTGCGGTACGGCAGGTACCAGGTCATAGAGAGAGGCTGACTGACGGTTGTTGTCTTTGCCCAGTTTGGCATCGGGATGACGTTCGTTGTCCAGCACCTGATACTCGGGTGAGGACTCGTAGATCGGCTTTCCTTCTACTTCCTGACCCAGATAGAAGACCCCGCTGTTGGCTCCCTCCGATACTTTCCACTCGAAGGTGAGCTCGAAATTCTTGAACTTCTGATCATAGATGATGTCACCACCATCCTTGGCACCTGCTTCACCCATGCCCGATCCGTTGATCTTGATGGCTCCATCTTCGATGGTCCAGGCAGTAGGCATGTCGGTGCGGTTGTAACCTCTCCATCCGGTGAAATCTTCACCATTGAAAAGGGTGATCCATCCCTCTTCTTCAGCAGCAGCCACTTCTGTAGCCGCTTCCGTCTCACTTGATTGTTTTTTAGCGTTGGTACATGACATCAGTATCATACCCGATAAGATAAGTAAACTAAACAGATAAATAACTTTTTTCATAACGATTCTCTTTTTTATTGTAACTCTGTATGGATAATCAAAAGGGATAACGATCACCTGTGGACCGCTATCCCCTGACATATTCATGATTAAGGCATCTCCGGCAGTTTCCAGCCATTCTTGTAGGTATGCTTGATCATCTCGTTGGCATATTCCACCGCGTTGACCGGATCGGTCCAGGTCTTGTTGAAGGTGGGGTGACCGTCGGTGATCTTGAAACCATCTTCAATGATGGTGCGCACGGTAGCATCGGTAGGAATGTTGGTGAACTGCATGTTGTTGCCATCCCAGTGCAGCTCCTGGTTGAGAGACTGCAGGCGTACGGCCAGCACACCCATCACCACCATTTCGTTGAAAGGACCTGCTTCCGCGAAGGGTGAGGCTGTCTCCACACGATTTTCGGGACTCTCCTTACAGGCACGTACCCAGTCCATCTCATGCGAGAGGGTCACCTCACGCTGTGTCTTCGGTGAGTTGGGCTTGCGTCCGGAGACCAGCCAGGGATTCACACCGTAGCAACCACAGATAAGGGTGTCTTTGGTACCGTGGAAGATCACGCCACCACCCTGATCGTTCAGATTCTTTCCGGCGGGGACGCCTTCGGGACGCATGGGCATAAGACCACCGTCGTACCAGAATACTTCCACTTCGGGCATCGCTACCTTCGGCATGTTGTTGCGTGAGGGGAAGACATACTTCACCATCTGTGCGTTGGGTGCACAGTCGGTCAGCAGCATGGTGGACGATCCCTGAACCTTGGTGGGGTATCCCAGATTCAGACCCTTGAACACGGGGTGCAGGATGTGACAGGCCATATCGCCGAGGGCTCCCGTACCGAAGTCCCACCAGCCGCGCCAGTTCCATGGGTGATAGATCTCATTGAAGGGACGATTGTTGGCCGGCCCGATGAAGAGATCCCAGTCGAGGGTCCTGGGCACCTTATGTGCTTCTTTCGGAGTCATTAACCCCTGTGGCCAGATAGGACGGTCGGTGAAGGTCTCCACCTTGGTCACCTCACCAATCTGACCATCATAGATCCAGTCCATCACCTGGCGTACACCCGGTCCGGAGGATCCCTGGTTGCCCATGCTGGTGGCTACCTTGTGCTTCTTGGCCAGCTTGGTGAGCAGCCTTGATTCATACACGCTGTGTGTCAACGGTTTTTGTACGTAGACGTGCTTACCCATGGTCATGGCTTCAGCGGCGATAATCGCGTGCGTGTGGTCGGCAGTGGCTACCACAACCGCATCGATCGACTTGCCCAGCTCGTCGTACATCTTGCGATAGTCGTAGTACTTCTTTGCCTTGGGGAAATAATCGAAGACACGTTGGCTGTACTTCCAGTCCACGTCGCAAAGACCGATAATGTTCTGGCTTTCCAGGTTTTTCAGGTTGGCAAAACCCATACCTCCGACACCTACACCGACAATGTTCAGTTTGTCGCTGGGTGCCTGATGACCCATACTTTTACCCAGTACGGAGGAGGGCACAATGGTTAACCCGGCAGCAGCAAAAGCTCCCGTTTCCAGAAATTTTCTTCTTGAAATTTTTGATGACATAATACTTGATTTGATGTGAAATTAAATTATCTGGTAAAACTCAATAGTTAATATAAATCTACAATTAAGCGGTAAATATACCAAAAAAAAATGAAACAAGACCAATTTACTCTTTTAATATAAAAATTGCGACTAATTGGCTATGCTGACTCCACCGGTGGTTGCTTCAGCAGCAATCGCAGATAATTCATTTATTTTTTGTTAAAAACAATTGATATTCCTCCCAGAGCGTGTCAATGGATTGCTCCTCGCCCAGCACCTTTTTAACTGCCCCGTCGAAGCTCCAGGGAATCACCTCGAGGGCGGTGCGGTTGAACTTGCGCAGGAAGTCGGGATCCTTAGCAGTGAGCCACTGCAGAAAAAAACCGGTGGTCTGGTATCCATCCATCCAATGACCGCCGGGCTTACGGTTGGTTGCGGGGAAGTAACCGTTGTGGGCACGGACCGCATCGGCCATCCCCTCGATGAAGGCAAAAAAGGTCCTATTGGTGCCATAGGAACCGATGCCCTGTGGCTCCAGCTGGAAACCGTGGGTGAGCTCATGGTAGAGCACCCCCTCCGTTTCGTACAGGACCTTGTCGTCACCGCCGTTGTGGGCCGACTGTTCCACCCAGCGGCTGCTGTAGAAGATGCTGATCTCCGGAACGCCGCCACCCTTGGCGGAGATACCTTCTACATCCTCAAGGGTGTAATTGATTTTACGTATGGCAGGTATGGAGTCTGCGGGTGTCCAGTAGAGTGTTTTCACCACCCCCAGGATGCTCTCCCGTATCAGCGATTCCGGCACGGGCACGATGCGGTGGTAGATGGCTGCACCCTCCGTGCCACCGGTCTTGTCCATGAAGTGAATCTCAGGATAGGTGAAGCTGTCATTTGTCGCAAAAGCGGTCTGTTTCACACCCTGCGATGGAGGTGCATCATCGGGTGAGGAGCCCCAGGAACGGTTGGCTTTGTTGCCCATCATCAGTTCCAGCGTACCGCCATCTTTGATGTCGTCGTGACTGAACCAGGGTTTGTTCCACTCTTTCCCGTTGAGGCGGGCTGTCTGGATGTATTTATTCTGGGGACTGTTGTTCGTTGCCACGATACGGAATAGTTTCCCGTTTCCGAGGGTCAGCTCCACCTCATCGAAGGTGGGGCTGCCTATGTTGTAGGTGGGACTGCCGGGCGTGACCGGGTAGAAGCCCATCTGCGAGAAGACGACGAAGGCCGACATGCCGCCACCATCCTCATCACCCGGAACGCCCATCAGGTCGTTGCGGAACCACTCCGAGAGCAGCTTGCGGATGCGCTTCTGGGTCTTCCAGGGTTGTCCTGCATAGTTGTAGAGGTAGGGTATGTGCAGCGACGGCTCGTTGGCCATTGAGAACTGCCCCACATTGCCGGTGTGGTCCGGCAGCCGGGCATAGAAATCGAACTTGCTTCTGCCCAGCGGTTCACGGAAGGTCTGATCCAGGTTCTCAGCAAAAGGCTCACGGCCCCCCATCAGGTGGATCAGGTCTGCCACATTGTGTGGTACGTCCCAACGGTAGACCCAGGCGTTGTTCTCCCCATAGTAGTGACGGGCTCCCATCCCGCCGGAGAACTTGTAGTCGAAGGGTTCAATGAAGTTTCCTTTGCTGTCCCTGGGGTGGAAGAACGAGGTCTCCGGGTGAAACAGGTTGCGGTAGTTATAGGATTTCTCCAGGAAGTAATGATAGTCACCGGTCTCACCCAGCTCCAGGGCGATCTGCGCCAGACACCACTCATCGTATGCCGTGCCGAGCGTCACTGCCACCGGCTGTCTTTTTTCCCAGGAGTGTACCTCCGGGAGGGTCTCCTCCTCACCTTCATGAAGTGCGGGAATGTAACCATGCTCGTGATAGAAACGATCCAACTCTCCCGACGGCCTGGCCGACCAGGGTGCCAGCGTCTTCTCCATCACCGCGTTCCGCATGGCAGGATACATCTCCGCCATGTCGAAGCCGGTCAACCCCTTGCGGTAGGCATCCAGCACAGTGGCAATGCCGTGATTGGAGTTCATACGCCGGCTGTCACCGGTGATCTCGGGGAAGGTAGGCCACCAGAAACGGGGCATCTGTTGAGCCATCCGCAGGAATGATTGCAGGATATCCACCTCCAGCCCGGGTTCTGTCAACACCCGCAGCGGATGCGTCGCCCTGTAGGTATCCCAGATCCAGTCATCCGTATAGAAAGGTGTGCCTCCATCCTCATGTACCTGCCCGTCGAAGGCACTGAAGTATCGCCCTCCCTCCGAGATGCAGACAGGCCGCTCGTAGGTGCGGTAGAGAGAGGTGTAAAAGACAGCCCGCTCATCGGCGCTTCCACCCTTTACCGTGATCTTGCCCAGCGCCTCGTTCCAGGCGCTGCGTCCTTTCTCACTCACCTCCGCCAGATCATACCCGGCGATCTCACGCCGTAGGTTCTCCCTCGCTTGCGCCTCATCGATGAAGGAGATGCCATAGCGCAGGTGTATCAATTCTGTTCCCTCCCGGAACCGCAGCACCAGGTTGGCATCCCTCCCCTCTGCATGGTATGTCTGAACCAATTGTCCATCCTTCAGTGAAGCAACCTGTTCCGGGGCGATATCTGCTTCCATGTAGAGGTAGACTCTTGTATTGTTTGCCAGCTGCTGATAACCGGCGATCGCTCCATTCTCCCAGCGTAGTGCACCGGCCCCCGAGTTCACCACCATACCGGGAGCCTCACGCTTATCAAAAGCAAACGCATAGATCGCCGACTGATGGGAGAGTGCATACTGAACAGCAATATTCTCTTCATCCAGATATACCCGGTAACGGTAGGGCGTGATCTGTTCATTGTCATAGCTATAGTGTATCACCGGTTTCAGAGCCGAGGCTTCTCCCTGATAGGGGCTCAGGTTGAAGGCTGAGCTGCCACGGTGGCTGGTCACCACCAGCGGGAGCCCCGCCAGCTGGTCGCCGGTGTAATCGCTTCGCTCAGGATAGACACGCAGCATGCTGTTGGGCAGATGAATGGTGGGATAGGTAGGCACCAGCAGATGGCTGATATTTCCCATGTAGGGGTTCACCTGATCCACGACACCGCTCGACGGCACCTGTCCATACATGAGAGAACAGCTTATCAGAAACAGCAACAAAGGAGTAAGCAACAGGCTTTTTTTCATTGAATAGTTTGGCATATCGATAAAATGAATCAGTAAAAAAACAGAAGCCAACGCACCAAATTAATTGTAACGGACCAACCTGGCTGTAGATTTCATCACAAATTTATAGAAATTTTCGCAAGAAAGAGATATTTACCCTATATTTGTGAAGAGCAGTGCGAAGCAACCGCATCGACTGTCCGGTGAACAATGTGTCTGATGTAATTATATAAATAGTAGCTAATAGTAAGAGTATGAACCAGAACAGCTTTTTTGGCCTTATTGAGCAGAGCGTGCGCACTCACTGGGAGATGCCCGCAATGACTGACTTCCAGGGAAAAACCTATTTGTACAAAGATTTTGCCCGTGAGATAGACCAACTGCACGACTATTTCAGGGCAGCCGGTGTGGAGAGAGGGGACAAGATCGCCCTTTGTGGAAAGAACTCAGCCAACTGGGCCATCGCCTTCTTCGCCACCCTCTCCTATGGCGCCGTTGCCGTAAGCATTCTGCATGAATTCGACAAGGAGAGCGTTAAGTTCATCGTGGATCACTCCGATTCGAAGCTGTTCTTCTCCGATGAGAATATCTGGCATGAACTGGACCGTGACACTCTGCCCAAGGTTGAGACGGTCTTCTCACTCGACAGCTTTGCACTGCTGACCACCACCTCAGCGACGCTGCAACCCTTCGCGACAAACGCGGAGAAGCATTTTGCGGACAAATATGCCAGGGGGTTCTTCGTGAACGACGTCTCCTTCCGCACCGACAAGCCGGAGGAGCTGGCGGTGATCAACTACACCTCAGGCACCACCAGCAGCCCCAAGGGGGTGATGATCCCCTATCGCAGCCTCTGGTCCAACACCAAGTTTGCCAACGATTGCCTGGAGTTTATTCATGCCGGCGACAAGATTGTCTGCATGCTGCCCATGGCACATACCTACGGCCTGGCCTTCGAGATCCTCAACTCCATCTCAATGGGTTGTCATATTCACTTCCTTGGGAAGACCCCTTCACCCAAGGTATTGCTCGACGCCTTTGCCAGGGTGAAGCCCAAGCTGGTGCTGGCCGTGCCGCTCATCATCGAGAAGATCGTGAACAAGAGCGTGCTGCCCAAGCTGCAGAAGGGTGCCGCGAAGGTGATGTCACAGACCCCCCTTCTCAATCAGCTGGTATACAGCAAGGTGAGAAAGTCGATGATCGAAGCGTTCGGTGGCAACCTGAATGAGGTGGTGATTGGCGGGGCCGCCATCAACCCCGACGTGGAGAAGTTCCTCCGCAAGGTGCGCTTCCCCTACACGGTGGGATACGGCATGACCGAATGCGGACCGCTGATCTCCTACTCCTACTGGACCGAGTTCAAGGAGCACTCCTGTGGCAAGGTGGTGGACCGGATGCAGGTGCGCATCGATTCTGACGATCCGCACAACACGGTAGGTGAGATCCAGACGAAAGGGGCCAATTTAATGATGGGTTACTATAAGAACGAGGAGGCCACGAGTCACACCTTCACCGATGATGGCTGGCTGAAGACAGGGGACCTGGGGCTCCTGGACAAAGACAACTTTGTTTTCATCAAAGGCAGGGATAAGAATATGATCCTGGGACCCTCGGGACAGAACATCTACCCCGAGGAGATTGAGGAGAAGATAAACAGTTCACCCTACGTGAGCGAGTCACTGGCCATCGAGGAGAACAGGAAGATCGTGGTGCTGATCGTGCCCGACTTCGAGGTACTCAGGGAGCATGGGATCGACAGCGACCAGATGGATACCTTCTTCGGGAAGCTGATCAGTGAGGTCAACGCCAAGTTACACGGGTACAGCAGGATTGCCTCCTTCAGACTGCGTGACGAGGAGTTTGAGAAGACACCCAAGCGAAGCATCAAACGGTTCAAGTACCAACAGAAGTAAACAGGTTCCCAAGAGAAACGAAAGAGGTCCGGGCATGGTGTCCGGACCTCTTTTTTGTCATTGATATGAATAAAAACCGGTTGGGTGCGATCGCCGGTTTCAACTACTGTGACATCAATAGTCGTTCCAGCTTCTGATCTCGATATCCTCCATCTCCATCGTGCAGAAGGCAGTGATAAAGGCACTGGCCAGCCGCGCGTTGGTGATCAGGGGGATATTGTAATCTATCGCACCACGACGGATGATGTAGCCGTTGGTCAGCTCCCTGCGCGTCACATCCTTCGGGATGTTGATGATCAGGTCGAACTGTTTGTCGGCGATCATCCGGCGGATGTTGTTCTCACCATCCTCGTCGGGCCAGTTGACATCAGTGGCGGGGATGCCGTTCTCCGTGAGGAACCTCTGCGTGCCGTGGCTGGCATAGAGCTTGTAACCCCTTTCACCCAGCAGCTTGCAGGCTTCCAGCAGGTCCACCTTCGACTTCACCTCACCCGACGAGATCAGGATCCCCTTCTCCTTCTTCGGGAAGCGGTAGCCGACGGAGAGCATCGACTTGAGGATGGCATCGTGGAAATCCTCGCCGATGCAACCCACCTCGCCGGTGGAGGACATGTCGACGCCCAGCACCGGGTCGGTATTCTGCAGACGGGAGAAGGAGAACTGCGATGCCTTCACCCCGATGTAATCGAGGTCGAACGCTGAGCTGTCGGGCTTGCGGAAGGGGGCATCGAGCATGATGCGGGTAGCCGTATTGATGAAATTCTGTTTCAGCACCTTCGAGACAAAGGGGAAGGAGCGGGAGGCACGCAGGTTGCACTCGATCACCTTGATCTCATTGTTCTTGGCCAGGTACTGGATGTTGAACGGCCCGCTGATCTGCAGCTCACGCGCGATCTGCCTGGAGATCTTCTTCACGCGGCGCATCGTCTCGAAGTAGAGCTTCTGCGCGGGGAAGACCAGCGTGGCATCGCCCGAGTGGACACCGGCAAACTCCACATGCTCGGAGATGGCGTACTCCACCACCTCCCCGTTGCGGGCCACGGCGTCGAACTCGATCTCCTTGGCGTTCTGCAGGAAAGAGGAGACCACCACGGGGAACTCTTTCGAGACGTTGGCGGCCAGCTGCAGGAAGGTGTGCATCTGCTCCCTGTCGTAGCAGACGTTCATGGCGGCACCCGAGAGCACGTAGGAGGGGCGTATCAACACCGGGAAGCCTACCTCCTCGACGAAGGAGTCGATCTCATCGAAGCTGGTGAGCTCCTTCCAGCGGGGCTGGTCGATGTCCAGCTCGTCGAGCATGGCGGAGAACTTGTGGCGGTTCTCGGCCCGGTCGATGGAGAGGGGTGAGGTGCCCAGGATGGGTACCTGCTGACGGTGCAGCTTCATGGCCAGGTTGTTGGGTATCTGTCCCCCCACGGAGACGATCACTCCCTTGGGTGTTTCGAGGTCTATGACGTCGAGCACCCTTTCAAAAGTGAGCTCATCGAAGTAGAGACGGTCGCACATGTCGTAGTCGGTGGAGACCGTCTCCGGGTTGTAGTTGATCATCACCGACTGGAACCCCAGCTCGCGTGCGGTCTGCACCGCGTTCACCGAGCACCAGTCGAATTCCACCGAGGAGCCGATGCGGTAGGCACCCGATCCCAGCACGATCACCGTCTCTCCCACCTCACGGTGGGGGGTGTAAGCCTTGTCGGAGCCATAGGTGAAGTAGAGGTAGTTGGTCTTGTCGGGGTGGTCGGATGCCACCGTGTTGATGCGCCGCACCACAGGTAGCACCGCCAGCTGTTTGCGCCTGTTGCGCACCCGTATCAGATCCTCTTCGAGGCTGCCTGCCGCATTTTCAACGAAGCGGGCGATCTGGAAATCGGAAAAACCGAGCCGCTTGGCTTCGCGCAGCACTTCTGCAGGCAGTTCTTCTATCTTGTGGTAAGAGGAGAGCACCTTCGAATAGTTGTGGATGTTCTCCAGCTTCTCCAGGAACCAGCGGTCGATCTTTGTCAGCTCCTCTATCCGAGCCACCGTATATCCTTTTTCAAACGCTTCGGCGATGGCGAAGATGCGCAGGTCGGTCGGTACGGCGAGCGACTCCTCCACATTGTCGAAGGTCATCTCACGGTTACCCACGAAGCCGTGCATCCCCTGCCCGATCATCCGGAGACCTTTCTGGATGATCTCCTCGAACGTCTGGCCAATTGACATGATCTCACCCACCGACTTCATGGAGGAGCCGATCTCATGGCTCACACCGTAGAACTTGTTGAGGTCCCACCGGGGGATCTTCACGATCATGTAATCGACCGACGGTGCCACGTAGGCTGAGTTGGGCGTTCCCATCTCCCCGACCTGATCGAGTGAATAGCCCAGTGCCAGCTTGGTGGCGACAAAGGCCAGCGGATAGCCCGACGCCTTGGAGGCGAGCGCCGAGGAACGGCTCAGGCGGGCGTTGATCTCGATGATGCGGTAGTCGTTGGTCTCGGCGTTGAAGGCATATTGGATGTTGCACTCACCCACGATGCCGATATGGCGTACCGTGCGGCGGGCGATATCTTCCAATAGCTCTATCTGTTCTTTTGCCAGCGTGATGATGGGTGCCACCACGATGCTCTCGCCGGTGTGGATGCCCAGCGGGTCGAAGTTCTCCATCGGCACCACCGTGAAGCAGTGGTCGTTCTTGTCGCGGATCACCTCGAACTCGATCTCCTTCCACCCTTTCAGGCTCTCCTCCACCAGGATCTGGCTGGAGAAGGAGAGGGCGCTCTTGCAGAGCTCGACGAACTCCTCCTCGTTGTTGCAGATGCCCGATCCCTGTCCCCCCAGGGCGTAGGCGGAGCGGACCATGATGGGGAACCCGATCTCATGTGCCGCCCGGAGGGCATCGTCCAGGCTCTCCACCGCGTGGGACACCGGTGTCTTGACCTCAATCTCGTTGAGCTTCTTCACAAACAGATCCCGGTCCTCGGTGATCATGATCGCCTCCACGGTGGTGCCCAGCACCCTCACCCCATGCTTGTCGAGCACACCGCTCTGGTAGAGCTCGGTACCGCAGTTGAGGGCGGTCTGACCGCCAAAGGCGAGCAGGATGCCGTCGGGCTGCTCCTTCGCGATCACCCTCTCCACGAAGTAAGGGGTGATGGGCAGGAAGTAAACCTTGTCGGCCACCCCCTCCGAGGTTTGTATGGTTGCGATGTTGGGGTTGATCAGGATGGTCTCGATCCCCTCCTCGCGCATGGCTTTCAACGCCTGCGAGCCGGAGTAATCGAACTCACCCGCCTGTCCGATCTTCAGGGCTCCCGAGCCCAGTAATACTACTTTCTTGATTGATTGGTCCATATGTTGATGTGTTGATGTGTTGATGTGCTAATCTGTTGATGTGTTGATATGTTGATGTGTTGATGTGTTGATGTGCTAATCTGCTAATCAGCTAATCTGCTAATTTGCTAATCTACTAATCTGCTAATTTGCTAATCTGCTAATCAGCTAATCTGCCAATCTGCCAATCTGCCAATCTGCCAATCTGCCAATCTGCTAATCAGCTAATCTGCTAATCAGCCAATCTGCTAATCAGCTAATCTGCTAATCAGCTAATCTGCCAATCTGCCAATCTGCTAATCTGCTAATCTGCTAATCAACAAATCAACTAATCAACAAATCAACTATACTCTCCCCAATGTCTGATCTCGATCTCCTCCACCGTGATGCGGCAGAACGCCTTGATGAAGGCACTGGCCAGTCGCGCGTTGGTGATGAGCGGGATGTTGTAGTCGATGGCGCCGCGCCGGATGCGGTAACCGTTGGTCAGCTCCCGCTCCGTCAGGTTCTTCGGGATGTTGATCACCAGGTCGAACCGTTTCTCCGCGATCAGGTCGTTCACCTTCAGCTCCGCCTCCTCATCGTCAGGCCAGGCCACAAAGGTGCTCTCCACGCCATTCTCCGCGAGGAACCTCTGTGTGCCGCCCGTGGCGAAGAGGGCATAGCCCTTTTGTTGCAGGAGGCGGCAGGCATCCAGCAGGTCTACCTTCGAGCGGGTACCGCCGGAGGAGACCATGATGTTCTTTTGGGGGATGCGGTAGCCGACAGCCAGCATGGAGGTGAGCAGTGCATCGTCGAAGTTGGTGCCGATCGCCCCCACCTCACCGGTGGAGGCCATGTCCACCCCCAGCACCGGATCCGCTTTCTGCAGACGGGTGAATGAGAACTGTGAGGCTTTGATCCCGACGTAATCGAGGTCGAAAGCCGATTTCTCGGGCTTCGCCACAGGGATCTCAAGCATCACTTTCGTTGCGAGCTCTATAAAGTTTATTTTCAATACTTTCGAGACAAACGGGAACGACCTGGATGCCCTCAGGTTGCATTCAATCACCTTGAGCTCGTTCTCTTTTGCCAGAAACTGGATGTTGAAAGGACCGGATATATTGAGTGCCTTCGCGATCTCGCGGGTGATCTGTTTGATACGGCGGATGGTCTGTACGTAGATCTTCTGCGCCGGGAACTGGATGGTGGCATCGCCGGAGTGGACACCGGCGAACTCCACATGCTCGGAGATGGCATAGACCACCAGCTCCCCGTTTTGCGCCACCGCATCCATCTCGATCTCCTTGGCCTCCTCCACAAACTCGGAGACCACCACGGGGTATCTGGCCGACACCTCGGTGGCCAGTGTCAGGAACCGCTCCAGCTCATCCTTGTTGGAGCAGACGTTCATCGCCGCCCCGGAGAGCACATAGGAGGGACGCACCAGCAGGGGGAAGCCCACCTCATCCACAAAGCGGTGGATCTCGGCGAGCGTGGTGAGCTCCTGCCAGCGGGGCTGGTCGATGCCCAGCCGGTCGAGCATGGAGGAGAACTTGTGGCGGTCCTCCGCATTGTCGATGCTTTTGGCCGATGTGCCGAGCAGCCTCACGCCGGCGTTATCGAGCTTCACCGCCAGGTTGTTGGGGATCTGTCCCCCCACCGAGACGATGACGCCGTGGGGGTTCTCCAGCTCGATGATGTCCATCACCCGCTCGTAGGAGAGCTCGTCGAAGTAGAGCCGGTCGCACATGTCATAGTCGGTGGAGACCGTCTCCGGGTTGTAGTTGATCATCACCGAGCGGTAGCCCTCGCTGCGCACCGTGTTGAGAGCGTTCACCGAGCACCAGTCGAACTCCACAGAGGAGCCGATGCGGTAGGCACCGGAGCCCAGCACGATCACCGAGCGGTGGTCGCCCAGGTAGTGGACATCATTCTCGCTGCCGTTATAGGTGAGGTAGAGGTAGTTGGTCTGCGCGGGGTACTCCGCAGCCAGGGTATCGATCTGCTTGACCACGGGGAGCAGTCCCCGTTTTTTGCGGTAGCTGCGGATTGTGAGAGGTGCCTCGTCGCTGATCTGCTCTTTCCAGAGGGCGCGTGCCACCTGGTAGTCGGAGAAGCCCTGCTGCTTGGCGAGCTGCAACAGCTCATCGAACCCGTTGTTGTGAGCCGCATCGAAGTCGATCGCTGCCGGCTCATATGCTTCGAGCAATTCCGCCGTTTCTATTATCTGATGGAGTTTGCGCAGGAACCACTTGTCGATCTTCGTCAGCGCGTGGATCTGATCCACGCTGTATCCCTTGCGGAACGCTTTGCTGATGACGAAGATGCGCTGGTCGGTAGGCTTATGCAACGCCTTGTCGATGTCGTCGATCTTCAGCTCCTTGTTCTCCACGAAGCCGTGCATGCCCAGGCCGATCATGCGGAGCCCCTTCTGGATCGCCTCCTCGAAGGTGCGGCCGATGGCCATGATCTCGCCCACCGACTTCATCGAGGAGCCGATCTCCTTGGAGACGCCGCTGAACTTGCCCAGGTCCCAGCGGGGTATCTTCACCACGATGTAGTCGAGTGCCGGCTCGAAGAAGGCGCTGGTGGAGCGGGTGACCGAGTTCTTCAGGTCGAACAGGCCGTAGCCCAGTCCCAGCTTGGCAGCCACGAACGCCAGCGGGTAGCCGGTCGCCTTCGAGGCGAGGGCCGACGAGCGGCTCAGGCGGGCGTTCACCTCGATGACGCGGTAATCCTCCGACTCGGGGTCGAAGGCATACTGCACGTTACACTCACCCACGATGCCGATATGGCGGATGATGCGGATGGCGAGCTCCCGCAGCTTGTGGTACTCGCTGTTGGTGAGCGTCTGCGAGGGAGCCACCACGATGCTCTCGCCGGTATGGATGCCCAGCGGGTCGAAGTTCTCCATGTTGCAGACGGTGATGCAGTTGTCGTAACGGTCGCGCACCACCTCATACTCGATCTCCTTCCACCCCTTGAGCGACTTCTCGATGAGCAGCTGGTCGGAGTAGTTGAATGCCTTGGTGGCGAGGGCACGCAGCTCCTCCTCGTTGTTGCAGAAGCCGGAACCCAGCCCCCCGAGGGCGTAGGCAGCCCGCACGATGATGGGGTAGCCCAGTCTGTCGGCGGCCTGCAGGGCATCCTCCATGGTGGCGGCGGCAAAGCTCTTGATGCTCTTCACCCCTATCTGATCGAGCTTCTTCACAAAGAGATCGCGGTCCTCGGTATCCATGATCGCCTGCACCGGCGTGCCCAGCACCGCAACGTTATATTTCTCGAAGACACCCGCCTTGTAGAGCTCCACGCCGCAGTTGAGAGCGGTCTGGCCACCGAAGGCGAGCAGGATGCCGTCGGGTTGCTCGCGGGCGATCACCTTCTCCACGAAGAGGGGTGTCACCGGCAGGAAGTAGATCCTGTCGGCCGACCCCTCGGAGGTCTGCACCGTGGCGATGTTGGGGTTGATGAGGATGGTCTCCACACCCTCCTCGCGCAACGCTTTGAGTGCCTGTGAACCGGAGTAGTCGAACTCACCCGCCTCACCGATCTTGAGGGCTCCCGAGCCGAGGATCAACGCTTTCTTCACCTGCATCCGCCCGGCAGGAGCTGTCATGTCAGGGTTTGTGATTGTTTTGTCGTGGGGTTGTATGCTGTTGTTCATCTTGTTCCTCTCTTTTTAAAGCATCTGTACGAAATCCTCGAAGAAGAAACGGGTGTCGGTAGGTCCACCGGTCGCCTCGGGATGAAACTGCACCGAGAAGAAGGGTTTACTCTTGTGCCGTATCCCCTCGTTGGTGCCGTCGTTCATATTCACAAAGTAGGGCTCCCACTCGTGGCTCAGCAGTGACTCATCCACGGCGTAGCCATGGTTCTGCGAGGTGATGAAGCACTGGTTGCTGCCCACCTTGCGTACCGGCTGGTTGTGGCTGCGGTGTCCATACTTCAGCTTGTAGGTGTCGGCGCCGGCCGCCTTGGCCAGCAGCTGGTTGCCCATGCAGATGCCAAAGATCGGCTTCTCCTGCCGCATCGCCTCACGGATATGTGCCACCGTGGGTACACAATGAGCGGGGTTGCCCGGTCCGTTGGAGATGAAGAGACCGTCGTAAGCGAGGGTGCTGAAGTCATAGTCCCACGGCACGCGTATCAGCCGTACCTGCTGCTTGAGCAGCTCACGGATGATGTTGAGCTTCACGCCGCAGTCGACCAGCACCACTGTTTTCTCTCCTGCGCCATATTCGATCACCTCCCTGCAGCTCACCTTCGCCACCAGGTTCTCCTCTTCCGGGTTGTAGAACGCCACCTCATCCTCCCGGTCATAGACGATCTTGCCCAGCATGGAGCCCTTCTCGCGAAGCACCTTGGTCAGCATGCGGGTGTCGATGCCGCTGATGCCGGGGATGCCCTCCGCCCGGAGCCAGTCGCCCAGGCTCTCCACGCTGTTCCAGTGTGAGTGCTCCTCGCAGTAATCCTGCACGATGAGACCGCTGACATGGATGCGGTGGGACTCAAAAAAATCGGAAATTCCGTCTGTTTCGCTCTTGGCGGTAACTCCGTAATTTCCGATGATGGGATATGTGAGTGTTAAAATCTGTCCTTCGTAGGAGGGGTCTGTCAGGCTCTCGGGGTAACCGACCATTGCGGTGTTAAAAACGACTTCTCCCGATGTGGCCTTTTCAGCTCCAAACGATTGTCCATGGAAAACCATCCCGTTTTCAAGGATCAATCGCACCGGCTTGTATCTGTGCATAGTGCCAATAATATTATGTTGAATTGAACCCTTCTGATATCGGGATACAAAGATAGCAAAAAAAGCGAAAAGAGAAACAAACAAGCAGCAATCGCCCTATTTTTTTAACAAATTGACAACAATCGCTCCTATTGTCCTGTACCTGATCACTCCTCCGGATGTTCTCTTTTCTCCTTGCTGAAACCGAGGATCCACAATACCACCCCCACGATGATCACCACGATGGTGAGGATAGGAAAGAAGCCGAGCAGGTAGTCCCACCCCATCAGGTATCCAAAGAGCATGAACCCGGCGGCGATTACCACCCCTGCCAGTGCAGCCAGCATTCGTGCCGTGCTTTTTTTGAGTCGTACCATAACCAACAATCGTTTTTATTTTTTTTCCGGGAGTCAAATATAGTCCATTTTTCCGAATGTCTCACACCCTATCCGGACAAAAAATAGCTGGAGTGAGCAGCTTGGATAAATGCAATTTCATGCAATTGGTTCCCGGGAAGCGTTGATTTCGATAAAGAAGATTATCTTTGCAGTGAATAGAATTATATATTGCGCATATGAAAAACAGAATCGTTGAAGCCGCGATCATCGCGGTAGGAATCACCCTGCTGGGGTACATGATCCGCTCAGGTATAGAGAGCTTCAAGGAGCGGGACCGCGTGGTCAGCGTGAAAGGGCTCGCCGAGATGGAGGTGTCGGCCGACAAGGTGGTATGGCCATTGATGTACAAAGATATCGGTAACGACCTGCTCTCACTCTACCACAACATTCAAACGAAGAACAGTACCATTATCGCCTTTCTGAAAGCCAACGGCATCACCGAAGAGGAGATCACCGTGGCACCGGCCGAGATCATCGACATGGAGGCGGAGCGTTATTCAGCCCAGGCACCGCAACACCGTTACAATGCCACCTCGGTGATCACTGTCAGCTCAACGGATGTGGAGAAGGTACGCAAGCTGATGGCCGAGCAGACCGAGCTGTTGAAGCAGGGGGTGGCCATCACCGGTGGTGATTACCGCTACAACATCCTCTACGAGTTTACCGGCTTGAATGAGATCAAGCCGCAGATGATTGAGGAGGCGACCAAAAACGCACGGGAAGCCGCTGAAAAGTTCGCGGTGGACTCGGGCAGCAGGCTGGGCAAGATACGCAACGCCTCACAAGGGCAGTTCACCATCACCGACCGCGATGCCAACACCCCGTTTATCAAAAATGTACGGGTGGTAACCACCGTGAATTATTACCTGAGGAAATAGAGACGCAGGGCCTCAGAGAGAAAAACGTTTCCCCTGTGCCAGATACCTGGCAAATTTCTTCTGGTTGAAAGAATAATAAAAAGCGCCCCGCTTTGAGCTCTCTTTTTCTTTCATCTCCAACTTGTCCAGCAGGTTCATGGTGGTCAGTTTCTTCCTGAAATTACGCTTGTCGAGGGGCATCTGGAAGATTGCCTCATAGAGATCCTGCAGGGCAGGAAGGGTGAAACGCTTTTCAAAAAAGTTGAAGATAACCGGTTCTGTAGATACTTTGTAACGGAGCAGTTTCAATGCATCCTGTACCATCTGATTGTGATCAAACACCAATCGTGGCAATTCGTTGATATGGGTCCACCGTGCATCGAATTGCCGGGCCAGCGACGTATCGAAATTCTCCATCTTCACCAGTGCAAAGAAGGCTACTGATATCACCCTGTCACCGGTATCCCTGTTCACCTCACCATAAGCGCCCACCTGCTCCATGTAGATGTTTCTTTGTCTGGTATAACGGTACAGGATTTTCTCAGCGGCTTCGTTCAGGCTCTCCTTCTCATCCATAAATCCACCCATCAGCGACCACTCATTCTTCAGCGGCTCCACAGGACGTCGTGTCAACAGCAGATGCAGCTCTTTGTGGCGGAATCCCAGGATGATACAATCGACGGCGATCAGGAAACGGCTGTTGTGAGTGTAATAGGCTGGTATCATATCAATAAGGTTTAAATAACGCGAATGATTGGAAAAAAAAGAAAGATTGGAAGCGTTCCATCCATCACTGACGGCTCTCAGCTTCCAATCTTATCTTCAACTATGGTTACAGCTTGCGTGCGCCGTCACTGATCACCACATCGTACACTTTGGGTGCATGGCCATATTTGGCCTCGAACTGCGCTTTGGCATCACTGATAAAAGAGTCGTAAAGCTCATCTTTCACCAGGTTGATGGTGCAACCACCAAAGCCACCACCCATCACGCGTGAGCCGGTGACACCATGCTCGCGTGCCACATCATTGAGGAAATCAAGTTCTTCACAGCTCACCTCGTAGAGCTTGCTCATGCCGTGGTGGGTCTCATACATCCTTTGTCCCACGGTTGCATAATCGCCGCGTTCCAGGGCATCACTGACATCTCTCACCCGTTGCGTCTCCTCAATCACATATTCGGCACGCATGAAGTCCTCGGCGGAGATCTCATCCTGCACCTCTTTTAGCATCTCCATCGATGCATCACGCAGGAATTCCACTTCGGGGTGACGTTTGGCGATGGTGCGGGCAGCATGCTCGCACGATTCGCGTCGCTTGTTGTAGGCTGAGGAGGCCAGCTCATGCTTCACCACCGTATCGAGCAGTACCAGCTTGTATCCTTTGGGATCAAAGGGGAAATAGGCATACTCCATCGACTTGGTGTCGAGACGGATCAGATGGCCTTCCTTCCCGAAGATGGAAGCAAACTGGTCCATGATGCCGCACTTCACTCCTACATAATTGTGCTCGGTGCTTTGTCCTATGCGTGCCAGCTCAAACTTGTCGATACCGAGGTTCAGCAGGTCGTTCAGGGCGTAGGCGTAGGTGCTCTCGAGGGCAGCCGAGGAGGACATCCCTGCACCCAGGGGCACATCACCGGAGAAGGTGGTGTCGAATCCCTTCACAGTGCCGCCGCGCTTGATGATCTCACGGCATACGCCAAAGAGATATTTGGCCCATCCCTCTTTTGGCAGATCCTCCTCGTTGAGTCCAAACTCGGACGATTCATCCAGATCGACGGCATACGCCCTCACCCTGTCCGTTCCGTTGAAACGAATGGCAGCGATCATACCTTTGTCGATGGCACCGGGGAAGACAAAGCTACCGTTGTAATCGGTGTGCTCACCGATCAGGTTCACGCGTCCGGGTGAGGTATAGACCTCGGGTGTATCCTTCCCGAATTTTTTCTGAAAAATATTGATGATTTCGTTTTTGGTCATGTTGTTGATAGAAATGTGTAACACCCTTTTTATTTCTCTGCAGGCATGCTCTGTGATGCTGTCTCTACAGGAAGCTCGTCTTCATCAGCCACTGAGATGTTGCGATTGACGTTCTTCGAACCAATCACGGCATAATAGAAGAGATAAGCCAGACCGATCAGCACCACCCAGTAGCTGGCGAGGTAACCGGCGGCATCGGCCACACCTCCCTGGATGGCGGGAACAATACCCCCACCCGAGACGAGCACCATGAAGATTCCGGATGCCGCAGCGGTATATTTACCCAAGCCTTCCACGGCCAGGTTGAAGATACCCCCCCACATGATGGAGGTACAGAGACCTACCAGCACGATGTACATGGCATTGATGGGCACCTCTGCAAATCCGAAGGCCAGTGATCCGGCATTACGCTCCAGCACGGGCAGGGAGACCATGGTCGAGGTGGATGAGAAGATGGCCAGGAGGATCAACACCATCCCCACGAATGAGGCAACCGTCAACATGATTTTACTCGACACCTTGCTACCGATGGAAGCGCCGATAAGACGACCTGCCAGCATCAACAGCCAGTAGGTACCGGCCACGACGCCGGCAATGGTTTTCCCCACCTCGGGATGATCGGACAACCAGTAGATCATCACACCGGGTGTACCCACTTCGACACCTACATAAACAAAGATGGCAACAGCACCCAGCACGAAGTGTCTGAACTTGAGCGCACCGGTCATCAGCTGCTTCAATGAATCCTTGTTCTTGGTGATGTAGGGTTCAGGTATGGCTACCGCGAGCAACACGAAGAAGACCACGGCAAAAACACCCATGGCGATGTACATCACGGGAAACACATCTTTGATGTTGGCTTTGGCCGCTTCACCAATCAACACCCCCACGAAGGCGGGTGTGAAAGTGGCCATCACCGAGTTGAAAGAACCACCCACCTGGATCAGCTGGTTGCCTTTGTTGCCTCCACCACCGAGGGTGTTGAGCATGGGGTTCACCACAATATTGAGCAGACACATGGAGAAACCGGCAATAAAAGCGCCAAGCAGGTACACACCAAAAGCGGCGCTTTGAGGAGAGTGTCCCGAGAGATATTGCACGAAGATGCCCACAAAGCCGACTGCAATCGCAATAAGGGCCGTTTTTTTATACCCTACACGTTGCAGCAGGATACCACCCGGTATTCCCATCACGGCATACGCGATAAAGTTTGCTGCATTACCCAACAATCCCTGAAAGTTGGAAACGCCGAACTGTTCCTTTAATACCTGTCCCATTGGTGCTGCCAGATTGGTAACAAATGAGATCATACCGAACAGTGCAATCATCATGATGATGGGCACGATTCGATTCGTTGTCTGATTAGTTTTTGTGTTCATTCCTGAAAAATTAATTAATTTACGATTCGCTTACTTTGTTGAAATGGTTATATGGAAAACTTATAGGTTGTGCGCGACTCGAACTCCTCGTCGGGACGCAGAATAATCGAGGGATAGTCTGGTTTGTTGATGCTGTCGGGATAGTGTTGTGTCTCGAAGCATACTGCCGAGCGGCAGGGATAATGGTTGCCCTGCTTTCCGGCGAAGTTACCGGTCATCCAGTTACCGGTATAAAGCTGAAGACCCGGTTCAGTGGTATAGATCTCCATCTTGATGCCGCTCTTCGGTGACTCACAGATCCCGGCGTAGGCATACTCTCCGGGGGATGTCTTCTTCAGCACATAGGTATGGTCATACCCATTGCCAAAGAGCAGCTGCTCGAAATCCTGGTTGATCCGTTCCCCGATGCTGAAAGGATCGCTAAAGTCCATAGGGGTACCTTTCACCGGCTCGGGATCGCCAAAGGGAATGGCAGTCTCATCTGTAGGCAGGTAGTAGTCGGCGTGAAGCATCAGCAGGTGATCACCAATATAGGGATCTCCCTCTCCGGACAGATTGAAATAGGAGTGGTTGGTGAGATTGAGAATGGTAGGCTTGTCGGTCTCAGCCTTGTAGATGATGTCCAACGCGTTGTCTTCGGTGAGCGTGTAGATGATCGTGACGGAGAGGTTGCCCGGATACCCCTCTTCCCCATCAGGAGAAAGGTAAAAGAGCTCGATGCTGCGGTCACTTACCCTTTTCACCTCCCACACCACGGCATTGAATCCCTTTATTCCACCGTGCAGGGCGTTGGGACCATTGTTGACAGCCAGTTGATAACTGACACCCTCGAGGGTAAACTGCCCCTTGGCGATACGGTTTCCGGTCCTGCCGCAAACCGCACCGAAATAGGGCTCCTCAGAGGTGAGGTATTCATCGATGGAAGGGTGTCCCAGCACTACGTCGGTCAGCTGACCCTCTTTGTCCGGCACCATCAGTGATACGATCTTGGCACCATAGTTGGTTACCGTGATCTCACACCCTTTCTTGTTTGTCAAAGTGTATAACCCGGTTTGCCTGCCATCTACAGTTTTTTCAAACGCTTCGGCAAGCAAACCGGATTTGCTATACATTGCTTTCATGTAATTCTCCTGGTTTTAAAGATAAGATTGCGATGAAGATTGATCTTTTTGTAAAATTGGTGTAAAATTAACACAGTTTTCGATTGCAGCCTAATTAAAATGTGTGTTGTATAACATACAATCTGATAATTAACAATCGATCGGACCTATTCACTGCATACCAATCTTCCTATTCACTCTTATCTGGTTTAGTTCAATTATTCGATGTCTCTCTCTTCGTTCTATTCTTCCTGGTTACCAGCACCTTATCGATCTTGTTGCCGTCGAGATCGACAATCTCAAAAAGCAGATTGTCATATTCGAAGGTATCACCCACGAAGGGGATCTTGTTGATGCATGCAAAAACAAATCCTGCCACGGTGGCATAGTCGATTTTGTCAAAATCGACGATAAACTCCTCATCAAGGCGGGTCAATATCTCAATGGGAGCCTCTCCGCTCACCAGTGCAGAATGATCATCGCGCTGATAAAAGATCGGATCGGCTGTTGGCTCATCGGTCTCCTCAGGGATGGCCCCCACCAGGTTCTCGAAGATATCGTGAATGGTGATGATCCCATCCAGGCTTCCGTATTCATCGACCACCACCGCTACGAACTTGTGGTTGTTCTTGAAATTCTCCAACACCTTTTGTGCACGTAACGTGCTGGGTACGATGATGGGCTCCATGATCAGATCTTCTATCCCGAACGAGTCATGGTTGTAAAGACGCAGGAGCAGGTCGCGGACGGTGATGGTCCCGACGAACTCATCAATTTTCTTCCGGCAGGCAAGAATCTTGCTGTGTCTGGTTTGCAACAGATCCTGGATGATCTCCTCCCTGCTTTTATCGATATCCACCCACTCCACGTCGGTGCGGTGGGTCATCAGGTGGATGGCTTTTTTGTCGGAGAAGTAAAACACCTGCTCATGGATGATATTCTCCTCAGCGTCAATCACACCCTCACGGGAAGCTGTCTTCAGCATCGCCCGCAGCTCCATCTCGGAGACCACTTCGTTCCTCGGTCCGATGCCCAGCAGGCGGTTGATAAGGCTGGTGGAGAGTGAGAGCAACTTCACGAACGGGTAGAAGATGATGCTCACAAGATGGATGGCAGGGGCAACAGCGATGGCCAGTTTCTCCGGTTTGTTCAGCGCCATCGTCTTTGGCACCAGCTCACCCACCACAATGGAGAGATAGGTGATCAGGAAAACCACCAGTACCATGGCGATCGCCTCGGCGAAGGGTGCTGTAGCGGGAAACTGTTCGAAGAAAGGTGCCAGATAGACCGCGAAGGCCTGTCCCCCGTAAGCACCGTTGATGATACCGATCAGGGTGATCCCCACCTGCACCGATGAGAGGAAGTTGTCGGGCTCGGCGCGCAGACTGAGGGCACGCTGTGCGCCCTTGCTGCCCCTCTTACGTTCTGTCTCCAGCTTGTTTTTTCTTGCCGACACGATGGCGATCTCAGAGAGCGCAAAGAAGCCGTTAAGCAGGATCAGCAGGAAAATGATGATGATATCTAACCACATAATCTGTTTGTTAGGGGAAAGAGCGCCCTACAGAGTCACCAGAGGGGAGAGGGATAGTTACCCTCATCTGCCAGTTTCTTCAGCCGTGCCACGACGGAGGGACGATCCTCGGCATAGGTCACCCCAAACCAGTGGGAAGGGGTATCCAGCACCTTTACGGATGCGGTTCCTTCAACAATGAGGTGGTTGACCAGCAGGGGTATGAAGAACTCTGCCTTGATATTGTCGGCGTTCTCACGGAGGAACTGCACGAAGTAATCGTCCGAGTATCGGAAATAGTCAGGTGTGAAGCCCCACATATTCATTGAGACAGGTGTATGATCGTCGATGGCTACCCAACGGTCGTTTTCATCCTTGTAGCTCACTTTTCCTTCCACCCGCATCACCTGTGTACGTTCCACCACACCGGTGAGATAAGCCTCCTCATCGGTCTCGCAGACACCGCGAGCCACAGTACCGCTCTCGGAAAGCGTGTTGCCTACACGGTAGCCTACCATGCAGTATCGGCTCTCGCTGTCAGCCATACTTTTCAGATAATCACCCAATACGGCGAAGCTCTCCCTTCCGTAGAAGTCGTCCGCGTTGATCACGGCAAAGGGCTCATGGATTACCTCTTTGCCCATCATCACCGCATGGTTGGTACCCCACGGCTTCACCCTCTCGGGATGAGGGGTGAACCCTTCCGGCAGAGCATCCAGCTCCTGGAACACCAGCTCCACCGGTATCTTTTGTTCATATTTCTTTACAATCTTCTCCCTGAAATCGTGCTCGAACGACTCACGGATCACAAACACCAGTTTACCGAAGCCGGCGTTCACCGCGTCGTAAATGGAGTAATCCATGATTGTTTCGCCCGACGGCCCCAGTCCGTCTAACTGTTTCAGGCCGCCATAGCGACTGCCCATTCCTGCTGCCAGTACAAATAAAGTCGGTTTCATTCGGTTTAATGCTAGATTCATGTTTGCAGCACAAATGTACGTTTTTTTGTGTAAACGGGCAGAACGATCGGTGATAAAAAAACGGTTCACCCAATCTTGTTTGCCTCAGATTCGCACCAAACGATTAACTTTGTCATTTTCTCACATTAACAGGAACGAGTTTCATGAGAACCGATATGCAAAAACTGCTTCACGAGTGTTCTTTTCAGACTGCACGCAGCAGTGGTAGCGGAGGACAGAATGTGAACAAGGTAGAGACCAAGGTGATCCTCCTTTTTGATATAAACAGGTCACAACAGCTTACGGATGAGCAGAAGCAACTGCTGTTGGTAAGAGTGAAGAACAGAATATCCGGTGAGGGAGTGTTGATGCTTTCATACGACAGGGAACGCAGCCAGATGATGAACAGGAAAAAGGTGATCAGTCAGTTTGAGAAGCTGTTGCGTAGCGCCCTCAAACCGGTTAAACCGAGAAAAAAAACGAAACCTACCGCAGCCTCGGTAAGAAAAAGACTGGAGAAGAAAAAGCAAATAGGTGAGAAGAAAAAAAGGCGCAGCGCGCCTTACGGATCATGATGCCACCCACCTCATGAAGGGTTAATGGCTGCCTCGAATGTCTTCCAGAGGTTGTCATCCGGCACGGGGGCTGTAACATGGATCCGCTCTTTGGAGACAGGATGAACAAATGAGAGGGTGCGGGCATGAAGGCTGATGCTGCCGTCAGGATTAGAGCGTTCGGCCCCGTATTTTAGGTCCCCCTTGATGGGACAACCGATTTTAGCGAGCTGGCAGCGTATCTGGTGGTGGCGTCCCGTCTCAAGAGTGACCTCGAGAAGGTAATAATTTTGTGAGGTCGCTATCAGCCGGTAATGTAAAACCGCTTTTTTCGTGTGGGGTTTCTCGATGTCGAAGGCGGTCGATTTGTTGTTCTTCTCATTCTTGATGAGATAGTGAGTCAGGCTCTCTTCATCTCTTGTGGGTCTTTTTTTTACGACTGCCCAGTAGGTCTTCGCCACCTCCCCATTACGGAACATCTCATTGAGCCTCGACAACGCCTTGCTGGTACGGGCAAACACCACCACCCCACTCGTGGGGCGATCGAGACGGTGTGTCACACCGCAAAAGACGTTGCCGGGCTTGTTGTATTTCTCCTTCAGATAATCCTTGACGATTTCCGAAAGGGGTTTGTCACCAGTCTTATCGCCCTGTACGATCTCACCCGGTGACTTGTTTACGACAATGAGATGGTTGTCTTCGTATAATATGGTCATCACCCATCAGGTATTCATCCCGCCGCAGACGTTGATCACCTGACCGCTCACATACGAAGAGAGGTCCGATGCAAGGAATAACGCCGCATTCGCAACGTCTTCGGGTGTACCACCGCGTCGCAGGGGGATCTGCTTGGCCCACTCATTGCGCACCTCCTCCGAGAGTGCGCCGGTCATCTCCGTGACAATGAATCCGGGGGCGATGGCATTTGCACGGATACCTCTTGAGCCCAGTTCCTTGGCTATCGACTTGGCCAGTCCGATCATGCCTGCCTTCGATGCGGAGTAGTTCGACTGGCCGGCGTTGCCGGAGACACCTACCACCGAGCTCATGTTGACAATGCTACCTGCTTTCTGGCGCATCATCACCGGGGTGACCGCGTGGATGAAGTTGAAAGCTGACTTCAGGTTCACGTTGATCACAGCATCCCACTGCTGTTCGTTCATTCGCATCATCAGTCCATCCTTGGTGATACCTGCATTGTTGATCAGGATATCGATGCGGCCAAAATCCTTCATGATCTCTTCCACCACCTGATGCGTCTCCTCAAAGTTGGCAGCGTTGGATGCATACCCCTTGCATTTCACACCCATGGCGGCAATTTCATGCTCGGTGGCTTCTCCCGCTTCATCGATCGTCAGATCAGTGAATGCGATGTTGGCTCCCTCAGATGCGAACCTGAGTGCAATAGCCTTACCAATACCTCTGGCTGCACCGGTGATGACAGCCGTTTTTCCTTCCAATAATTTCATATGAATGTTGATTTGTTGATTTGTTGATGTGATGATTTGGGGATTCGGGGATTTGAGGATTCGGGGATTCGGGGAATCATTCATTTTTTTGCATAAATCCCCTTGAAGAGGATGCTGGCAATGATTTCCCGATCCTCTTTCTTATTGTAGTCCAGCTTCATGGCCCCACGTATGGTCGGCACCTCAAGCCCTTTAAATGCATAATGGAGGATCTCAGCCGTTTGACGGGCATCTTTCAACAGAAAGATCCCCTTGTCTACACCATCCTGAATAATCGTTTCCAGGAAATGAATCTCTTTGCGGTCGAACTCTTTACGCACGTTCTCCACCTGCCATATGTCACGGAAGAAATCAGCCCGCAGGGTCCCGTTGCGGGTGACCACCTCCTTGATGGCACTTAAACGGGTGAAGGCCATCATGATTAGTTTCTCATCGGCAGGCAGGTCGCGCACAAGCACCTCTTCCAGCTTGCTGTACAACACATTCAGTTCCGACTCGATTACGGCCTTGTAAATCTCGTTTTTGCTGCTGAAATAGGTGTAGAGTGTCCGTCGCCCGCGGTGTGATGCTTCGGCAATGTCGTTCATAGTGGTGTTCTCGACCCCTTTTTTTGCAAAAAGCTGCTGAGCTACATCGATCAGATTCTTTTTTGTTTTTGAAATAACTGATGTCACGTTATCTGCACATTAATTATCTATATGTGCAAAAATAGCACAAAGATTTCATATAGCGAAAACAAACCGGAAAAAAGTTATTTTTTCCGGTTTGCAAACAGTGTAGCCGCTTCACAAACTTTGTTGTACCAGGACTCACCGAACCTGCGAATCAGCGGTTCCCTCAGGAAACGATAAAGGGGTACTCCCTCTTTGCGACCCAGCTTCACCGCCGGCCGGCATACTGACCAGCGGTGATAATTGACAGCGGTGAAGTCGGGATAGTCGGTCAGCCGTATCGGATAGAGATGGCAGGAGATTGGTTTTTGTACCGGGATGCGTCCCTCCCTGTAGGCGGTATCGATGGCACACTTGCAGATGCCGTTCTCATCAAAGTAGGTGAAGACGCACTCTTCCCCATTGACAATGGAAGTGACCAGTTCTCCGTCGGTGTCATTATAAGCGATCCCCTGTCTGGTGATCAGCTCCTGTGCCTTGGGTGAGAGATCATCCCATATCTCCGGCAGGATAGACTGAATCAGGTCATGCTCCTCCCGGGTGAGCGGCGCACCCGATTCACCATCCACACAGCATTGGCCTTTGCACTTGCAGAGATCGCAGATGAACTGCTCTTCGAAGAGGTCATCGGATATAAGGGTGTTGTCTATTTGTATCATATGTTGTCTGACAGTTTATTGGCCTCTCCCTTACCGGCAGACCGTCCGGCAGGAAAAAGGTGAAAAAGTAACAGGGTAACCAGTGCCCCCGTCAATGCCGCGATCAGATAGGGCAAGGTGAGGGGCAGCTCGTCAAGCTCCCGGAACCAGGTAGCATCACTCCAGAAATAGTGGAGCAGGATCACCGTGGCATTGTTGGTGAAGTGAAAGAGGATGGGAATCCAGAGATTACGGCTGTAGAGAAAGAGGTAGCCCAGCAGTGCCCCCAGCAGCATCCGGGGCAGGAAACCGTAGAACTGGAAATGGATCAGGCTGAAGATGGCTGCCGCTACCCATACGGCAGCATGACCGCTCCTGAACCACTCCCGAAGCAGCTGTTGCAACACTCCCCGGAAAAAGAGCTCTTCCGTGACCGCAGCCAGCAACGCCACTACGAGGAGGTTCAGCAATAAGCCACCTATCGTGTCGACCGACAGGATCAACGCGGTGGTCTCCATTGCCGCATCTTCCATCGTCCGCATCGTTGTCTCGAGATCACGGAAAGCTTCCGGCAGCACCATCTGCTCGTTCCACCGAGAGAGTAAGGAAGCAATGGGGTAGGAAAAGAGAAAGATTGCCAGGGTGAAGAGAATCATTCTACCCATCTTGTCATCACCTCTCAAACAGAGGTAGCCGAGCGGATCTCTTTCCGTGAAGAGCGCCAGCAGTAATGCCGGAGCGGCAATGGCCAGTAGCGACTGTACCACGGTGCCCGCATAAATCATCGTCACCGTCCCCTCCGTATCCTCTGTGACCATCGTCCCGACCAATGTGATTACGGCCCCCGCCAGGATCAATCCTGTCAGCAGCAGCAGAAAAAGGAGGGCAAGACGGGTGCCGGTGGTGAGTGATGATAAGAGGAAACGCATGGAACGATTGCTTTTAAACTGCAAAGATAGAGAAATTTCGGGATAGAGGAAGCGGGATGCGGGAGGGGGAGGGTGAAATAAAATAATTTTTGCAGATTGGAAGAATAACACTATTTTTGCACTCTTATTTCAAAAACTATATCAAACGGTTGAAATATACCTACTTTCAACTCAAAAAAAATCATTCATCCCAATGAAGTCGACACTGAATAAAACAAACGATGTGAACGGAACCATCGTCATTGAACTGGAAAAAGAGGATTATCAGGAAAAGGTGGAGAAATCGCTGAACCAATATCGTCAGCGTGCCAACATCCCCGGTTTCCGCCAAGGCAAAGTGCCCAAGGGTGTGATCCGTAAAATGTACGGCAAAGCGGTGCTGGTAGATGAGATCAACAAGATTGTCTCAGACGAGCTGGGCAATTTCATCCGCGAGAACAAACTGAAGATCCTGGGCGAACCGATTGCCGACGACAGTGAAGAGAAGCAGGTGGACCTGGAGAAGGATGAGACGATGAGCTTTTATTTCGATGTGGCACTCACTCCCGAGTTTGAGCTGACGCTCGACAAGGAGACCGAGCTGACCTGGTACAACGTGAAGCTGGAAGAGGACCTGCTCGACAAGCAGATGGATGGCTACCGCCAGAACTACGGCACCTATGATTCGGTAGAGGAAGAGGCCAAAGATACCGACCTGATCAAGGGAACCCTCACCGAGATGGATGGGGCGCAGGTGAAGGAAGAGGCAGAGGCGATCGAAAACGCGATCCTGATGCCCTCCTACGTGAAAGATGAGACCACCAGGAACAGCTTCATCGGCGCAAAGGTGGGTGACAGCGTTGTTTTGAACCCGATGACCGCCTACGACAACAACAAGGCCGAGGTAGCCTCACTGCTGCAGACCACCAAAGAGACCCTGGGTGATGCCACCCCCGACTATCGGTTCGAGATCAAGGAGGTCACCCGTTACAAGGAAGCTGAGATGAACCAGGAGCTGTTCGACAAGGTGCTGGGTGAAGGTGTTGCCACCTCGGAGGAAGAATTCAAGGAGAAGGTTGCAGCCGAGCTGACACGTCAGTTCAAGCCCAGTGTAGATCACCTTTTCATCCACCAGGCAAAAGATCTGATCGTGGAGAAGATGAAGGATGTCACTTTCCCCGATGCGTTCCTGAAACGTTGGTTGCTGGAGACCAGTGATGAACGCACACCGGAACAGTTGGAAGAGGATTATCCCAGGATCCTGGAGGACCTCAAGTTCCACATCGCCAAGCAGAAGATTGTGGAAGAGAACGAGCTCAAGGTGGAGTACCAGGATATCGAAGCACTGGCTGCCGAGGTGGCTAAGGCACAATTCGCGCAGTATGGCATGACCAACCTGCCGGCCGACGTGTTGCAGAACTACACCAAGAGTCTGCTCGAAAAGGAGGAGACGGTACAGAACCTGGTGGAGAGAGCCACAGAAGACAAGGTGATCGACTGGCTGAAAGCCAACGTATCCGTCATGGAGAAAGAGATCTACTCAAAAGAGTTCAACGAGCTGATGGGCGAGCACTCACATACACACCATGAAGAGGTGGCGGACGAGGCTGAGACAGCAGAGCCATCAGAAGAATAAACGGAGAATCCACATCCAATTTCAACAATTCGTACTATATTTGTTTTTCAATCCTCTTATGAGGCTTAACGGAAGAAAATGTCAGGGGAGAGTGATTCCGGCATTATCTTTGCAACAATTGATTAACAACAATATTGTTGAACAAAAATGAGTAATATGCAAAACGATTTTAGAAAATATGCGGTGAAGCATCTGGGCATGAACGGTGCCAGACTGGACAGCTACATGCAGATCACCAGCCAGGGTGGCGGATACATCTCCCCCACCATCATCGAAGAGCGTCAGCTCAACGTGGCACAGATGGATGTCTTTTCGCGACTGATGATGGATCGCATCATCTTCCTTGGCACTGCCATCGACGACTATACAGCCAATGTGATCCAGGCGCAGCTGCTCTACCTCGACTCGGCCGACCCGGGCAAGGATATCTCCATCTATATCAACTCACCCGGCGGGACGGTCTATGCCGGCCTGGGGATCTACGACACCATGCAATTCGTGTCGAGCAACATCTCCACCATCTGTACCGGCATCGCCGCCTCCATGGCTGCCGTGCTGCTGGTGGCAGGCGCTGACAAGAAACGGTTCGCACTCACCCATTCACGGGTGATGATTCATCAACCGCTGGGCGGTGTACAGGGACAGGCATCCGACATTGAGATCACGGCACGTGAGATCGCAAAAATCAAACAGGAACTCTACCAGATCATCTCCACACACTCCGGCAAGCCGGTAGAAGATGTGGCACGCGACTCGGACCGTGACTTCTGGATGACCGCTGCTGAGGCGAAAGCCTATGGCATGGTAGATGATGTACTGGTAAGAAAATAAGCAACAACCAATGGCTAAAAAGGCAAACAGCAGCAACCACTGCAGCTTCTGCGGCAGAAGTGAACAGGAGGTCAATTTGTTGATCTCCGGCATGACCGGTTACATATGCGATATGTGTGCCGAGCAGGCACACGAGATCGTGAATGAAACATTCAAGGGCAGTGCCAAGAGTGATGTGGGCATCAGCCTCTCCTCACTACCCAAGCCGGCACAGATCAAGGAGTTTCTCGACCAGTATGTGATCCAGCAGGAAAATGCCAAACGGTTCCTGTCGGTGGCGGTGTACAACCACTATAAGCGGATCCTGCAGAAGAATGTGAAGGATGAGGTGGAGATTGAGAAATCGAATATCATCATGGTGGGTGCCACCGGTACGGGCAAAACACTGTTGGCCCGCACCATTGCCAAGTTGCTGCATGTACCTTTCACCATCGTCGACGCCACCGTCCTCACCGAGGCCGGTTATGTGGGTGAAGACATCGAAAGCATCCTCACCCGCCTGCTGCAGGTGGCCGACTATGATGTGAATGCCGCCGAAAGGGGCATTGTGTTCATCGATGAGATTGACAAGATCGCCCGCAAGAGCGACAACCCCTCCATCACCCGTGATGTGAGTGGCGAAGGAGTGCAACAGGGGCTGCTGAAGCTGCTGGAGGGATCGGTGGTTAACGTACCGCCACAGGGAGGTCGCAAGCATCCTGAACAGCGGATGATCGCCGTCAACACCAAGAATATCCTCTTCGTCTGCGGTGGCGCCTTCGACGGCATCGAGAAAAAGATCGCACAGCGCCTGAACACGCGGGTGGTAGGCTATGCTGCCAGCAGCGAGAAGACCCACATCGACCGGAACAACATGATGAAATACATCACGCCGCTCGACCTGAAATCGTTCGGTCTGATACCCGAGATCATCGGCAGGCTTCCCATCCTCACCTATCTCGAGCCACTCGATCGTGAGGCGCTGCTTCGCATCCTTACAGAGCCGAAGAACTCCATCATCAAACAGTATCAGAAACTATTCGAGATGGACGGTGTAGCACTCACTTTTGAGCCGGAGGCATACGAATATATCGTTGACAAGGCCATCGAGTTCAAGCTGGGAGCACGCGGTCTGCGCTCCATCGTGGAAGCAATTATGATTGATGCCATGTTCAGCCTCCCCTCAGAGGAGAAAAAGAAACTGCATGTCACCCGCAAATATGCGGCACAACAACTGGAAAACTCTGATCATCATCACTTGAGAGTGGCATAAATCCTCTGTTGATATCGCAAGGCAACAGATCACGTGGCCTGCTCATTTTTCAACGGTTTCCATATCCAATAAAAAACGCATGGTTTCCCTGCGTTTTTTTCTTGCAATCCCTTATTTGTTATTGTATATATGAAATACTTTTTTAATTTTGTATCAACCTTTCGGTGAAAACCTTCATATCGCAGGGTCATGAGCGCAATGGGAAAACAAGATTCTATACACAAGGGATTAAAGAAATATTTTGGCTTCGATACATTCAAAGGTAATCAGGAAGCCATTATCTCCAGTATCCTATCTGGAAACGATACTTTTGTACTGATGCCTACCGGTGGCGGGAAGTCATTGTGCTACCAGTTACCCGCATTGCTGATGGAGGGAACGGCAATCATCATCTCACCCCTGATCGCCCTGATGAAGAACCAGGTAGATGCCATGCGCAATTACAGTGAGGAAGATGGCATTGCTCACTTCCTCAACTCATCACTCAACAAGCAGGAGATTGAGGAGGTGAAGAAGGATATCCTCTCCGGAAAGACCAAAATGCTTTATGTGGCACCCGAGTCACTGACTAAATTGGAGAATGTGGAATTTCTCCGCAATGTGCAAATCTCCTTTTACGCGGTGGATGAAGCCCACTGCATCTCCGAATGGGGGCATGACTTCCGTCCCGAATACCGGCGTATCAGACCCATCATCAGCGAAATATCGGCCCGTCCTATTATTGCCCTGACCGCTACGGCCACACCCAAGGTACAGCATGACATCCAGAAAAACCTGGGAATGAGTCACGCTGCCGTTTTCAAATCCTCCTTCAACCGTCCCAATCTCTATTATGAAGTAAGACAGAAAACGGAACATATCGACCGGGAGATCATCAAGTATATCCTCTCCCAGGGAAGAAAGTCGGGTATTGTCTATTGCCTGAGCCGTAAGAAGGTAGACGATTTTGCCAAAATCCTTCAGGCCAACAACATCCGGGCGCTACCCTACCACGCAGGTATGGATGCCGCCACCCGCAGTTACAACCAGGATGCTTTCCTGATGGAGAAGGCAGATGTGATCGTAGCCACTATCGCCTTCGGTATGGGAATCGACAAGCCTGATGTACGCTACGTCATCCATTATGACATTCCCAAAAGCCTGGAGGGATACTATCAGGAGACCGGACGTGCCGGTCGTGACGGAGGTGAGGGACGATGCATTGCTTTCTACTCTGAGAAAGACCTGCAGAAGCTGGAACGTTTCATGCAGGGGAAGCCGGTTTCTGAACAGGAGATAGGGAAGCAACTTTTGCTGGAGACTGCAGCATATGCCGAGACATCTGTATGCCGGAGGAGGATGCTGTTGCATTACTTCGGTGAAGACTATAATGAAACAAACTGCGAACATTGTGACAATTGTATAAATCCCAAGAAGAAAGTGGAAGCGAAAGAACTATTGATTACCGTATTGGAAGCAATAACGGTACTGAAGGAAAAACAGAAAGCTGACTATCTGACCGATTTCCTGATCGGAAAAGAGACATCCGATATAGAAACCTATGGTCACAACGAGTTGGATGAATTCGGCTCAGGATCGGACGAAGAAGCCGATACATGGGAGACCGTGATCCGTCAGGCACTGCTGGATAACTATCTGAAGAAGGATATTGAAAACTATGGTATCCTCAAGATCACCAGGAAAGGAAAAGAATTCCTAAAGAATCCCACAACCTTCAGAGTCACCAAAGACGATGAGGATGAGGATGATATAAATGATATAGAAAGTGGAGATTCAGATGCGTTGGGAGCTGTTGCCGGCAGTGGAGGAGCTGCAGACCCGGTTCTCTTCTCCATGATGAAGGACCTGAGAAAAAAACTGTCGAAGAAACTGAACGTTCCTCCCTATGTCATTTTTCAGCCCTCGTCGCTGGAAGCAATGGCTACCTCCTATCCCATCACACTGGAAGAGCTGCAAAACATTCCGGGGGTAGGATCCGGAAAAGCCAAACGCTACGGAAAAGAGTTCGTCGACCTGATTCGCAAGCATGTGGAGGAGAATGACATCACCCGCCCCGAAGATCTGCGGGTGAAAACGGTGGCGAACAAATCGAAGCTCAAGGTGTCGATCGTGCAGGCCATCGACCGCAAGGTAGCGCTCGACGATCTGGCGGAATCGAAAGGCATCGACTTCAACGAGATGCTCACCGAGGTGGAAGCGATCGTCTACTCGGGCACCAAGATCAACATCGATTACTTCCTCAATGAAGTGATGGATCAGGATCTGCTCCAGGATATCTACGGTTACTTCAAGGAGGCAGAAACAGATAACCTGGACAAGGCGCAGGTAGAGCTGCCCGAGTATTCCGACACCGAAATCCGGTTGGTACGGATCAAGTTCTTCTCCGACATGGCCAACTGATCTGATTAATCGATTATATAGAACTTATTTACACCGCCATCGTTTAACAAGTAAAAACGTGAGGTGTAGTGATCATGAAATATTTACAAGAGATAAACAAACCGGATGACCTGAAGAAGCTCTCAATCACACAACTGCAAGAGGTGTGCAGTGACCTGAGAGAATTCATCATTGATCAACTATCCCTCAATCCGGGACATTTCGGTTCCAGCTTCGGCACCATTGAGCTGACCGTGGCGCTTCACTACCTGTATGACACTCCTTACGACCGACTGGTGTGGGATGTGGGACACCAGGCATACAGCCACAAGATCCTTACCGGCCGGCGGGACCGTTTTGCTACGAATCGCAAGCTGGGGGGCCTCTCCGGCTTCACCAATCCACAGGAAAGCGAGTATGACACCTTTGCTGCCGGACATGCATCGACCTCCATCTCTGCAGCCCTGGGTATGGCCGTAGCGGCTTCGTTGCGCAAGGAAGAGGATCGTCATGTGGTGGCCGTGATCGGTGACGGCTCCATGACGGGGGGACTGGCCTATGAGGGACTCAACAACGCCTGTTCACAACCGAACAACCTGCTGATCATCCTCAACGACAACAACATGTCGATCGACAACAATGTGGGCGGTCTGCAGGATTACCTGGTGAAGCTTACCACCTCTTCAAAATACAACAAGGTGCGGCATGATGTGTATCAGGGTTTCCGCCGTCGCAATCTGATCTCGGAGACCGACAAAAACAGGGTGTTGCGTTTCAGTAATAGCATCAAATCGCTCATCACCAAAGAACAGAACCTCTTTGAGGGGTTCAATATCCGCTATTTCGGTCCCGTGGATGGTCACGACCTCCCTGGATTGATACGCATACTCAGCAACATCAAGGAGATGAAAGGGCCCAAGCTACTACACATCAAAACGGTGAAGGGCAAGGGGTTCGAACCGGCAGAGCGTTCAGCCACCGTGTGGCACGCTCCGGGAATGTTTAACAAGGTTACCGGTGAGCGAATAGTGAAAAAGAATCTGAACCAGACACAAGCCTATCAGGATGTCTTCGGCCATACCCTGGTGGAGATGGCCAGGGAAAACAAAGCCATTGTAGGGGTGACCCCGGCCATGCCTACCGGTTGTTCCATGATCTACCTGATGCATGAACTACCCGAACGAGCCTTCGATGTGGGGATTGCCGAGGCCCATGCGGTCACCTTCTCTGCAGGGTTGGCCAAAGAGGGGATGATACCCTTCTGCAATATCTATTCATCCTTTATGCAGCGTGCTTATGATCAGGTGATTCATGATGTGGCACTGCAAAAGCTGAAGGTGATCTTCTGTCTCGACAGGGCTGGCCTGGTGGGCCCCGACGGTCCCACCCATCATGGTGTGTTCGACCTGGCCTATATGCGACCCATACCCAACCTGGTGATCTCCGCCCCCTACAATGAACATGAATTGCGAAACCTGATGCACACCGCCGTAAATGGTAATGACGGACCTTTCGTGATCCGTTACCCCCGCGGACAGGGAGAGCTCACCGACTGGCACAACGAGCCGGAGATAGTGACCATAGGCAAAGGCAGGAAGCTCAGTGAGGGGAAAGAGGCAGCGTTGCTCTCCATCGGTGCCATTGGCAACAACGGTGCCAAGGCTATCGAGCAGGTGAAACAGAAAGGGTTCAGTGTAGCACACTACGACATGGTTTTTCTCAAGCCGATCGACGAGGAGCTGCTCCATGAAGTCTGTTCGCGCTTCAATACCGTGATCACCCTGGAGAATGGTGTTGTGAACGGGGGCCTGGGAAGTGCCGTCTCGGAGTTTTTAACCGACCACCACTACTCAAATGTAACCCTCCACAGAATTGGTATCCCCGACACATTCGTCACTCATGGGACGATCAACGAGCTTCAACGAATCACCGGTATTGATGTGGAAAGCATTCGGCTACAGATTGAATCATGGCTCCCGGGAAACCGCAATGAGGATTCCACAAGCAGACTCACCTACCAATCACCCCTCCCGGTTGAGAGCGAGAAAAGATCCAAATGATTAACAATATATTATTGCTTCGCAATCAATGAAAATTCTAATTGCCGGTGCAGGCGCCGTTGGAACACACCTTGCAAAACTGCTGGGACAGGAAAATCACGACATTACCCTGATGGATGAGGATAAGGATCGCCTTGCCATCATCCGCGACAACTCGGACGTGCTCACCTATGTGGGTAAATGTACTTCACTGAAGGATCTGACAGAAGCCGGCATCCACGGCTCGGACCTCTACATCGGTGTCACACCCGAAGAGTCGAAGAACATCACCTCCTGCATGCTGGGCTCCAACCTGGGGGCGAAGAAGACACTGGCCCGGATCGATAACTACGAGTACCTGCTGCCCAAGAACAGTGACTTCTTTGAGAAGCTGGGCATCCACTCCATGATCTATCCCGAGCTGATCGCGGCACGCGAGATCGCCATGTCACTCAAGAAGCCCTGGACACGTTTCTGGTGGGAGCTATGTAACGGAACGGTGATCCTGGCCGCTGCAAAGGTACGGGAGAATGCCCCCATCGTCAACAAGTACCTCCATGAATTGATGGAGGAAAACAAGCGGTTTCACCTGGTGGCCATCAAGCGCAACAACATCACACTGATCCCCAGGGGCAATGATCAGGTGTTGCCCAACGACATCATCTACTTCACTTCCCTGCGCAAACATATTGACAATCTCTCAGAACTGCTGGGCAAGAAATCGTTTGAAACGAAGAAGATCATGTTCATGGGTGGCAGCCGCATCACCATGCGCACCATCCAGCAGCTGCCACAAAACATCAGCATCAAGATCATCGAGAAAGATCGGGAGCGTGCCGAGATGCTCGTAGAGATGGCACCGCCCAATGTCACCGTTTTCGTGGAAGATGGCAGAAACAGCGAGTTTCTGTTGCGGGAGGGGATCACCGAGACCGATGCGTTCCTGGCCCTCACGGCCAACTCCGAAGCCAACATCCTGGGCTGTATGATGGCCAAGCAGTATGGCGTGAGGAAAACTGTGGCAGAAGTGGAGAACCTCGATTACATCTCCATGGCGGAGCGGTTCGACATCGGCACGGTGATCAACAAGAAGCTGATCGCCGCCAGCAAGATCTACGAGTTGCTGTTGAAGGCAGATGCCTCCAACATCAAGAGCCTTACCATCGCCGATGCCAACGTGGGAGAGGTGACCGCGAAGCCCAACTCAAAGGTGACCAAGAAACTGATCAAAAACCTGAACCTGCCTTCCGATATCACCTTCGGAGCCCTGATCCGCAACGGCGAGCCGATGCTTGTGGATGGCGATACCCTGATCGAACCCTACGACCAGGTGGTGGTCTTCTTTCTGAACAAATCACTTAAAAGCATTGAGAGCCTTTTCAACTGACGGGCTGATAACCAACCATAAAGATCTGGCTCTGATTGGTTACAGGAAGTGAAGGTGAAAAAGAAATAAGATGAAGAGATTCAACTATCGGTTTGTATTGAGCAGCATCGGACTGCTGCTGATGATCGAAGCGGTCTTCATGCTCTTCTCGGCGTTCGTGGGGGAGTATTTCAGGGAGAGAGCCGTCACCAGCATCTACCACTCCGCGCTGATCACCTTCCTCTCAGGTGCCTTCTTCACCTTCCTGGGCAGGAAGAGAAACCGTAAGCGAGGCAACATCAGCAAGCGGGAGGTCTACCTCACTGTGACGCTCTCCTGGCTGATCCTGGCTCTCTTCGGGACGCTGCCCTTTCAGCTGAGTGGTGCCATCCCCTCCTTCACCAATGCCTTCTTCGAGAGCATGTGTGGTTTCACCACCACCGGCAGCTCCACCCTGCTCAATATTGAAGCCTTTCCCAAGTCACTTCACTTCTGGCGCAGCTTCACCCAGTGGATCGGCGGCTTCGGCATCATCATCTTCGTGATGTCGTTCATGCCGGTGTTCGGTGGCAGCTCGGGGCAGTTCTTCGATGCGGAGGCCACCGGCATCGCCGAGGATATGTTCCGACCCCGCATCTCCGAGGTAGCACGTAACATGACCCTCACTTACCTCACCCTCACGATCTTCGGTTTCCTCTTCCTCTGGTGGGGGCCGATGGATGCGTTCGATGCAGCCTGCCATACCCTCTCAGCCGTCTCCACCGGTGGCTTCTCGACGCGACAGGCCAGCATCGCCTTTTTCAACTCACCCTATACCGAATATGTGATCACAGTGCTGATGTTCTTCGGCGGCACCAACTTCATGCTGCTCTACACCTTCTTCACCCGTTTCAGGCTCTCCACCTTCAGGGAGGAGGAGTTTCGCTGGTACCTGGCTATCATCCTGCTCTTCACCCTGCTCATCACCATCCTGCTCCTCACTACGGGCGAGATGAGCGGACTGGAGCAGACCTTCCGCACGGCGCTCTTTCAGGTGGTGGCGGCGGTCACCACCACCGGCTTTGCCACGATCGACTTTCAGATGTGGGGACATGTCTACTGGCTGCTGCTGCTGGCGATGATCCTCTTCTGTGGCAGCGAGGGCTCCACCTCCGGCGGCATGAAGATCTCCCGGCTGGTGGTCCTCTTCAAGAGCACCATGCTGGTATTCAAGAAGCAGGTGCACCCTGATGCGCTCTATCGTGTGAAGCTCAACGGCAGGGTGATCTCCGGCAGTGTCTCTGCCAAGGTGCTGGCTTTTGTCTTCCTCTACCTCTCCCTGGCCGCCTTCAGCGCGCTGGTGCTGGGCTTCACCGGCATGACCTTCGAAGAATCGATCGGTGTCTCCATCTCCTCCATCAGCAGC
>Ga0334901_1000535_pt1 | contig 51322 bp, 58 predicted proteins | sample GraSluR3_MG_3_FD_207216 | JGI IMG/M metagenome (GOLD analysis project Ga0334901, IMG submission 207216) | Sludge microbial communities from methane-producing bioreactor in Wageningen University, Netherlands - Granular Sludge_15_08-R3 | ecosystem: Engineered > Bioreactor > Anaerobic >...
GTCCGTCTCAGTGTAGCGCTGATCAATGGGCAGCGCGATCAGATTTTTCGCCAGCTTATAATCGAAACGTGCAGGGGGAACGCGCGACAACACTTCCTGCCAATAATCATTGGCATAGATGTGGCGCTCCAACAAACAATCTTTTAATTTTTCCCCGTGTTCAATAAGAAAAGGGTAGCACATCGGTCCGTTCACATTGGTGAAGTCTGCACGCAGCAGATTGTAGGTGCCGATTTGTTGATGAAGAAATCGGAAGTTCTCATTTCGAATGGTGCGCACCTGCTCATAATCAACACTCATCAACAGTCGTTGAGTCGTTCGTGACATCGCGTGCATCCCGCATGTATCTAAATAGGCCTCATTTTGTTCAAAAAGCGGCTCGGCGGAAACACTCCCTAGATCAATTTGCTTCAACAGCGCATCGTAACGGTAGTAGGACGGATCCTGATCCAGCTCAAGCCGCTCTTCAGCATTGGTATACAAGTAGCCGCCATCCGGAACGCCAAAAAACTTGCGTGGCGAATACAGGGTATCCACATGCAGCTGCGGTCGTTCAAAAAACGCCTGCGTATTGTCAATGATAACATTTGCTAGTTTGCTGCAGACATTTTGGACATTCTTGTTGTTCATGCCGAAGTAATTGACATAAAGAAAGCAGGCATTGTCCTCCGGCATTTGATCAAAAATTGGAGAAAAATGCTCATCAATAGAGTAGAACGTATAATCAATGTTCAGCCGCTTAATCGGCTGAAGCACACTGTCACAGATATAAGCCGGCAGATAGATTTTTTTGTAGTGACGCACGCGCAGTACGTATTCGAGCGCGTAGCGCGCACTGTTCAGGCGCAGTGCCTGGCTGTGGTACTCGCTTCGCATGGGTAGTTCAAGCGAAAAGAAACCACCGATTATTTTTTGCTGATCAGTCATGTAATCACCTTACCCTATCCTTGCGCATTTCCATTGAGCACGTCAACTATTTTTTTAAATGAAAAACTCCGGCGGGAACCGGAGTCTAAACTTAGTTTTTTGTATAAATAATTTGTATTTAAAATCAGGACGATTGCTGAAGCGATTTCAGAAAGGCATCAGCTTTTTCCTGGTCAAACTTTCCTTCTGATTTGGACATAACCACAGCAGCCAGGCCGTTGCCGACAACATTGACAACCGTACGAAGCATGTCCAGAATGCGATCAATGCCGGCAATGAAAGCAACACCTTCGAGCGGAAGCCCCATTGTTCCCAGTGTAGTCAGCAGCACAACAAACGACGCGCCGGTTACACCTGCCATCCCCTTAGATGTCAGCATCAGTACAACGAGCATCGTCAGCTGATGTCCAAGTGAAAGGTGGACGCCGTATACTTGGGCGATGAACAGCGCGGCAATGGATTGGTAGATGGCCGACCCGTCTAGGTTAAATGTATAACCGGTTGGAATCACAAACGATGTGATCGGTTTCGGACAGCCGAATTTCACCATTTTATCCATCAGTTTCGGTAGAACCGCTTCGGAGCTTGCGGTTGTAAACGCCAGAAACAGTTCGTCCTTTAAGATACGGAACAGCGAGAAGATATTTATTCCGGCAAATTTTGCAATCAGACCTAAAATGACTACGACAAAAAAGATCATCGTGCCATAAATGACAAAGACCAGTTTTCCTAGTGGAATCAGCGAAGCAATTCCGAACTGAGCGACGTTCACCCCGATCAGTCCGAATACGCCGAATGCGGCAAATTTCATGACCAGGTTCGTCACCCAGTACATCGCTTCCAAGACACCGCCGAAGAAGTTCAGCACCGGCTTGCCTCTTTCACCAATTGTAGCCAGCCCGATTCCGAACAATACGGAGAAAAAGATCACCGGCAATAAATCGCCATTGGCAAGCGACTGAAAGACGTTGCTTGGAATAATATCCACAAAATGACTGACAATACTTGAATGTTCAGCTGTCTTGGCCGTCTGTTCATACGTCGATATATCGCTTTTCGCCAAATTTGATAAATTGATGCCACCGCCAGGGTGAAACACATTGGCTGCAATCAAGCCGATTCCGAGCGCCAGCGTTGTTACAATTTCAAAATACAGGATTGTTTTCCCGCCAAGCTTTCCCAGCTGTTTCACATCGCCGACACTGGCAATTGAAACAATCAGCGCCGATACGATAATCGGGATCACGATCATCTTGATCAGATGAATAAAAATATCGCCAAACGGTTGGAGAATCGCCATCACCGTTTCATTTCCATAGAAAAGCGCACCAACCAGAATACCAAGAACAAGCCCAGTAAAAATTTGGGTTGCCATACCAAATCTCTTCAATTCAAGAAACCACCTTTACTGTTTTCTCTATCTTTATTTCTCTATATGAAAGAAACGAGCAAGAACCTAGAGCGTCATTCAGACATGATTCTTAAGTAAAACGAACTGACCGGAGAACGTTTCGCCAAAATCTGAACGACCAAATACCGTTGTCGAAAAAATGTGATTGCATCGAACTTTCATTATACAGCATCAACGCAAAAACACGAACGTTATATTTATCCAGTGAGAAAGAGCTTAATTCGTTTCGCAGCATTCAAAAAATCCGCCCACGTGTCGTTCTTGAGCGGATTAATGGATTTCATTGTTTAAAAAGGGACAATCAAGGCTGGTTTTCAACAAATTCAACTAAGGATTCCCATGCTTGGTTCCATTTTGGCAAGTCATGAGAAAGGTTGCAGATGATCCCGAGCTTTTTACATAATAAGAATAACGCATGATAGAGGTGATCATCGGCTACAAGTATGCCACTTGGACGCTGCGCCGTTTCTTGAATCATATTTAAAAGGAATTTTTGGGCTGTGCGCACATAAACGGACTGTTCATTTACTTGATCAGGCATCACTGAGGCATGAAGCAGCACTTGTTCGTTCATGTGATCGACAGCGAATTCAATCCAAGGGAAAATCGGCCGCTCGTCACTTGCTTGTGCAACAGGAAACGGTGCGAAGCTGCCTCCAAGTTCCACCCATGATTTATTTTGGCGAGCCGTTTTCTTGATTCGCTGAAGATCAATGGCATTGGTCAGTGGTTCGGCATGATGCCATTCACGTTGCTTGCTCGCCGGCTCAATGGTAGCATCGACCGATTTCTCATTGTCATGATCATCCAAAACATATTTTCTAAGAAACCATTCATGATCTTGGTAAAAAGGAAACCGCGCAGCACGATCCCGATAATCAAGTGCAAGATCTGAAAGCTTCTCAATGATCTCAGCGAATAGAAGGATCTCTTCGCCGCGCGGTATCCAGTTCATATAGCCGGGTGTTTGAACACGCAGCATCGGCCAATGATCCGCATGTTCTAGATCCAAACCCAATAGACTGAACAGTGCCCGATCATCTTTCGGAAACGTTCCGCGCCTGCACAGCGAGAGATGGAACACTTTGGCAGTTAATGTTGTGTTAAGAGAAGCATCCGATTGTGCGAAGAGGCGATGAATCATTGCCAATCCCTCATCTCCGGCATAGGCAACAAGACCGAATTCATTACCCATTTGACCAAGGACGCAGCAGTACACGCATTCCGGACGGTTGGGAAGGTCAAGTACAATAACCTGATCGGAATCCAGCCATTGCCAAGGCTCAAGATCCGCAAACCTTTCCGAAGCACGCAAGAGATCGAACCAATTCTCTTCATCTGAAGGATCAACATTAAATGGAGATAGGTCTTTCTCATCGTCATCGAGCTGATAGATGCTCAAGCATTCAGTAAGATCCTCAACAGCCTCTGCCTGATTTCTTAAAGGATCATCAAAATATGTCCCATCTTCATCCATTAATAAGTCGTTCAAATAGGGAACCATTGCCCGACTACACCCAACACAGCGAGGCACGGGCTGCTCATACTCATCCTTAATCGGTTCAAGGAGGATTTCCAGCCGTCGGCTATGATCCGGAGTGGAACAGTGGCCTTTGTCACCAGGTTCAATGAGAAAATCAGAAACCAAATAATGAGTGTCATTCAGAGTATCCGGACCAAATTCGGTCATTTGCCCATACTCCTCATCAAAGACTCCGAATACCACATCGGTTGTTGCAGAGCGGAGCGAATACCCGAGATGTTTTGGTAATTTAATAGACGACTCATTATAGTCAAAACCAAACAGTTCGTTGATATAATTATGCAGATCCGAAACGGTAATCATACTGTCCGCTTGGATCCTTGCCCAAACAGGAGGCTTACTGCCTTTTATCGAGATTTTCAATTGAATGTTCATCAGTGTGTCCTCCAAAACAGAAAGTGATAGGATGACTTTGTTAAGTTGCACCCTTTTTGCTGCACAGTCCAAGTCCTCATCGCCTTAACCCAATTATAATGAAAATAGGCGAGTTTGGACAAGTGCAGGTCATACTTACTTGCGGAACCTTCCGTTTTCCTCATTTCCTACTGATTTCTCATAAATAGGCACGAGTACTCACTTTTCTATAGATTCGACGCATAATTTAGGTATACCATAAATAGATCGATCAAATATTACAATGTGATGGTTTGAACGTAACAATCAATGGAGGTGTTGAATCATGAGTCATGATTCCGAAAATCACTTAGAAAAAGACTTAACCTTGATGTTGCTGTATTTGACCTCATGGGAAGAAAAAGAATACGGCGAAACATATCGGCGCAGCTGGAAGGGCTACGATTTTGATCTTTTAAATGAGTTGGGTGATGAGAAATTGATAAGCGGCAGTAACAAATCTAAATCTGTTTATCTCTCGGAAAAAGGAGTGGAAGCTGCGAAGAGATTGCTGAAGAACTATGGGATGAGCGGTCAAGAAGATAGATGATGGATTTCGCAATCGGCTCGTACGTGATATAAAAAAGAAAAATGTTCGTTCCTGTTAAAGCGGACGAATGCTCAAAAAGCATCAAACGGATTCAGATCCTCTTTTTTTAAGAATGCATTGATGTGAGCTACAAGTTCCTCACGTGTCTGAGTTGGGACGTATACCTGAACGAAGTCTCCTTCCAACGGATCGATGAACCAGGGTTTATTTTGGGCAATGAATTCACCTAAATACTTGCAAACAGTGGTGCATCTGGGATAATCAATCCCCTTCTCAGGTTGAATGATTTTGGTATGTCAACACTAAATCAAACAAATTTTTAAAGGTGCTGTAACTTGTATTCAATCGGTGTTAGATAGTCTAGTGAGCCATGGATACGTAGATTATTGAACCAATGGACATAATCAAATAATTCAAGATCAAGAACGTGTTGGTTAGGGAAAACACGCCCGCTAACAAACTCTGTTTTAATCGTCTTAAATGTCGCTTCCGCCACGGCATTATCATAAGGCGTGCCCTTGTGACTTAAGGATCGATTAATTTGAAACGCTTCCAATGCATCATCAATCAGCTTATTCTTAAACTCATTCCCTCGATCAGTATGGAATAATTCGAGGCGATTTAAGTCGCTTTTGACGGTGGAGAAGGCACGATAGACGAGTTGAGCGTCTTTATTGGGTCCTGAGCTGTAGCCGATAATTTCGCGATTATATAAATCAACGAGTACGCAGATATAATGCCATTTTTGCTGCACCCGAACATAAGTCAAGTCACTGACAACCACTTTCAGTTCTTCCTCCTGGCGGAATTGACGATTCAACGTATTTCCAATAGGAGACTCGTTACAGCTCGCCTTATGCGGCTTAAACTGAGCGATGGTGTATTTTGAAACCAGGCCTTGTTGGCGCATGATTCGTCCGATTCGTCGTCTTGAAATCTGTTTTCCTTGCTTCTCCAGTTCTTTTTTAATCTTTCGCTGTCCATAGATCGATCGGCTTGCTTTAAAAATTTGAACCACTTGGCTTATCAATTCCTGCTCAGCCTGCTGGTTCTCACGAGCTTTAGCTTCGTAATAGTAGGTACTGCGAGAAAGTTGTAGGACGTCGCACATTGCTGATACCGAGTATTTGTGACGGTTCTGACGAATCACATCTACTTTCGTCCCATGATCAGCGCGGCTTGTTTTAAAATATCATTCTCCATTCTTAGTTGTTGATTTTCTTTTCTTAGATGAATGAGTTCTTCTTGTTCCGGTGTGCGATTATCTTTCTCTTTGAAGGAACCGCTTGTCTTATGTTGACGAATCCATTTATCAAAGGCCGAAGACGTGAGATCGTATTCTTTGATGATTTCATGTCTCGGTTTTCCTGAAGCATGTAAACTGACAATCTGTTCTTTAAACTCTTTTGAGAAGCTTCTCCGTTCCCGTTTCATTTTTCCGGTCCCCCTTGGTATCGTTGAACCAAGTGTACATGACCTTAACTCATCCGTCCAATTAAGTGTAACCTATCCAACTTTTCGGACTTGGTTCTATATGTCTAAGGACAAATACATGGAGCAACAAACATGTTTAAAGGGAGCATCAAGTGAATCGAATTTCGATTGTAAAGCAATATGTAGCATACATCATTAACGACGGCATAAACAGATGGACTAAATATAAGGGTTGCCTGATAAGTCATTTTGACTTTGAGGCAGCTCTTTTTTTACACAAATAAGTATAAAGATTTAGAGAAACTTAGTATAAGTGGTCCGATAAGTTAAGGAGCTTCGGCTCATGACACTCATTTCCTGTGAGCGACGCCGAAGTCATCGCATCGTGCGGAAGTACGTCCTGTGGCGAACCGGACACTAGGTCATCCGTTAAGCGATTTGTGGAAATTGAACCATGGCAAAGATAACAAGTGAGACCAATGCATGAACATGGATCAGATAAATTTTGAAAAAATAGATGTTCATTTTTCGTATGTGCCATCATGAGATTGCAGATATAATTTGATTAATGATACAGCTAGAGAACTAAGACCTTTCTCCATATCGAAATGAGGTGCGTGGCAGTGATTAAAGATGAGTCGATGAAAAAAGAATATTATCACGCTCTGGTTGAGCGAAATTCAACATATGATGGGATCTTTTTTGCAGGTATTAAAACAACCGGTGTGTTTTGTCATGCGACTTGTCCCGCAAGAAAGCCGCATTATGAAAATTGTTTGTTTTATGAGACGGCGGAGGAAGCACTATTAGCGGGCTTTCGCCCATGCAAGCGATGCAATCCTTTATCGTTTCCACAAAAGCAATCGCCGCTCATTCAAAAAATGGTAGCTCTCGTTGAAGAAAATCCTGAAAAGAGATGGAAGGATTCTGATTTCAATGAACTGGGAATCCATGCTGCGACCGCTCGAAGACAGTTCAAGAAAAACTACAACATGACCTTTGTACAATATGCCAGGGCGAGAAGAATGGGGATTGCGATGAAATCAATACGCACAGGAGAAAAAGTGATCAATACGCAAATTGATATAGGCTACATATCGTCAAGCGGATTTCATGATGCGTTTTCCAAAATTATGGGCAGAACACCGAATCGATCTAAGCAGATAAAAATGCTCTACGCAGATTGGATTGATACGCCACTCGGTCCCATGGTAAGTATCGTGGACGAAAATTTTCTCTATCTACTCGAATTTGCCGACAGACGAGGGTTGGAACGAGAAATTGAACGATTAAGAAATCGATTAAATGCCTCGATTATACCAGGAAAGACTGATCGATCAGATCAAATAAGAAATGAACTTAATGACTATTTTAATAAAGGTCTTAACACGTTTAAAACGCCAATTATGTTCTTTGGATCCGATTTTCAGAAAAGCGTCTGGGAACAATTATTGAAGATACGGATGGGCGAGACGGCAACGTACAAGGATCTAGCCGGATTAATCGGGAACCCAAAAGCAGTTCGTGCAATCGGAAATGCGAACGGCGCAAATCAACTGGCAATCATTATCCCATGTCATCGTGTGATTCAATCGGATGGAGCACTTGGAGGATATGGCGGCGGATTGGAAAGAAAAAAATGGCTGCTGGAACATGAAAAGTCTATACAATAGGCGCGGTGATCAATTGGGTGGAGGCTAACCCATTGTCTGAGGCCCTTACCTTTGTTAAAATTAAATCAATGACAAAAGAGCTTGGAGGTTTTCCGTTTGACAGCATCAATAAGATTAAGAATTTCTGCTTTCAATCGCTAACTAAATACGTTTGAGAGCTCTGACTGCGCTTAGAGCAGCGGGATTGGTCTGTCTGTTTTTGGAAACCTTATAGTATAGGTGATGAAAAAGAGGGGATAGGTCTCCCCTCTTTTTTGCTGCCGGAAGGGGGAAATTTGCGCGTCAGCAATGCAGAGCTAATTTGAAAAATTAAAGAGAAATGAGTGATTCACTGTGACGACACTAAAGCCTCCTGCGAATGAAAATTGGCTAAGAACGATTATCCTCTTTTTAAGCAGCCAGACGGTATCACTTTTTGGATCATCCCTCGTTCAATATGCGATGATGTGGTATGTCACGCTGCGGACAGGATCCGGGTTGATGATGACGGTATACATTATTTGCGGGTTTATTCCGACTTTTCTTTTGTCCCCAGTTGCGGGCGTTTGGGCAGATCGATTTAATAGAAAGAACCTTATTATGTTATCAGATGGGCTTGTGGCCACGGCAACGCTCATTCTAGCCATTTTCTTTTTGGCCGGATTTGATTCGATTTGGCTGCTCTTTCTCATGGCGGCAATCCGCGCCTTTGGAACAGGGATCCAGACACCTGCGGTCGGTGCGGTCCTCCCACAAATTGTGCCCAAGGATAAATTGACAAAAGTGAACGGCACGAACGGCAGCATCCAAGCGGTGATCATGTTTGTCTCGCCGATTGTCAGTGCCGCTTTGCTGACCATGGCATCCATTGAAGTGATCTTTTTTATTGACGTCATTACAGCGGCAATCGCAATCAGCACAATGCTTGCCTTTGTTAAGATATCCATTCATAAAAAAGCAATGACGAAGCAGACAACAAGCTATCTCAGTGATTTTAAAGAAGGATTGCGCTACATTAATAACCATGGTTTTCTGAAAATTTTCTTCCTGTACTTTGCCGTCTTTTTTGTGCTGATGGCTCCGGCAGCTTTTCTGACTCCACTGCAGGTAACGCGTACATTCGGCAGCGACGTATGGCGCCTAACTGCGATTGAGATCGCTTTTTCCGTCGGCATGATGAGCGGAGGTGGGATTATCGCGTCATGGGGCGGCTTCCAAAATAAAGTGAAGACAATGACCTTTTCGGCTATATTGATGGGATTCTGTACCTTTGCGTTGGGGGCGTTTGTTTTCAACTTTTGGGTCTACCTTGCATTTATGGCTTTGTTCGGTGTGGCTATGCCGATCTTAAATACTCCGACGACCGTGCTTCTGCAGGAAAAAGTCGAAGAAGATTATTTGGGCCGTGTTTTCGGGGTGATGGGAATGATTTCAACATCAATGATGCCGATTGGAATGCTGATTTTTGGGCCGATCGCAGACCTCATCCGGATCGAATGGCTGCTCCTCGGAACAGGTGCCATCATGCTGATGCTGGCTCTCGGCATGGGCAGGAATAAAGTACTGATCGAGGCGGGCAAACCTGCCGAATCTGAGAATGGATGAAGGTCATGCCTGTAATAAAAGCGCGCGATATCTTAGGATATTGTGCGCTTTTGCATTTCACTTATATCGTTGGGATGAACACAATCCGTTTCCCGGTTTCAGCGGGAGCATTCCAAACGTCTTTCAACTTGGAAAGCGGGACAGGTGCTGCGTTTACCTTCAGCTGACCAGCGGTAATTGCTTGAGTGAGTGCCGGAAGTTCGGAAAGATACCCGGCAGTCGTGACAGAGCCTTGACCGCTGCCGAGTACTTGAAAGTTGGCAGAGCGAAGGGCAACGGAAGGTACAGCGGCAGTAGGGCCGGCAACGGAACCAATTTGAATCCAGGACAACAGTTTGCTGCGATCTGACCGTTTCATCAGGATCGGGAGCATCGCAAGCTCAGCTGGCTTTCCCCAAAGATAGTCGATCACGAGATCAACCTCAGATGCAGCTTGACCAAGACGTTTGGCAGCTGCCTCCAGATCACCCGCCAGAGAGACAGTCTCATTTGCGCCTAACGCAGGCAGGGATTCGAGACGTTCCGGATCACGACCGGCACCGATGACCTGACTTGCACCGAGAAGCTTGGCAATTTGGACGGCCATCTGTCCGGAATTTCCGGTCGCGCCAAGGACCAGAACCTTTTGCCCCGGCTGAATAGCTACCCGTCGACGGAGTGCTACCCATGAAGACATTGCCGGGTTCATTGCTGCGGCGATTTCAACCGGATCGGCATCTTCAGACAAAGGGATACTGCGCCGCACATCTATGACTGCCTTTTCTGCGAATGTTCCCAGCGCTGTATCGGGTGCAATAAAATAGACCAACTGACCATCAGGCAGTCGTCCGACACCATCAATACCGGGGATTAGCGGCAGCTCATCAGTACTGGTATAGTGGGAACCGTTAGCCTGAGAACGTACTCGAGGATGTAATCCTGCGGCAAGAACATCGACAAGCACCTCATTTTTGCCTGAAGGTTGCGGTGTATCAAATATTTCATAATTTGGATCAGAATCAAACGAACGTACAACAGCAGCGTACATAATAGAGACCTCCATTCGTCATTTGCACAAATAATTAGTTTGTCTTACAAACAATATAGTTTGTTTCGCAAACTAAGTCAATCATGTGGTACACTATGAGAAGAAGATGTCCAAATTAAAAAGGTGAAAAACATGAACAATAATCCATTACAAAATCAGAACGATCTGTCAATCGTGGACGGCTTGGTTCAACTCTCGTTTCTTGTCCAGGAAATCCTCGGACGAGTCGGTGCAGAGCATGGACTCTCAATCATTCAGCTTCGACTGCTTGGAATCCTCCGCGATCGAGAGCCAAGCATGCTGCAGCTTGCAAAGCACCTCAACCTCGATAAATCCAGCATTACCGGACTTGTCGATCGAGCGGAACGTCGCGGTCTCGTCGAACGTAACGTTTCTCCAAACGACCGGCGCGGATACAATGTGAGTGTGACTTCAGCGGGACGGGAATTGATTCAGATAGGCAGTGAGGAGGTCGAGCGTCAACTGAGTGCTGCTGTCGAAGGGCTTTCCGAGACGGAGCGTTCACAACTGGCTGCCCTTGCTGCCAAAATTTTGGGGAGTTCTGTGTCTTCAAATGAATGACCAAGGGACTAAAATCTTGTTTCATCTTGTAAACAGTAAAACTGGCCATTGGACGATGCAAAAGAGCTCCCAACTGGAATAAAGTGTGGGAGCTCTTGCTTATTTAAGAGATTTCATATACCGCTTATTTACTTTTTGCTAGTTTCTCCAGCTTCCAGTAGTTCGGTTTTCCACTGCCAAGAAGTGGAATTTCATCAATGGTTTCGATGCTGGCCGGCATATAGAGCATTGACATTTTCTTACTCTTGATAAACTTTTTAAGATCTCGCGACGAAACCTTGGACTTCGTTGTGAACATGACGATTTGTTCGCCTTTTCGTTTGTCAGGAATACACACAGCATAGAAGTTAGACTCGCCAAAGCACTCCAGTGCCAATTCCTCGACCTTGTTCAGGGGAATCATTTCGCCGGCAATTTTTGCAAATCGCTTGAGTCGGCCGATGATGTGAATAAAGCCATCCTCATCAATCTCGGCGATATCGCCAGTGTTATACCACTCTCCGCATGGAATAAAGCCTTGTCCGTGAATGAGATAACCTTTCATTACATTCGGGCCTTTAAGCAGCAGGTTTCCACCTTCGTTCACCCCTTCAACCTTAGCAATCTTCGCTTCCATAAGGGGAATTAACGGACCAACCGTGCCTGCCTTATAACGCTCATGCGTATTCAGTGAGATAATCGGCGAGGTTTCCGTGGCCCCGTAACCCTCCAAGATGGTGATCCCAAACTTATCCTGGTAGGTTTTCCTGACATCATTTTGCAGTTTCTCCGCACCGGCAACCACAATTCGCAGTGTTTGGAATTGTTCCTTCGTCGCAAATTTGGCGTAGTTCTCAAAAAAGGTGTTTGTGGCGACAAAAAGCGTACTTTTATCCTTTTCAATCGCCTTTGGAATCTCTTTGTAACGCAGCGGTGACGGATAAAGGTATGCTTTCACACTCGTGACAAGCGGTAAAATGGAGCCAACCGTCATTCCAAATGAATGAAAGAGCGGCAACGGATTGAAAATGCGATCCGTTTCCCTGACTTCGATATGCGCAAAAGTCTGCTTGATATTCGCAAAAATGTTGCGGTGGGTCAGAATAACTCCTTTTGGTTTCGACTCGGTTCCTGATGTGAAGAGAATCACTTCGCCAGGCGCCTTCTTTTTTAATCTGGATGTCCTTGCTTCGATCAGACCAGTAATTTTATTAAAAGTAGTAATCCCGCGCGCCATATCCTCGAGATAGATCACTTTAACCTGTTTTTCCATTTCTTCAACAACGAACCCGAGATCCGCCTTTTTAACAAATTCTCTCGATGTAATCACGGTTCCAAGTGAAGCTGTTTCGATACAATCAATGATGTTTGTCGTGCCCATCGTAAAATTTAGAAGGCAAGGCGTCTGTTCATTTTTAAACAGACCGAAGAGCACAATGACCTGTGCGACCACATTAGGCAAATAGAGACCAACCCTTTGATCATTTCCGACCGTCTGTTCCAGCTTCTTGCTCATGATATTAACTGCAATTAAGAATTTTTTGTAGGTGTAGGAACTGCTTGTATCCTCAATGATTACTTTCTTCGGATGTGCTTTCACCTGTTTGACCATTTCATCAAATAAGTTCACATCTTCAGGTATTTGCAACGTCAAAATAGTCACTCCCATGTCAAAACATTCAGTTTCTGTTTCTATCACTAGATAATTACGAAAAGCAAGGCAGAATGTTTCAAATCACTGTCTTTACCCTTATTATGGACATATCTACTACTATATTAAAACTAATATGCATTAAAAAGAACGATGTACAGTGAAGGGATGGTTGAATGGAGATGGATACGAGACTAAAAGCACTCATTGATTTAACACATGCAAAATTCGGATTGCAAAATTATTATTTAGAGAGTCAACAATTGTACCGAAGAGTTAACCTGTTCAATGATACGGAATACATATTATCAATGGAATGGGTTCCAAATCAAAGTGTGGCACACGCAGAGGATGAAAATCCGGAAGGAACTGCAGTGATTGAGATTGATGTGACTACGCAGAAAGTCAAGAGTGTCATTTTTGTCAACGATAAGTCCTTTGCCGACGGCGTCACATTTGCTGATAAACGAGACATGATCAAATGGGTGGAACAAGAGACAGGACTCACCTTTAGAAAGCAATTTCAGCTGCAAAAAAACGAAATAAACGAACTTTCCTTTAATGAATGCGTGGACGGCATTGCGCTATATCCTTCAGGCTGGATTGAGATTAAACGGGACTCACAAGGTAATCTAACGATGTTCTCAGCTTATACTCATGCACCGACTGAAGAACAAACTAAAAAAGATACGTACTCGCTGACACTCGATAAAGTAGAGGATTTGGCGATAGATCGGCTTGTTTTAGCCGACCTTCCCTTATTTGAGCAGAAAAAAAGCATTCCGGTTTATGCAATTGATGAAATTTATCTGACGAATGTTGGTATGGTGGAAGTCCCTTATGAATTCATTGAATACAAAATCAATCCAATAGACAAGATGATCTATTGGGATAAACCATCTGGTAAATCTCGCAAACGAAAAGTACTTCACTGGACTGACGAAGCAACAGTTGAGCAAGCCTTCTCACGCGAGCCAAGTCCGGATTCGTTACCAATCACAGAAACGGAACAGAAGATGTGTCTTTATGAGGTCAAGGCATTCTTAAGCCGAGAATACTCGTCCGACTCAGGAAAATGGATCTTAAAGGCATTATACCGTTATAAAGGGTACATCCTTGCCGTTGTAAGACCTGTTCATAAGAACCGCTTGTTATTCCAAAGAAAACTTACGCTGATGATTGATCGAAACAGCCTTCACCTATGCAATTTTATTGATAATAAACCCTTTTTAGACCAGATTGATCAGTTTCAAGTGTCGGAAAAAATAGCGGTAACGAAAGAGGAAGCTTACACAAAAATCAAACCGTTCCTTGAATTAAACCCTTATTACGTCTATGACTTTAAACAAAAGCAATACATTCTCTGTGGAAAATTAGACTGCGACTATGCAGTGTACGCTTCAGATGGAAAAATAGTCATGCTAAATGATTTGCTATCATAAATGGTTTACTTTATTATATATCAATATAACGATAAAATATGCATATAATTAAATTTGGAGGTATGGATGATGCCTGAGATACGGCCAAGTTCTGATTTGCGTAATAAGTACAATGAAATTTCGCAGTTTTGTCATGAGTACTCTGAGCCTGTTTATCTTACGAAGAACGGCAAAGGGGATCTGGCGGTTATGAGTATTGACACTTATGAACGGCTGGTTGGGAAGTTCGAACTTTACAATTTATTAGCCACTGGCGAAGAGTCTCTAAAAAAAGGTGAAGCCATACCTGCTGACGAAGCGTTTAAGCGAATCGAGGACGGACTGAATGAATGAGTACGTATAAATTAATGATGAGTATACCGGCAGTGAATGATCTGCAGGAAATTTCAAGATATATCGCAAAGGAATTACAAGAACCGGAAACAGCTGAAAAGCTCATTGCCAGATTCAAAAGAACCGTGATGAGTTTGTCTGAACTGCCGACTCGTTATCCTTGTGTGACTGATCGGTATTTAGCTTCTCTGGGCATTCGAAGAATAGTCGTTGATCATTACCTGGTCTTTTATCTTATTCACAAAGAGAAGCGCGTCGTTTCGATTATCCGAATCCTTTACGGCAAGCGAAACTGGGAGCATTTGTTGTAAGGTTTTGCAGCCTTATCTTCTCAATGCATAAGGAAACTAATCATCAATTAAAATAGCTTTTCCCTCATTCCTTCTTCTCAACAAATCTAGCTTGTAGTTTGGGATCGCCTCAAAGATATCATTACCAGTCATGTACACATGATGCTCCAAAATTAGAAAACAATGGCCACATTCCAACCTTAACTTTGCACCTCAAGCAGTTGTCTATGATCTGCTATAATAATTATGGAAATCAGTAAAAAAAGATCATAGGCCCCAATACATACAGCAACGGAAAAAAGACTTGAGGACGTGGAAGCGATGACCACAAATGAACAGCCAAACACGACAAAACGACTCGATGTACCTTTAATCAAACAAAGGCCGGAGCTGCCTACCGGATGTGAAGGCGTCGCCTTAACGATGGCGCTTCACTACTACGGCGTAAACGTCGACAAGCAAATAATCGTTGACCAAATGCCGCTCGACACAACACCGATGACAAGTAATGAAGACGGTTCAATTAAAACATGGGGCGATCCTGAAGACGGTTTTGTCGGCGATCCCCGCGGTGATGGCATTACGATTAATCCAAGCCCGTTAAAACAGGTACTTGACCAGTACCGGAGCGGCGGGATCGCTCTATATGGCAAAGATTTCACAGTTGTTCAGAATTATGTGGCGAGCGGCAAACCTGTTCTCGTCTGGTTCACCATTTCTCATGAAATGCCAATCCTTAGATACTGGCATACACCGGCAGGCAAAGTGGTTTTCGCCCCCAGACCGCTGCACTGCATCGTCCTCACCGGCGTTGATGAGCACTACGTTTATTTCAATGACTGTGAATCCACCGAACTGAGTGGGAAAGATGTCAAAGTGGAGAGAGAAAAATTCATCAAGATCTATGATGCAATGGGGCGGAGAGCGTTGGTGGTGGAGTAAATAAAAACTTAGCGATCCAACTTAGAAAGTTTTACGGGATATTATAATGAAGATAAAATTTATCGTGCCCCATGCATTGGTCCTCAGGGGAAAGAATATCTATTCAGAGGTGAAGCCTTGTGAAAAAGCCGTTCGGTGTTATTTTAATAAGCTCCTTTATGTATTTGAGCTCTTTTGTCCTGTTATCTACTTCAATTTTTTATGATGCCAACGCCAATGAAATAAATATAGCAATGCCGTTTGCACTGTCCCGTTCTTATGACCGTCTATTCAGAATAGTGCTTGCTCTAGCCACACTGGTCATGATCTATGGATATATCAGGCTTAGAAAATGGGGCTTTTGGGCGATGATCAGTTATTCGTTTCTCTTCGGAGCAATAAGTATGACTTTATCGTCAACACATCATCAACAGTCTTTTAACGGGAATATGATTTGGTCAATTTTGGTTTTGCTTTATACAATTCATATTAAGGAAGCTTTTTTTCAAAATAAAGCATCGGTCATGTGAAAAAAAAGATTAGGGAGATGAGTGATCATGCTCGAAAAAGACGAAGAGCCCTTCAACGATATCATGGATCATTTTGATAAGACAACCGGCAGACCGGAGAAAATCGAGATGAAAACACTCCCGAATCCAATTCGAATTCTTGGCTATGTGCTGATCACTTGTGTGGTTGTGAGTACGCTACTGATCATCGTTATGAGTTTGTTGAGTGATTAATAGATCGTCAACATAATTTAGACGAGTGAGGTTATGAGGAACTTTTTTCATTTTTCCATTCCCGTATTAAATTATTTAGTATGGATTATTCCTTAATTTGGAAGGGAGAAGTCTTTTTGCAAGTAACTCAATTTTTAAAGAGTCGTATGCGTTTGAGTGTTAGCTTGGCTTTAGTGGTTGTGTTTGGGGTATTTCCATATTTTCATGAGGGGAATATAGGTATTGGGTGGCCAATTCAGTTTTATATAGTTTACTCTTGGTCTTTGACTGGTTTTTCTATCTTCATAACTGGTTTTTTTGTTAATTTATTGTTTTTCTATGGAATTGTTTTTATTACGTCATGGATATTAAAAATTTTCAATGGGAAAAAATGAGTGATGTTTGAACTAAAATTTGGGATGACCAATGGCATCCTGTTAGCGTTAACGTTCGTTATTTTTTTATAGTCAGAATGGCAGGGGATTTCGTGTACTATTAAATATATTTACATTTCAAGGAAAATAGTATAAGCGCAACTAAGGTTCAGCCGATGCCTAAAGGCTTGGCTTCATCAAGTTTTCTTTATCGAATGCTGTCATATCCCCATTATCCCGTAAAACCCGGCTGTTTTTTTGGGAGTTTAGACTGTATTCATTCAACAGTCACCTTTTGTACACTAAAGATAAATCAAAAATGCTTCATCCTTTCATCGCACGTTCCTTCATTAAATCCATTACATTTTTCCTTACCATGAATGCCTATTGATTGAACCTTAACGTCTATTATTACGAGGGTGATTAAATGAGAGTAAGTATGAGTGGCGGTTCAGGTTCCACGGGTGATACGAAAACCTATGACGCCGAATCGCTGATCACAGCGGCGAAGTCATATGCAAAACATTACCAAATGCTGAGGGATCAGTTTCATACGTTGCGTGCAGCATTTAACCAGATTGCTGGGCTTGGCCCTGATTTTCAAGGGCAGGGTGCAGATGCAATCAAGCGATTCTATGTCGGACAAATCAATGTCGTCGATGCCTGGCTGCGATTGATTGATAAAAAAATCGCCTATTTTCAGAGTGTTGCCAGTGCAATTGATGACAAAAATCTCGGCGGAGACACCAAGGTCCAAATACCCTTTTTGAATGAAGTTTTGTCCATGGGTTATGCACGCTCCAAGGAAGGAAATGGTGCGCGAGCAGCGAGAAGATATCTCAAAAATTCTGAGCAGTATCTCTGATCTTGTGCCGATCAACGTTTTCTCCAATCATGATGTTGATCAGGAGCAAAGTAGGAAGAGCGGCAGAAGCAATAGAATCTGTTGAGAACGTATCAAAAACGGCAAAAGTCGCAAAAACAATAGGCAAGGGTGCCGGACAATCAAGTAGAATAGAGACAGACGAAATAAGCATGGCAGCACTCCAACAGTTAATAAATGCGTCCAAAGCAGGCAAACTCCCATACAATGTAATCAACACAGCAAAACTTAGAAATCAGTTACGCAAAATAACTCAGAGATCTACAGGAGAGTACTCATATGATCTTGTGAGTCGGATTGAAAGGCAGAAGGAGTATATATCAATCAGAAACGTCAATTCTAGCCGCTCTAATAATGGCGAAGTTTCAACCAGCATTGCAGGATCAAGGAAAAATGGTAATGTGTCAAATAAACATAGCGCTGTAAAAATAGAAAGAAAAGAACAAATTGATAGAAAAGAAACGGAAGAACTGAAAAACTGAAAAACGTTCGAATAGTGGCTAATGTTACTGAAGAAATTTTTGGTAAGTACTCAACTGCAATTGATGATAAAGTAAAATTAATTGCAAAGGTAAATTTGCCAAATTGGATCAGTGAATCTTTTACTGATGGCATTTATAGAACTGTAATAACAGAAGAAAATATTATATTTTATAGAACTTACGGAGGCAATGCTAAAGTTAATGGAGCATTTGTAACTACTGTTCCAGCAGGAAATAGAATAAATGCAAAAATTAATGCTGCATTAGTACCAGATTGGAAGAACTCTAGACAATATGAAGCTGTAATAGAAGTACCAAAACGTCAACTTTTAAAAATTGGCAGAGTTGAAAAACAATATACAAGAACAGGGGCATTTCTGAAAGGTGATGGGGATCAGGTACTATTACCACAAGGATGGCCATTGGAATGGATAAAGGAAATAAGAGAGGTACCAAGTAAATAGCTAATAGGAGGACAAAATGGATAAAAAGAAACAGTTAATTGAACAAATTAAAATTGTGTTGAATCATTTAAAAAATGATTACGGTAATGAAATTAAAAACGGTGTTCTTCAACTTATTTATAATAGATATAAGAATGCATTGGAAATTTTAGAAAGTAATAGAAATATTAAGGGAATAAATATAAATGGCGGCACAAGGGCCTACTTGGATAGTTATAGTGATTATCAAAACCCTTTATTAGGAGAACTGTATAAAGCTGAGAAATTAAATGAAGAATTATTGTTAGAAAATTAAAGCTTAATCAGCTAAGAGATTATATTCTGTATTTTGAGCGGCGAATTATGAGTGAGTTAATGAAACATTGTCAAATAATTTTATAGCTTTTAGACGAAAAATATCCAAATCAAAAAACAAAAAAGAAATGGAACAAACTTTTGTGGAACTTTTTCATAGTGGTGTTTATAGCAAAACGGTTAATCCATATGAATTGTTGGATTGTGTGAGAATCATTCCATACCGAAAAATAGATGGGATAAGGTCAGAATATTAAAAGAAAAAGAGAACTATTATTAAGTTGGAACAGATGATCTCATCATTGGGAGCCGGCTCAAACTCCCCAAAGTGGATAGGGATTTGTGGCTTGGTTGGGTACCAAAAAGTGAAGTTAAGCTAATCGAAGAGAAAACACCGATTAATCCCGAAGATCTATGATTGGATTAATGTTCTGGCTCTATTAATAGGATTCGTAGTGAAATCGTTTATTCTAAAGAATCTCCGCCCGTCAGCTTTTATGCTAGCGGGTGGGGATTCTGACTACTTTTAAATTGCTAATTCCTCTATCCAATAAATTATTTAGGGAGAAATTTGGAACTTCCTACCACTCTATATCGATAATTAACTTTTTTAAGTTTCCATATTATACGAATTCCTTTGGAAATAGTTCACAGATTCTTATCATCAGTTGTTTTGAATTCTTCCCTCAAACAACCCATTCATGCGTGACCACGCATGTCCCGCATGAATACGCGCATAAATTATGCGCTATCACGCACGATTTATGCGGATTTTCGAATGGCATCATGAGTTATAATTACATAGTTATTAATAATATGTATTATTAAACAAGCTTGTTGGAGGTGTTTTTATGCATTGGTACACTGATGTTATTAAGAATTACGCTGGTTTTAGCGGTCGAGCGACGCGAACAGAATATTGGATGTTTGTACTTTTTAACTTTATCATTTCCATTATTACAAGACTGATCGATCAGCTGCTCTTGAAAGGTTTGCCGGTTATTAGTACGTTGTATTCTTTGGCTGTTCTTGTACCAGCTTTTGCGGTGGGAGCTCGACGTCTTCATGATATTGGGAAGACGGGATGGTGGCAGCTTATTGGAATTATTCCCATTTTAGGGTGGATTGTTTTAATTATTTATTTCTGCACAGATACCCAAGATAAGGAAAATGCTTACGGATCTAATCCAAAGGATTTTATACAGGAATAGAAATTACTTTAATAAAAATTATTAAGAATGGTTGATCTCTAGCGGGATCAACCCTTTTTAATTTTTTGAAGATCATGTTGCGGATTAAGTTAGTTTAGTTGATTGTTCTGTGATCAATACGGTCAAACCGTTTGTAGAAAAAAGTCTTCCTATATATAGGATTGAAGATTTTCGAGAGCAGAAGGAAGGCGAATGGGTCGAGGATATCCATGAATTGTAACGAAGCAGTGGAACGACCTTTCGTTTAATCTGAATAGTGCCTAGAATCTATACGAAGTTCAGAAACGTGTGAATTGTAAATGGGATCTGGTTGAACAAAACAATCACGTTCAGGTGATCGGCAGCCCTGGTACTGTACTTCTTACGAGCAATAGTCATTGAAAAACCAATTGATCTTTTTTATTTTCTTTCACGGTAATGAACTCTTCTTGGCTAAAATAATTTTGATTTCAACTTTGATTGTTAAGCTTTTGACAATCCATTGTATTTTTGTTTTTGGGTAATCATGTCGAATTGTTGAATTAAAAAATGCCGATAAATAGAGCTTTTCATGTTATTGATCGGTAAGCTGAAAAATTGAATCAAACGATAAAAATCCGGGTGCGATGCTGCTTGGCTTTTTTGTATTGCTTTGGATTGCTGCTGCGAATAATTTGCCGGAAGGATAGATCTGAATCTCAAAAATGAAAACCCGTCATGAGAAACAGAGCATGAATAGTTTGATTGCTCGCTGGGAACAAGTCTAAGTCGTGCTGCGATTAGAAAACGAAGAAGCACAGACCGAACAGACAGAAATGAAGCCCGTGTTTTTGGTCCACTCGTCTTTTTCGAAGAACAGTACGGAACAAAGCTGCTTCCGAAAACGCTGCGGAACAAACTTAGCAACAGCCATGTGAGATACATTTGAACGTTTGGTTTCGTACAGTATTGGTCGTTCACAGAAAACCCTCCTTGTTTTAATCAAAATAAAAAGCCGCCCATTCGATTGTGAATGGGCGGCTTTGCCTGAACCCATCCAACGCGAAGCTGGGTCCAAGCATTCGTTAAGTTGTCAACGGATGCCGGGACCCTAGCTAATAATAATAATGGCTTTAACCATGCGTTGTAATGGGCGATTCATAGCAAATTGCTCCTTACCTGAATTGTCGAATTTTTTAGTACCGCAACTATAGCACTGCTGGAAATCGGTGTCAATAATAAATTTGCACAAATTACTGATTGTGCTGATTGCAGCAGGTTTGCCTGCAGTTCAAAAAATTTTTTTGAGTTATTTTCTTCCATAAGAGCGCTTGAAAAATGGTGGGAAAAATACAAAAAGAGGGGTTGACTGAATTTTTTAAAGTGATTAACATTTGTGCCAACCCAAAAATTTCCGCTTGCAGATATGAAAAATCGGAAGCGGATTTCGAGGGCTTGAGGCAGAAAAATACAGAAAAGGATGAAGTGCCTCAGAGACAAAGGCTTATACAGAAAAAGAGAGGAGGAACCTTAAGTGACCGAAAGAACGAAACAACGCACAGAAACAGGCGCAGATTTACTGATCCGATTGATCAGACAATCGGGAGCAGAAGTGCTTTTTGGTTATCCGGGGGGCGCGGTATTGCCGCTCTATGATGCGGTTTATCGCCACCACATGCGCCATGTGCTTGCCCGGCATGAGCAGGGGGCGGTGCATGCCGCCGAAGGCTATGCTCGTGTTTCGGGTAAGCCCGGTGTTGTGTTTGCAACGAGCGGTCCTGGTGCGACGAATCTTGTCACAGGATTGATGGATGCGCTGATCGATTCACTGCCGCTTGTTGTTTTTACCGGACAGGTGACGCGGCAAGCCATTAACACTGATGCGTTTCAGGAGGCGGATGTGATCGGAATTACCGGATCGGTAACTAAGCACAATTTCCGCGTTCACAATGCGAGCGAGCTTCCTAAGGTGGTTGCTAAAGCATTTTTCTTGGCGACAAGCGGGCGTCCGGGACCGGTTTTGGTTGATCTGCCCAAAGATATCTGTGCGGGACAACTGGAAAATGCGCCGGATCTGGTTCGTGATTTTCAGCTTCCCGGCTATTGTGTGCCGAACAAGGCAGATGCCCGTGTGGTGAATCAACTCGTTGAAGCACTGAAGAAGGCTGAGCGGCCGGTGCTGCTTTCCGGAGCAGGTGTGCTGCATGCTCATGCAGCGAGAAAATTGCGGGTGCTTGCCGAAACATGTCATTTGCCGGTGGTTACGACATTTCTGGGCCTCGGAAGTATTCCCGCATCGCATCCACTGTTTCTTGGAATGGGCGGGATGCATGGAACGTTTGCCGCTAATATGGCACTTTCCGAATGCGATTTGCTACTTAATATCGGCTCACGTTTCGATGACCGACTGACCGGGAATCTTGAAAAATTTGCCCCGAATGCTGAAGTCGCGCATGTCGATATTGATGCTTCAGAGATTGGAAAAGTGGTGCACACCGACTATGGTTTGGTTGGTGATGCTGGGGCGGTCCTTGATCAATTGCTGCATGCTTTGAATGAGCCAATGCCGGATCATCTCGATTGGATGAATCAACTAAACGGCTACGCCGATGCGCATCCGCTCCACTATGATCATGTGCTGGCAAGCCGGGAATTGCTGCCGCAATACGTCATTGAACAGATTTGCCGCTTTGCGGGACCTGACGCTGTTGTAGCCACCGATGTCGGGCAGCACCAAATGTGGACGGCTCAGTATTATCATTTCGAACAGCCAAGCCGCTTTGTCAGCTCAGGCGGACTGGGAACCATGGGCTTCGGCCTTCCGGCTGCCATTGGCGCTCAGATTGCTTTTCCGCAGAAAAGGGTTGTGGCAATTATAGGCGACGGCGGCTTTCAGATGACGCTTCAAGAACTTGCGGTTATTGCAGAGCGCAAGCTTCCAGTAAAAATTTTTATTCTGAACAATCATACGCTGGGCATGGTTCGGCAGTGGCAGGAAGCTTTTTATGGACAACGCTATGCCGAATCAATTCCTGAAGTGCAGCCCGATTTTGTCCGAATTGCTGAAAGCTATGGAATTTCGGCACAACGGCTGACCGATCCATCTTGTACAGCTGAGATGATTAAATCAGCACTTGCAACCGATACACCGGTACTTGTCGATTGTGTTGTCAAGCAATTGGAAAATGTGGCGCCGATGGTTCCTCCCGGCAAAGGCCTTATGGAAATGACGGGGGTGTGAGTCAATGAAACGGACGGTAATGGTTGAAACTGCTGCGAGTCCTGATGTGCTTGCACGGGTGACCATGCTGCTTGCACGCGGTAATTTGTCGGTTGCTGATTTGCATGCTGAGCGAGAAGGGGATCGGTTTCAAGTAACGATGACACTGGCTGCGGAAAGCGAGCGTCAGTTGAATCGTTTTTTCAAGCAAGCAGAAAAGCTAGTTGATGTGTATACAGTTGCGCCGTACAGCGAGAAAGGATACGCGGCTGAACAAGACTAGTTTTAAATATTTCATTATTGGCAATAAAACAAAAATAGATAAGGGGATACGAAAATGACAGCAAAAGTTTACTATGACAAGGATATCAATGAAAATGTATTGCGTGGCAAGAAAATAGCAGTTCTCGGTTACGGTTCTCAAGGACATTCGCAGGCTCAGAACCTGCGCGACAGCGGTTTTTCAGTGACTGTCGGCGTGAGGCCGGGCAACTCATGGGATAAGGCGCAGCGCGATGGTTTTCCGGTGAAAAGTGTCAAGGAGGCTGCTGCTGAGGCAGATGTTGTCATGATGCTCCTCCCCGACGAACGTCAACCGGAGGTCTACTACAGTGAAGTTCAAGAGGGACTTGAACCAGGGAATGCGCTTGCTTTTTCACATGGCTTCAACATCCATTTCACACAAATCCTTCCTCCAAAAGACGTCGATGTATTTATGGTCGCTCCAAAAGGTCCTGGCCACTTCTGTCGTCGTGAATATCTGAACGGAGGCGGTGTTCCAGCCTTCTACGCCGTAGAACAGAACCCGTCAGGTGAAGCGGAGGAACTCGCGCTCGCCTGGGCTAAAGGTCTCGGCGCAGCTCGTGCCGGTGTACTGAAAACCACGTTCAAAGAAGAGACGGAGACAGATCTTTTTGGTGAACAAGCGGTACTGATGGGCGGATTGACACACTTGATCGAAGCAGCATTCGAGACGCTCGTTGAAGCTGGTTATCAACCGGAAAATGCCTATTTTGAAACCTGCCATGAAATGAAAATGCTCACCGATCTGATCTATGAAAACGGTCTAACCGGCATGCGCTACTCCTGCTCCGATACTTCCAAATTTGGTGACTTCACCGTCGGACGCTATGTCATCGATGACAGTGTAAAAGCCCGTATGAAAAAGGTTCTGGAAAACATCCAATCTGGCAAATTTGCACGCGACTGGGTGCTTGAAAACAAGGTTGGACGTCCGATGTTCAACGCACTTCAGCAGAAAGAAAACAATTCGGAGCTTGAACGTGTCGGACGAGAATTGCGCAAACTGATGCCGTTTGTTAAAGAAGGCAAGCAGGACAGCGAAGATATCACGGCAAATGTTGCACAATAAACTGTTCCACTAATCTGAATCGCAACAGATGAAGGGGTGAAGACCATTGGGGATTATGTGTCAGCGGCGGATATCGCAGAGGCGCGCGAAATACTGATGCCTGTTGTTCATCGGACACCGATGCTTGAGTCGGCAACTTTGAACCGAATCAGTGGAGCACATCTGTATTTAAAACTGGAAAATATGCAGCGGACCGGTTCATTTAAGCTGCGCGGTGCTTTTAATAAAATGGCTCATTTGTCCGTTAAAGAACTGAATCGCGGCATTGTGACCGCATCTGCGGGCAACCATGCCCAAGGGATTGCTTATGCAGCATCAAAACGAGGGGCATTGGCAAAAATCTTTATGCCTGAGCGCACTCCGCAAGCGAAAATTCAAGCGACTGCCGCTTATGGCGCTGAGGTTGTGCTGGTCGGTGCATCCTATGAGGAAGCCTATGAAGCGGCGCTTGCCGAATGCCAAGCTAATCATTCTGTTTTTGTTCATGCGTTCGATGATAATCAAGTGATCGCCGGTCAAGGGACAGTCGCAGCAGAAATGTTCACACAATGTTCGGAGCTTGATACCGTTCTCGTTCCGATAGGCGGCGGGGGACTGGCAGCCGGAACTGTCTGCTATTTAAAAAGTGTCAAGCCAAGCATACGTGTGATTGGCGTTCAATCCGATCATGCACCAGCGGCGTATAACCTTTTTCATCATGCTAAGAAACAGGCGAATCGCCAATCCCCAGGCATAGCCGAAGGGATTCTCGTTGATAAACCAGGCGAACGTACCGTTCCTGTCCTGACACATTATCTTGATGACTTGGTAACCGTCACAGATTCAGAAATTGCCCAGGCAATGCTTCTGATGCTTGAACGAAGCAAGATGCTTGTCGAAGGTGCCGGGGCTGCTTCGCTTGCAGCAGTACTTTTCGACCGTGTGCCTGTGAAAGCAAAGCATGTCGGTTTAATTGTCAGCGGCGGCAACGCTGATCTGGAAGAACTGGCCCTGCTCAAACAAATGGTTTCGGTTGAAAATCGGAATGTCTGCAATCTCTGAAAGGTGGGACCATGTATGATCATTGATGCTCGAAAGATCAGTTGGGTGCGTTCGGATCACACGGTTCTCAAGAACGTGGACTGGCAGGTCCGCACGGGTGAACACTGGTCGCTTGTCGGGCTGAATGGTTCGGGGAAAACGACTCTTTTGAAAATGATCAACGGCTACATCTGGCCGACGAGCGGCACACTATCCGTATTGAATCATCGGTTTGGAACATATGATTTGCGCGAATTGCGGAAGAAAATCGGCTGGGTTAGTTCAGCCCTTTCTGAGAAAATTAGGCAGGACGAACGTCCGGAGGCGATCGTTCTCAGCGGCAAGTTTGCCTCAATCGGTCTGTATGAGCAGCCCTCGCCTGCCGAGCGTGCGAAGGCGCATGAATTATTACACAAACTCGGCTGCAAATTATTCGAAAACCGGGCGTTCGGGCTTCTGTCGCAAGGCGAGAAGCAGCGGGTGCTGATCGCCCGTGCGTTAATGGCAGATCCCGAGCTGCTGATTCTGGATGAACCATGCAACGGGCTGGATCTGTTCGCAAGAGAACAAATGCTGTCGATGATTGCCGAACTGGCAAATTCGGCAGAGACACCGTCCATGATCTTCGTGACACATCATGTCGAAGAATTGCTGCCGTGCTTTGACCATACGCTCCTGCTCAAAGCCGGAACTGTATTCAAATCCGGACATGCGAGCGAGGTCATGACGCCTGAAATCATGACTGCTTTCTACGATCACCGTGTTTCCGTACAGCGGCGAGGCGGACGTCTTTCCGTTGAACTGAATGAAGACGCGGCTATGGAATCAAGATTTTAATTCTGTTTTTCATTCTTTTAAACTCCAATAATAAATCTTAGCTTTTCTGCTCCTCTTCTGTCATTTGACACATAAGAGACGAGCAGGAGAGCTTTTTTAGCTTTTTTGAAGCTGCCCCATTTGTCTTGGGCCATTATATTTTTTGTAGGATTAACATGAAGCAAGCTCAAGATAATATCGAATTAAGCATGCCCCGATAAGTTATATTGCTGTTGTTCTTGATGTGTTATTTTACGTCAAATTAACGTATAATAAGAACAACTATTAAAGGAGTGAGCCAATGCCGAATATTAAACCTGTTTCGGATTTAAGAAACTACAATGAAGTGTTGCGTGATGTTGCTGAAGGTGAGCCGGTCTTTCTTACTAAGAATGGAAGAGGGAGATACGCGATCATTGATCTTGCCGATTACGAGAAAACGCAAGCAACCATGAAGTTGATGGCACAGCTCGCTGAAGGCGAAAAAGCCGGACGTGATAAAGGCTGGTTAACGCTTAATGAAGTAGAAAAGTCATTGGGATTGTAACATGATCATTTCTATATCTCCCATGGCGCAAGTCGATTTAAAAGAGATCAAGAAATATATTGAGTCGGAGCTTGAAAACTCAGAAGCAGCGATTAATACGATTACCAAAATCACAAAATCCATCCACAGACTTTCTGAATTTCCTGATTCAGGAGCTCTTTTATCTTCAAAAGCGAGCATACAAATTGATTGTCGTTTCTTAATAGTCGGAAGTTATTTTGTTTTTTATCGTCATGAGCATGATCATATCTATGTCTTGCGTGTGCTTTATGGTAGACGCGATTACATGAAAATTTTATTTGGAGATCCGAATAATAATAATAGCTGAAAAGTTGATCACACGTACCTATTTCTCCATATTGGAGATTTTTTTGCTAAGAATAACTTTATGAGGAGCAGCACATGAAGTCTGAACTTGATTTTCGCACGAAGCCTGTTTTAGAAGGCGTCAAGGTTATTTTAAGACCTTTTGAAGCAAATGATTGGGAAAAAATGATTGACATAATATCTGAGCCGGAGCTTAGGCGTTTGACTGGATCGGTTGACAGTGATGAGCAAGCGAATGCTCCTTTCCCTCCTGAAGAAGTGGAACGAATCAAAGAATGGTACAAATTGCGTAGCGAGCAGGCCGATCGTCTGGATCTTGGAATTGTTCGAAGAGACAATGGAGAATTAGTCGGAGAGGTTGTTTTCAACGAATTTGATGAAAGCACACTCAATGTGAATTTTCGCATCTTGATCGGCGCAGCGGGTTGCGATCAAGGATTTGGTACGGAAGCTATTAAACTGTTTTTGGATTACGGGTTCATAGTGCTTGGTCTTCATAAAGTAGAGCTAGGCGTTTACAGCTTTAACCCCCGGGCGGAAAAAGTCTACCGTAAGAATGGGTTTGTGCTTGAAGGGATTCAACGTGAGGCGATTTGCTACAATAACGACTATTTTGATACAAAGATTTTTGGCATGCTGAAAGAGGATTATCTTCGGGCAAAATCTACTGAGAGGATTTCCAAATGACCATTATTTATTTTGTGCGACATGCTGAATCGGATATCCGTGTGCATAATGACAAGCTCCGGCCGCTCACCGACAAAGGAATGAAGGACAGAGAATTGGTGACGGGCTATCTGCAAGATAAGAATGTGGATGTTGTCTTATCCAGCCCTTATAGGCGAGCGGTGGACACAGTCAAGCAATTCGCAGATCAACAAAACTTTCATGTACATCTTGTTAAAGATTTCCGTGAGCGAAAAGTGGGCGGTGAATGGATTGATGATTTTCATGCGTTTTCAAAGAGGCAATGGGAAGACTTTAGCTTTAAACTGCAGGATGGAGGGAGCCTGAGCGAGGTTCAGGAGCGAACGATTGGCAAGCTGAATCATTTGCTGAATGAACACAGTGGTAAAATTTTGGCTGTCGGAAGTCACGGTACGGCACTTAGCACGATCATCAATTATTATGATCCTACATACGGATTCGAGGATTTTGAACGAATGAAGCACTTAATGCCGTGGATTGTGAAATTTACTTTTGAAGGGCAAGTATGTCAGCAGATCGAGACAATTGATCTTTTTAAGAATGAGGTAGAAACACGTTGGTCTATAGTTGATGAATGAAGGGGAAAATAATGCCGGACAAAATGTTATACGTGCTCGCTCAATTTGACCGCGAAACACAGAGCAAAATGAATCACATTCAGCAATTGCTTAAGGAACAAGGGATTAGTGGACAACAAACCTCCAATCTACTCTATCATTTGACGTTAGCTTCCTTTGATTCGAATCAAGAATCAGAGATTAAGGAACGGTTGCAAACTGTATGTCATGAGACCAGCAGTTTTAATTTGACACTCAGTCATATTGGCTTATTTGGCTTAACTGTTTTGTTTCTTGCACCTAATGTGACTCATGACTTGCTTGATCTCCAAAGTCATTTTATTCAGGGCAACCGAGATGAGCATGAATGGGCGGCGCATGCCACGTTGTTAATCGATGAGTCTGAAGCAGTGCAGAAAGCACTTCCGATTGTTGCAGAACACTTTAAACCGTTTCGCGCAACCATCGATTCCATCAGTCTTTATGAATTCAGACCGGCGCGGTGTATTGAAAATCAATATTTGAGGTGAAGGACATGATCGATGAACAAGGGTTATGGGAACTGATTAAAGACTCTCTTTCCTATTGTAAGTACTTTTTCTTGTCAAGAGAGCAGAAAAGAGCATTCAATGTCCGTTCCGTTCAAGAGCGATACTGGTTTCAGCAATTGGTAAAGGAGCATCCTTCGATTAGCACGTTCATTGAAGAAGATCAAGAGTTCAGGGCTTACTTTTCATCACGGAAAAGGGTGAGAAAGCTACTGAGAAATAAAGACGAGCGAACGCGTTTCATTAAGCGGATCAAGTCGATATGCGGATAAATCTGCTGTTGCGAGAAAGGATAGGTCAGTGCGCCTTTTTGAACGAGGCGCTTCAACATTGTCTGGATGTCTTCCCTTTCCATTTGGTCGTCCGTTTCAATTTTTCTGTGCCTTCGTTGGTGCTGATAGGGGCATGGTTCCAGATCACTTTCATGACTTCATATTCGGCCGTGCAAATCTTAGGTAACTCCTTCATGAGCAACCTTCTTAATTCTTACACGTGTAGTACATAAGTTATAGCTGAATTTTCGATGATGGGGTAGAAACTGATCAATAATGATATATGATGAATTTGACGTTTATAGTATACTATTCATAAATGTGACGAAAATGTATAGTATGATATATAAATATGGAGGGATAATCATGATTTCATTTACTGATGAGAAATTACTGAATTTGTTAATTCAATATAATCCCTGGTGGAAAGGCATACCCGTCTCTGAGAAAACGGCACCGCCGCACCATCGGTTTGCTTATTATGAATCGAAAAAGCTGCTCTTTCATAGAGATGTGCGCAGATTTGTGATTTTATCAGGCGCAAGACGAGTTGGTAAGACAACCATTATGTATCAGCTCATTCAGGATCTCTTGGAAAAAGGAGTCTCCGCTAGAAATATCGTTTACTTATCTTTTGATAATCCGATCCTAAAGCTGGGTGGCTTTGACGGAGTACTAAGGGTATATGAGAATGCTTATCCTACAGAAGGAGAACTTTATTTTTTCTTTGATGAAGTTCAGTATGCGGAGGATTGGGAAGTATGGATCAAGACCTTATATGATACACATCTCAATTTGCGCCTTGTTGCAACAGGTTCGGCGAGCCCGGCTCTAGAAAAGGGTTCGGCCGATAGCGGCGTAGGCCGATGGAGTGTGCTCAAAATTCCTACCTTGTCTTTCTATGAATACTGCGATCTTTTACAGGTACCTTCAAGACCGCAACTCGGGTCAGGAATACGTCCAACGCAGCTTTATCGAATGCCTCAGACTGATTTAACTGATCTCATGACCAAACTCTCTCCATTGCAACAGCACTTTAGTCGTTATCTTACCGTAGGCGGGTTTCCAGAACTTGCTCTGTCGCATGATGATGCATTTTCACAAAGAATGCTTCGTGAAGATGTAGTCGATAAAGTAATCAAGCGAGATATTTTAACACTCTTTAATGTACGAAATCCCTTGCAGCTCGAAAAAGTCTTTTTGTACCTATGTATGAATTCATCAAATATCATCAATATATCAGCGATGGCTAAAGAGCTTGATAGCATGAACAAGATCACTTTATCAAATTATATACGCTTTTTGAAAGAAGCAAATTTAATCTATATAAGTGATCCAATAGGGGTTGACGGCAAAGGGATTTTAAAAGGCAGATCAAAAATCTATGTCGCTGATGCTGCCATACGTAATGCTGTACTGATGTTGGAAGATGTCATCACTGACCCGAATGAAATGGGCGTTATGGTTGAAACGACAGTATATAAGCATATTGCTGCTTTTTACTACACAACAAATGCGCAGGTGGGTTATTATCGTAAGCTTAAAGAGAACGAAAAAGAAGTCGATGTTGTGGTCGAACTTCCTGCCGCCAGAATTTTATGCGAAGTTAAGTATCGGGAAAATTCGCGTATTCCGGAAACAGATGCAATTATTGAGCTTGCTAATGATAACAGCAAGAAGACACAAGGTGCTCTTGTCATCACGAAGCGGGCGGAGGATTATGGTGTGACCGCCCATCATACAAGAATCCCAGTCGTGCGAATCCCTGCTCCGGCATTTTTATATCTGCTTGGTTATGCGGAAAAAGAGGGCTATGCAGCAAAAATGTAGGCAGTGTAAGGACCGAATCGGGGAACAATTGCAGCAGGTTACAGAAATTGAGTAAAGGATTAGGGAGTGCTATGAACCCAACCATCAAAATCATCGACTATGATCCGCGCTACGCCAAGAAAACTGTGACAATGTGGCGGAAAAGCAAGGAGCAGGCGATTGGTCGGAAGGAAGGCCATTCGTTTGAAAATCACGTCTATTTTCTTAATCACATGTTGAATAAAGACAACGACATTAAGCTTGCCATTGAGAGCCAATCAGATCGTGTTGCCGGGCTGCTTGCTTTTAATCGGCAGGAAATTAATCAACTGTACGTATATCCAGACTATCAAAATTGCGGGATTGGACGGACTTTTGTAGACCTGGCAAAAAAAGAATCCTGTGGGCGGCTTCGGCTGTATACATTCGAGGTCAATCATAAGGCGCAGCGTTTTTATGAACGGAATGGATTTGTGATTATTGCGCGGGGTCATGAAAATGAGGAGGGATTGGATGACCTTTTGTATGAATGGGTTGCATCACCGCCAAGGAATTGATGACATGGTTTTTCTGAGACAATTAGCTGCTAAATTGATCAAAGGCAGCTTCAAACGCATCCGCATGCTCAAGAAATACGTCAACCAGCTTCGGATCGAAATGTGAACTGCGGTATTCCTTAATAATCTGAGTAGCTTTTTCATGGGAATAAGCCGATTTATAGACGCGCTTGGATCGCAGTGCCTCATAGACATCAGCTATGGCAACGATTCGTGCGGAAAGCGGGATCTTTTCACCTTTCAGTCCGTCGGGATATCCGGTTCCATCCCATCTTTCATGGTGCCAACGTGTGAGCTCAATACCGAGCTCGAGAAATTTATTTCCCGAATACTTATCTTGCACTTGTGTGAGTGTATTTGCGCCAATCGTTGTATGTGTCTTCATCACCTCAAATTCCTCTACAGTAAGCTTACCTGGCTTAAGCAGAATTTTATCCGGTATGCCGACTTTTCCGATATCATGCAAGGGACTTGATTTATACAGGTTATCAATGAATACATCATTAATTATGGTTTTGTATTTAGGCAAACGCTGCAGATATTCAGCGAGCAGCTTGCACAGTGTGGAAACGCGTTCAACATGAAAACCGGATGTCACATCTCTTGATTCTAATAAGCGCACCAATGAGTAGATCGTAGCAATTTGAGATTCATAGAGTTCTTTTTCGTGTCTGAGGTTTCGATCAAATTCTTGTTTATAATAATCCGCAAAGAAGCCGATAACAAATGCAATAATCACATATAAGGTAAGGCGGATCATCCAGTTTTCGAGTGGCTGGCTTTGATGCAGGGAGACATCTAAGGGCATAAAGGGGCCGATGAGCAGCGCGCTGACAGCAGCATGAATCATGCCTGGCTTCTTGCCCTGTGATGCGGAAACAATGGCAATGGGCAAGTACATAAAATTGGAATAGACGTTCGACGTCCCATCTGTAAGATACACAATGAGCGTAATGAAGCAAGACAAGAAATAGCAGCTGATCAGAATAAGAGGAGGAATGCAGGCAGCATCATGATCAGCTGTTTTTAGGTTCGTGTCCATGGTTAGTCTTCCCTTTGATGTATTTTTAGCGCGCGAACATTCAATTTGTTTGCTATTCATAATATAACAAATTTTTTGCTAATAGAACAAAAATTGGCAAAAAAAATCACATAAAAAAAGCATCTCTCATGTCAAGCGACACGAGAAATGTTGGATTCACTCATTATTTTTAATGGCATCTTCATTAATATTGTGCGGTGGTACGTGTGTGAGCTGTTTTAATCGCTGCGTTCCCCACTCGTACATCAAATCAATGATCGGAATCAGGCTAAGTCCAAGCTCTGTAATTTGATAGTCAACACGTACCGGAACTTCAGGGTATACGGTGCGCGTGATCAGCTCGTCTTGTTCCAATTCGCGCAGCTGCTGTGTCAACACTTTATTGGAAGCATTCGGCAACAATTTTTTTAATTCACCGAAACGATAGATACCGTCTTTACCTAAATGATAGAGAATGACGATTTTCCATTTTCCGCTGAACATGGATAGTGTCAGTTCCTTCGCACAGCTGTAGTCTCCGGAGAGCAATTTTTCCTGGACATCTGTGCGTACTTCATCAGTCATTTTACTGCCCCATTTCAGATTCTTAGTTACCGTTAAGTTACCGAATAACAAAAAAGTGCGTACTTTAAGGAAATACAGCCCTAGTATATCATGATCTTGTAGGCATTAAAAAGAAACTAAGGAGGAACCGTTCGATGAGCAAGATTGCAATTATTGTTACCAATGATGTTGAGGACATTGAATTTACGTCACCAAAGCAAGCACTAGAAGCTGCAGGTCACGAAGTTACAGTGATCGAAAAAGAAGCCGGCAGCGAAGTGACAGGCAAGCATGGGACTAAGATTCATATTGATAAAAGTATTGACGAAGTAAAACCGGAAGACTTCGATGCTTTGTTTATTCCCGGCGGTTTTTCACCGGATCAATTACGCGTGGATCCTCGCTTCGTGGCATTCACAAAATATTTTTTGGGCTATGACAAGCCGCTTTTTGCCATCTGCCATGGTCCGCAACTCTTTATCCAGACCGGTTTGGTAAAGGGCCGTACGCTCACTGCTTATGAATCGATTCAGCCTGATCTGTATTACGCAGGAGCAGTAGTTAAGAACCAGCCGGTTGTCGTTGATCATGCATTGGTGACAAGTCGTGTTCCCGATGATCTGCCTGAATTTAATGAGGCGATTGTCAAAGCGCTTGATTGATCCGTTCTCTATGGACCAATCTGTATAAAATAAGTGCTAATACCTTTAGAGTGTCCGCTGACATCTAAAGGTGTTTTTTTTGTTATAGTGAAGGACAAGACGTCAAAACGAAAAGAACAGTTGCCTCAGCGAATTACTCAATGGCGACTGATGCATATGATCCGTTTCGAAAGGGTATGACAAGAGCAGAGTACATAGTTTTTAGAGGGGGCAATCTATGGAAACTAAATCGACTTACCAAACCATTGATGAATACATCGCGCAATTCCCTGCTGAGGTACAGGAAACACTTCAAACGTTACGAAAAGTGATCTGTGAGACAGCGCCGGAGGCAACTGAGAAGATCAGTTATCAAATGCCGACCTTCGTGCTGCACGGAAATTTGGTGCATTTTGCTGCATACGCGAATCATATTGGCTTTTATCCGACGCCGAGCGGAGTTGCCGCTTTTCAAAGTGAGCTCACCGGCCTCAAAACTTCAAAGGGAGCCATTCAGTTTCCCATTGATCAGCCGCTTCCCTATGAATTGATTCACCGTATCGTTGCGTTTCGCATGGACGAAAACGTGAAAAAGGCGGAAAGCAAAGTAAAAAGGAAGAAATGAAGCATGTGCTTCGATTACAGTTGCGGGAGGAATTTTGATGCAGAAAATTGTGCCATATCTATGGTTTGATCATCAGGCAGAAGAAGCAGCGATTTTTTACACGTCACTTTTTAAACAGTCAACGATCATGAACACATCTCGCTATGGTGATGCAGCTCCGGATTCCTCACAAAATGGGAAAATCATGAGCGTCACGTTCCAACTTGAAGGTCAGACCTTTATCGCTTTGAACGGCGGTCCGCATTTTACCTTCACACCTGCAATTTCCTTCTTCGTAAATTGTGATTCACCCGAAGAAGTGGACAGCTATTGAGCGAAACTCTCGGAAGGCGGAATCGTTCTGATGGAGCTTGGCAGCTATCCGTTCAGCAAGAAATTCGGTTGGATTCAGGATCAATTCGGTATCTCATGGCAGATGAATCTGGGTCATCGCGATCAGATGATCACCCCGTCGCTGATGTTCGTCGGGAAGCAGCATGGAAAAGCGGAACAAGCGATGAGTGACTATATCTCCCTTTTTGATCATTCGGCGATTGATCAAATCGAGCGTTATGGGTATGACGCAGGGGAGATGGCGGGAACCGTCCTGCACGCATTGTTTCACCTTGCCGGGCAGGAATTCAAGGCAATGGACAGCGGATTGGATCACGCATTTACTTTCAACGAAGCCATTTCATTGTTTGTGAACTGCGAGACTCAGGAAGAAGTCGACACCTTGTGGGACAAGCTGTCCGAGGGCGGTGTGATCGAGCAATGCGGCTGGCTCAAAGATAAATACGGCGTATCCTGGCAAATCATCCCGACTATTTTAGGTGAACTGTTGCAAGATCCTGATCCGGAAAAAGCACAACGTGTGATGCAGGCGATGCTTCAAATGAAAAAAATAGATATTGCCACTTTGAAACAAGATTAGTTTCTTTTTCTTTTCTTTCTTAGCGTTGAGGCGCTGATAAAAACGGGAATTAATGCAAGAGCACAGAATAATGCGAGATGACTAAAGCCGCGTATGATTGCCGTTTGAGCGATAGGTGCTGCGGCTGAATCTTTTACAACAATAAATTGTGTTGCCAATTCCTTTACCTTTAATAAGGTGCTTCCAGAGAATCCCCTGGAAAGAGCTGAAATCGTATGACCGGTATCAGATGTAAAGAGTTGCCCTAGAACAGCCACTCCCAATGAAGTGCCAACATTCTTACTCATGTTCAGTATTCCGGCGGCTAATCCGGATTTGTCGGGTGGAACAGAATTCATCATCATTAATGAGGTGGAAGAGACAAGAAAGGGAATACCAATTCCGCGAATCAACAAGGATGGCAGAAGCACGGTTGAGTATGAGCTTTCAGTATTTATACCGGCTGCATATATGAAACTTATACCGGTCATTAGCGCGCCAAACATGACGACAAAACGCAGTCTATCTCCGCTCTTCTGACCGATAATCCCGGCAATCGGTGTGAGGGCTGCAATTAAGCAGGTAGCAGGTAAAAAGGCAAGGCCGCCGTATAAAGGTGAGAAGCCCCAGAAATTTTGGAAGAACATGCTCCAATAGGGCTGAGAACCAAATAATGAGGCCGAAAAGAGCAGCATACTGATACAAGGCAGAGTAAAATGAATCGATTTAAATAGTGCAAAGTCAATCAACGGTTCACGTGTTCGACGTTCAAGCCGTATAAAGAAATACAAGATGACTAAGCCTGCTGTTAGGTAAAAGGCACTTTCCGACTGGAACCCTCTTTTTTCGGCTTGAGTAAAAGATAATAGGATAGAAAGTAATCCGATGGATAGAACGATGAGACCCTTCCAATCTATTTTTTTTGATGCCTTATTGTTCTGTTTCTCATGTACAAACAGAAGCGTTAAGAGGACGGTCGCAATTCCAAAGGGTACATTTATCAAGAATATCCATCGCCAATTATCTCCATGTACCAACAATCCTCCAAGCACCGGGCCGGCAACAATACCAATTCCGCCGATTCCACCGTTTAATCCTATAGCTAGACCGCGCTGCTTTTAGAAAAAGCCTACAAGAGTAAAAACAAGCACGGTACTTTTCGATGAGAAAAGTACCGTGCTTTTAATTTTCACGCCGATTAACGAGCTGTTTTCTGTTATTGAAAAACCCTCTGTAGGACAGATAACACGAAATGAATGAAGAAATCGCGGTTGTCGAGAGCAGCATGAAGGTAACCATAATTTGATATTTGATGGCTTCCATCGGTGATGTACCGGCAAGAATTAAACCGGTCATCATTCCGGGAAGCGATACGATGCCGAGTGTTTTGGCTGAATCAATGGTCGGAAGCATCCCGGTTTTTATTGAGTCGCGGATGATTTCTTTGGATGAAAGAAGAATATCTGCGCCGAGTGCGAGCTTTGTTTCGATTTCGTCTCGCTTATTTTTAAAATCGGATGCCATTTGTTTGTAGCATAGTCCAAGCGCAACCATTGAGTTGCTGATGATCATGCCGCCGATCGGAATCATCTGATAGGGCTCATAGCGGATGATTCCCGACAGAATCAGGATCAATAACGTCACAAGTGTGCCGACGGCGATGGACAAGAAGGAGATCAACAAACCTCTTTTGATGGCTCGGCCTCTTTTTGCGGCATTGTAGGAAGCATTAAAGGTCATGAACAGCAGCAAAAGAGTTGTAAATGCCGGGTTTTTATAACCGAATACAAAGTTTAAGACATAACCAACTGCGACGAGCTGGATGACCGCACGAACCACACTAATAATGGTTTCTTTTTCAAGCTTCAGCTTTTGCCAATAAGAGAAGAAAAGGGTGACAAAGACCAGTGATGAAGCGATCATCAGCGATGTGACATGGATAGTTGTTGAACCGTTCATTGGATCGCCTCCAAAGTGTGAATCTCGCCATTTTCAATAGTGAGCAGCTTATTGGCATGTTTCCTGCTTTGCTCCGTGTTATGTGTGATCCACAGAATGGTTGTCCCCTTTTGATTGAGTGATTTGACAGCCTGCTCAACGATTTCGGTATTTGCTGTATCTAAGGCAGAGGTCACTTCATCGAGAAGCAGAATTTCCGGCTTGAATAGCAAGCTGCGGATCAATGCAATCCGCTGCTTTTCGCCTCCTGAAAGGTTTTTCACTTCTTTATGTAAATAATCGTTTGCCATATGGAAGACGGAAAAAAGTTCATCGACTCGCTCTTGTTCAAAGGGAACATTTCTGACTACAAAAGGAAATTCAAGATTTTCCTTGACGTGATCACCGAATAAATAGGGCATTTGAAAGCAATAAGCAATCTGTTTCCTTAATTCCATCGGATTATAATCGTTCAGATTTTTCCCCTTAAATGAAATTGCTCCATCGGTCGGGCTGATTAAATGGCAGCAAAGCTTGAGGAAGGTACTTTTGCCGCTTCCTGACGGGCCAACAATTGAAAGAAAATCCCCAGCATCAATGCTGACGGATACGTCTTTAAGAATAGATTGATTGTCGTTGGTGAAGAACACATGAGAAAAGTCAAGAGATGACACAGAAATGCACCGCCGTTTCTAAAAGATAAATGCTTGTTTATGCACTTATCATTTTAAACTTTTTTTATGCGATGCGCTTATGCAATGTTCGGCTGTGATGCTCTAATTAGTCGCTGCCGTATCTTTCTGCGGCTTCTGCAATGGCTTTTGTTTCTTGAACGGTACCATATGGATGCTGAGGCGGTGCATAGATCGAATATAATTTGATTGGCCGATCACCAGTATTAATTAAGTTGTGCCATTTTCCGGCGGGAATAATGAACGCAAAGTCCTTGTATACTTGTCTTTGAAAATTAAGTTGATCTTGTTGATCGCCCATTGCGACAAGCCCTTGGCCATCTTCGATCCGTATGAACTGATCAAGGTGAGGATGAACTTCAAGACCGATGTCTTCGCCGACATTGATACTCATCAAGGTAAGCTGCAAATGGGATCCCGTCCATAAAGCTCTTCGAAAAGCAGTGTTTTGTTTCGTCGCTTGCTCAATATTAACGACAAACGGCTCCTGTCCGTAATCCTTCAGATTAATTGCAGTCGGTGATACATCAGATCGTGATTGATACCCCGCTCCATAGGGAAAAGGAACATACTGATTTGAAAAGTACGTATTTAGTCTCGGCACGTTTACGTAGTAAGGGTAGGGACAAGCATTGTACATGATGTTTCTTGGCGCATGTCTTAAATTAGGACTAAAGCATGTTTGATAAGGATACATCTAGGTCAATCCTTTCATAGGCTGATAACAATAATTTATGCGCTGCATGTAAAGATTGTGCGGATCAGAGGGATGCTCAATCATTTGGGCAAGATCCACAATCATTAGGTGACCCTTGATGGAGTTCGTGCGGGCACCCCTCTTCCATGGAGCATCGTAACAGGCACCCTCTACGTGCATTCCGAATGTACAAATCTACCATCTAGTTAACCCACTCGTTTTTCATGGTAATAAATTCCTAATATTTTTCTCCAAGAAGGCATAAACCGAGTGACAAAGGTGATGTAATGCTGATTTTGTTAAAAATTTAGAATTCTATAAATCTACTGAAAATAGGGAGCGAGACACAAGTCTCGTTCTTTTTTACGGGCTATGGTAGAGATTGTTGGTTGTCTATTGCTTTATTTAATAATCTATCAAATAATGGTTGGCAGGAAGCATCTCGTAAATATGTTTAGAGTGGCTATGGTTTTCGTGGCGGCCTTTATGCTGGCGATTGTGCCTGCACCGTCATTTCGGCACATGCCAAAGGTCAGGTTATGAGAAAGAGAGTGATCATACGTACATCACCAGCTCAGCGACAATCCGCGTGTGGCACCGACCGTTCGGCTGCTTGGTACTTCGACCGAACTGGGCTGGAACTCGACCAGCAAACATCCGAGCACGATCACGCTGAATAAAGATATTGATACACCTGCCTATTCGCAAATGATTCGTGATCCGAAGATTGCTAACTCGATCTGCAGTCTGACAACGATTACGATGGCGATGAATCGCATGGGAGAAAATTTACTGCTCGAAGAAACGGCTTATTATGACTATGACGGCTTTGACAAATGGGTATTCAGCTCAGCACTTGCAGGATGCTACGGCTATAAATCGTATTCCGTGTTCACCGACATCGATGGATTGAAGAAGAAAATTGCCAAAGGATATCCGGCGGCGGTCAGTGTTAAATATACAAATGATCCAACCAACACACGCTATCATTATGTGAAAGGTGCGCCTGGGACAATACCTGGTCATTTGATTCTCGTCAGAGGGCTTAGACGATTGACGGTCAGGACTATGTCATTGTCAACGATTCATTCGCATCATCCGATGATACAGCTGTTCGAAAATATAAGATCGATCAGTTCTAAAAAGCATGGGCAAACGGTGTCGCTTATATTGTTCATGACAAGGAAAAAGGTGCAGGGTACGCCGCAGCGAAACGTGTGCGTGCGTCTTCGCTGCTAACGAAACAGGAAAGCGAATACGCACTTTACGTTGGCAAGAAAAAGATCACTATTCCAGCAAACGTTACCGCAAATGTCAGCCCTCTGACTGAGCAATCTGGTACATTGGCTACACGATTTCCGATGGAAAAAAATACGAAACAGACGCGCAAAAGAAATTTTATTATACGCATGAAACAGTGGACGGCAACATTGCCCTCGATGTTAAAAAGCTGGAAGCAGATCTGAACGGAAAGCATGCGACGCTAACCTTTTATGTGCTCGGCACAGAAGGAAATAATTACGTTGCAAAAATTGAACTGAACAAAAAACATAATAGTCAATAAAACAGATGCATATCACGAATGTGTTGAACCCTCCCATTTTCAAAAAGGAGGGTTTTGTTTTTCTCAATAATTTATTCTTCCCAAGCTCAACCTGATATAACATAGGAGTCTCGAGCTAGACGAAGGGCAAATGATTATTTCAAATAACCGACAACGGTAAGTGATGAGAGCACAGACGTCCCATGTGGCGCACTCTCAATCGCCGCAGTTAGATCTTGTCCGGCTTGAACACCATGATGGCGGCCGTTATGCCAGCCGGGTGCATGCGTCACATCATAGACCTTCCCTTTGACGGCCACATAAGCAGGTTGCCCATTTTGTCCGTTGTATTTTTTCAATTCGGCTAATGTGAATGTTCGCTTATTACTCTGGTTGGAATTTGATTGACTGCTTTGATTTGTACTGTAATTTTTCTTTGTCGCAGTATTCTTATTTTTCGTCAGATAGCCAATGACCGGGACAGCAGATAAAACAGATGTCCCATGCGGCGCACTTTCAATCGCCGCAGTTAGATCCTGTCCGGCTTGAACACCGTGGTGGCGACCATTATGCCAGCCTGATGCGTGGGTTACATCGTAAACTTTTCCCTTAACGGCTACATAAGCAGGCTGCCCATTTTGTCCGTTATATTTCTTCAGCTCAACTAATGTGAATGTTCGTCTATTATTCTTGCTGGAATTCGATTGACTGCTATTCGTTGTGCTGTTATTTGTTTTTGTCACCGCGTTCTTATCTTTCGTCAAATAGCCAACTATTGGAACGGCTGCGAGAACGGATGCCCCATGCGGCGCGCTCTCAATCGCCGCAGTTAGATCCTGTCCGGCTTGAACACCATGGTGACTGCCGTTATGCCAGTCAGGTGCGTGGGTCACATCATAAACCATTCCCTTAACCGCGATGTAAGCGGGTCGTCCGTTTCTCCCGTTATATTTATTTAATTCTGTGAGTGTGAATTTCTGCTTTTTATTTAAACTGAGTTTTCCTGATTGTGACTTGTTCGCCGATTTATTCTGTGGCTGTGCGTCGAGATTTCCGCAGCCAGCTAATAAAAGCATGGCTGTGAGTAGTATATAAACTGTATATTTTTTAATAAATAGCATAATTAGAAACGCTCCTTTTACATTGAAAAATTTTCATAATGAATTTTCTTTTTTTGCACATTCAGCCTACGTAACGTTTCAATAGCCGAATCCATCATCTTCGACGGGCCGCAAATGATATAATGTGTCCGTTTCATTCGATAGTGATGGGCGGCTAAATAACGAATGATTTTTTCTCGATTCAGGTGCCCGGTTTCACCATAATCATTTGCTTCCCTTGATAAAATAGGAACAAAGGTGAAGTTAGGCATTTGTTCGGTTAAAGAAGTAAATAAATTTGGGGAAATCAGATCGCTTTTATTCGGAACGTTCCAAAAAAGAATAACGCGCCGCTTTCTGTTTCTATAGCTTAAGTCTTTTAATATGCTGAGCATAGGTGTAATGCCAATTCCTCCAGCGATGAGTACGAGATCGGATTTGGTGCGGTATGCGCTGTTTCCAAGTATCCCGTAAGGTCCCTCAATTGTCGCGTGCGTTCCAGGAGATAATTTTGGAATCGAAGAGGTGTAGTTTCCAATTGATTTGACCGTGACAGACAGATAACGCCGATCATTTGGATTGGAAGTAATAGAAAAAGGATGTTCTTCTTCTGAAATACCACCATCAAGAATTCGGATAAAAACAAACTGACCTGCTCTATATGGAGGTACATAACCTCGTTCGCGTTTGAAAACAAGAGTATGGATACTTGGCGACTCAGTTGTGATTTGTACAAGAGTATAGGGCTGACGTTTTGCAAGCTTGATTTTAATTATTTTATGGTATAGATAGCAGCCAAAGGCGATTAGAAAATAAACGGTATAAACGCCGCATATCCAGAAATTTTGCCGGTAAAAGGCACTGAATATGAAAACGTGAAGGAAAACTAAAATAATTGCGATGACGTTAGCATTGTGAATCCACACATTATATTTAAAATCAAGAATATGCTTTTTTTCAAGCCAATGTCGAATAAACCCGAGGATCCTAATTCGCCGAGTAATGAAACCGGTCATGAAAATCAGTGAGAGACCAGCGAGAACAAGGAATAGTGTGAGCGCCAGGTCGCCAAATTGACGTACCGTATGCAGATAACCGGACCATATGGCCTCCTCGAGCTGTTTGTGGAGCATCGAGAGCGTGATCGCCACAATTGCGGCGGCACCATGAAATTGGTAGAAATGATTCAACCCAAAAAATCGTTCAATAAATTTGGGACGAGCGCTGATGACAAGCTCAGCCAGCAGCCATGTGTAGGAGATGGATCCAAGGACCATAGGTAATAAATTTCTTAGTGTTTGATAGGCCGGCGGATTCGCTGCATAGACGATCCAAATTGCCGGGAGAGGGCTCAATAAATAGATAAGCAAAATCATCGCTCTCATTAGTTTTAACATGTCCTTTGTCCTCCAGTGCAGAAGGTTTGATAGATTACAATAGTAATTATAATAATTATTAAATGAAAAAATCTTTAAAGATAGATGAGAAGTTGCACAGAAAATAAAAGAAACAAGGATTAAGTTAGAAGTTTATTTTTGAGTGGGTTCAATAGAGGAAAAGATTTGTCTTTAAGTGAAAAGGAATAGATAAGAGAAACTTTGTGAGGTAAGAAGATGGGGGATGGCAGCGATGAAAGCATTATAGTTAAAAATAAAGGACAATGGAAAAAGATGAGTATTGAGGATGTTCCAAATCCTCAACCAAAACAGGGGGAAGTCTTGGTTCACACTGTTGGTTTGAATCCTGTAGACTATAAAAACTGCAACAGCAGGACATCTGCGATGGTCCTAAAGACCCTTTTGTTTCATTTTTCAATCTATGGACACATTTTCATCTTGTATCTCCATTGATGAGGGTTAATATACGTATTATTAAATAATAAGATGAAAATAAGCAGGTTCGAAGAGATGACGCTTGGTAGTGAAAGCTTGAACAGAACTGTATTTTTAACCGTCTTGTCAGGTAGCCTGCCGGAGCAAAAGTAAGTGGATGCTCTTTTGCTACGTTTCTTTGATCCAGCACAATAGGGAGATATATTAATAATATGAAGCCAAACGATAAAATCTATTGCGATTACTTGAAAATCCTGAAAGAAGAATTGATTCCTGCCACGGGTTGTACCGAGCCGATTGCTGTTGCCTATGCAGCGGCGAAAGCGCGGGAGCTGCTGGGAACTTTGCCTGAAAGCTGCACCATAACGGTGAGCGGAAATATCATTAAAAATGTTAAGAGCGTCGTTGTTCCCAATACGAATGGTTTGAGAGGCATCAGTGCGGCGGTTGCGGCCGGGGTTATCGCGGGTAACGCTTCGCGGAAGTTGGAAGTGCTGGCAGACATCAAAGAAACGGACAAAACACGTATGCTTGAATATATGGAGACCCATCCGATCACAGTTGTTCCTGCTGATAACGACATTGTTTTTTATATTGCTGCTACGCTCAAAAATGGTACGGATGAAGCAACCGTTGTGATCGAACAGTATCATACAAATATCGTCCATATGACACGAAGTGGAAAAACATTGTATGACTCGGGCTCTGGATCAAAGGAAAAGACCCGATTGACTGATCGAAGCTGTCTCAACGTTCAGGATATCGTTGATTTTTCCGACAGTGTGCGCATTGAAGACATATCAGAAGTGATTGGGCAGCAGATCGATTATAATGCTGCAATCTCTGTCGACGGTCTGAAAAATAATTGGGGGGCGAATATCGGCAAGGTGCTGCTGAGTGCTTATGGTAACGACGTGAGAACACGTGCCCGGGCTGCAGCGGCAGCAGGATCGGACGCTCGGATGGGCGGATGCGAAAAGCCAGTCGTTATCGTCTCAGGGAGCGGCAACCAGGGGATGACTGCGTCCCTTCCAGTGATTGAGTATGCAAAGGAGTTGCACGTATCCCGTGACAAGCTTTACCGTGCTGTTGTACTGTCCGATCTTGTCACAATCTATCAGAAGACGGGAATAGGCCGCCTCTCTGCTTTCTGCGGGGCGGTCAGTGCGGGCTGCGGAGCAGGTGCGGGAATCGCTTATCTTTATGGCGGAGATTATGATGTGATTGCTCACACCATCGTGAACACCCTCGCTATCACTTCGGGCATTGTCTGTGACGGGGCTAAGCCTTCGTGCGCAGCCAAAATATCAGCGGCGGTGGATGCAGGTATCCTCGGATATAATATGTACAAAAATGATCAGCAGTTTTTAAGCGGAGACGGCATCGTCACAAAAGGAGTCGACAACACAATCCATAATGTCGGCGTTCTGGCAAAAAAAGGGATGCGGCAGACCGATCGTGAAATTATAAAAATTATGCTTGGACAGACGCAGGAATGTACGAACGCGTCTGTTGATTGAAACACAAACAAAAACTTACTACACACATGAAACATCAGACGGCAACATTGCGCTTGATGTCAAGCAGCTGGAAACAGATTTGAACGGAAAAAGTGCAAAGCTAACCATTTATGTGCTTGGCACGGAAGGGAACAACTACATCGCAAAGCTTGAATTGAACAAAAATAATCACGGCCATTAAAATAAACGCATTTCACAATATTTTGCCCTCCTGGTTAAACTACCGGGAGGGTCTTGTTTTCCTTCAATACTGATTCAAGTTTTAGGGGATACAGATGCTAAAATAATAATTGAATACACTAGAGTTTGTGCAGCTTGTTCCCTAATTTCAATTAAATGATATATTAGATGTAGTAAGTAAAACAGAATGAAAGGAGCTGTTAAAATTGAAATGGGAGCAAATTCGTGAACACTATCCAGAACAATGGGTACTTGTTCAAGCAATCTCTGCCTACTCAAAAAATTCAATCCGCTATCTTGAAGAACTATCAGTCATAGCAAATTTCCCCGAATCCACTTTGGCCTGGAAAGCATACAAAAAACTACATTTAGCCGACCCTACTCAAGAATATTATATTTTTCATACAGATCATGAAACTCTAGAGGTAAAAGAACAGAAATTTATTGGAATTAGGAAACAGCTCCAATGAATATTCTTATAAAAGATGGACTGCCAATCGTATCTGTGTCACTTGCCTATAAGAGAGCTATGATTCAATTAGATGACGTACTTTTAGATACAGGATGTTCAAACACAATCTTTGATACGGATGAAGTTGAAAAAGTTGGACTTATCATAGACAGCAAAAATGGCAGACCGAAAAGAATGTATGGCGGTTGGTGGTGAAAGTGAATTGTGCTACGAGCAAATCGTAACAGATTTAGCTATCGAAAATTTTTCAATGGGTTCATTTCAGATTCAATTAGGATTGACCAAGGAGACGTATGGGTTTAAAGGAATTCTTGGAGTTGATTTTATGATGAAATCCGGCTTAATTATCGATTTTCATAAAAACGTGGCATTTAGAGAATAGAAAAAAATAGCTAACCTCACTTAGGTACGTAATGGTGAGCCTATAATAAATGACAATATCTAAACACGATGACAGGATACCAGCTTTTTTAGATGGTATTTTTTCTTTGTGAAATTGAACTAATGGTGATTATGTAAGGGGGCTTAAAAACTTTTGAACGATAGGAACTAAATTAAAAATAGTGGAAATGTCATCTGAACATTGTCGCTGTATCACAGCGTAAGTTCGTATGGTAAAATGGTTCTAAAAACCCTAAGGGGAGTTAGAACATGGGATCCGAATTAAACTCAAAATTATTTAGTGCTGCGGACCATTTACGTAGTAAGATGGATGCATCAGAGTACAAGGACTACTTATTAGGACTGATTTTCTATAAATATCTTTCGGATAAATTGCTAGAGAAAGTTGTTGAATTGGCAGATGAATCGTTAGAAAAATATGATACTCAGGATAAACAAACAGATTTGTATCATGAACTTCTGGCCGATAAAGACACGAAAAGTGATTTGATTGAAACTTTAGTTGATACGTTAGGTTATGATATTGAACCAAAATATCTATTTAACAAATTGACAGATCAAGCAAAACAAAATGTTTTTCAGTTGAATGACTTAAATAAAGCATTTATCGATTTGTCTACCAAATATGATCAGTTTAATGGTTTATTTGACGATGTCGATTTGAATTCAAAAAAACTAGGGTCAGATGATCAACAACGTAACATTACGATTACAGAGGTATTGAAGAAGCTTAATGATGTTGATGTAATTGGTCATAATGGTGACGTCATAGGTGATGCTTATGAGTTCCTCATCTCTCAGTTTGCTTCTGAAGCTGGGAAGAAGGCAGGGGAATTTTACACACCGCACGAAGTATCGGATATGATGGCTCGGATCGTGACCATTGGACAAGAATCTAAAAATTTGTTTAGTGTATTCGATCCAACCATGGGGTCAGGTTCCTTAATGTTAAATGTCCGGAATTATTTGAACTATCCGGACAGTGTGAAATATCATGGGCAGGAGCTTAATACAACTACATATAATCTAGCTAAGATGAACCTCATTCTGCATGGGGTTGATAAAGAAGATATGCGCTTGCGTAATGGCGATACGTTGAATAAAGATTGGCCAACGGATGAACCGTATACGTTTGACGCGGTTTTAATGAACCCGCCGTATTCTGCTAAATGGTCGGCGGATACAACATTCTTAGATGATTCTCGTTTTAACCGTTACGGACGATTAGCGCCAAAATCAAAAGCGGATTTTGCCTTCTTATTGCATGGATATTATCACTTAAAAGATTCCGGGACGATGGCGATTGTTTTGCCACATGGTGTGCTCTTCCGTGGTGCTGCCGAAGGAGTGATACGAAAGAAATTATTAGAGGATGGCAGTATTGACACTATTATTGGTATGCCTGCAAACCTTTTCTTCGGAACGTCCATTCCGACAACCGTCATCATCTTAAAGAAAAACCGTACAAGCCGAGACGTTTTATTTATCGATGCGAGTAAGGAGTTTACGAAGGGCAAGAACCAAAACAAACTTACAAAAGAAAATATAAATAAGATTGTTGATACATATAAAAAACGTGAAGATATTGAGAAATACGCCCATGTTGCTAGCTTTGATGAAATAAAAGAGAATGAATTCAATTTGAACATTCCTCGTTATGTCGATACATTTGAAGAAGAGGAACCTATTAACATTATTGAGTTGAGTAAAGAAATAGTCTCCTTAAATGAAGAAATTGCTCAGTCTGAAAAAGAATTTTTGAAACTACTGGACGAGTTAAAAGTAACAGACGAGTCCAAAGATATCATCGCAGCAACAAAGGCGGTGTTTCAATAATGGAGAAAAGGAGGGTAACACCTCAGATACGATTTGATGGCTTTTTTGACGATTGGGAACAGCGTGAGTTGGGAGAATTAGTTACCCCAATATTGCGAGAAGTGCCAAAACCTGATAAATCATACGAAAGAATATCTGTTCGCTCGCATGCGAAAGGGACATTTCATCAAATCGTTGAAGATCCTAAAAAAGTAGCGATGGACAAGCTTTATGTTGTTAAAGAGAATGATCTGATTGTTAACATTACTTTTGCTTGGGAACATGCTATTGCTGTGGCTACAAAAGAAGATGATGGATTGTTGGTATCACACCGTTTTCCAACATTTTTAATTGATAAATCAGATGTTAATTTTATTCGTTTTTCAGTATCTCAAGAATCATTTAGACGAAAAATGGAATTAATTTCTCCCGGAGGTGCAGGAAGAAACAGGGTGCTCAATAAAAAGAATTTTATTAAGTTAGAAATGAATGTTCCTTTATCAATTGAAGAACAAACCAAGATCGGCGATTTCTTCAAACAACTTGATAGGACTATCGCTCTTCATCAGGAGAAGCGAGACAAGCTACGGCGCTTAAAAAAAGCTTTTCTGCAGCTAATATTCCCCAAAAGTGGTGAAACTGAGCCTCAGCTCAGATTCGCTAACTTTGTGTCTCCATGGGAACAGCGTAAGTTGGGGGATATCTCAGAAGTTCGAACCGGACCATTCGGAAGTACGTTGCATGCGGATGACTACGTAGAAAATGGTACTCCAATCATTACAACTGAACATTTTAAAAATGGGTTACTGCCAACAAACAAAGTGTCCATTCCGCAAGTTTCCAAGGAAGACGTAATACGTCTTCAAGGATACGTGCTCCACACTGGTGATATTGTTTTTTCACGAGTGGGATCAGTTGATATAAATGCAGTTGTGACTGAATATCATCATGGTTGGCTATTCTCCGGTCGGGTTTTGCGTGTGAGGACGAATTATGATTTAAGCAGTGAGTACATGCACTACGAGTTATCAACTGAAAGAGTTCGTAATGACGTAATTTCACGTGCTGTTGGACAGACAATGCCATCAATTAACACAGAAATTCTAAATGAAACGAAAGTGTGGCTACCATTAAATCATGAAGAACAAACAAAAATAGGTGTTTTTTTCAAGGATCTCGACCACACTATCGCTCTTCATCAAACTAAGCTTGAAAAGCTACAATCACTTAAAAAAGCTTACTTACAAAAAATGTTTATTTAAAAAGGCACATACAATGTACCTTTTTAAATGCTTACTTACATTAACAGAGATAAATGTCGCATGATTTTGTCATTATCTTGATTTTCTAATTCGTGAATAATGTGAAGATAAGTTTCTTGTGTGGTTGTCATGCTTGAATGACCTAATCTTGTTGCTACGCTCGCAATTGACACACCGGCAAAAAGCAGAAGTGATGCATGCGTATGCCGTAGTCCGTGAATGGTGATTATTGGTATATCGGCTTTCATACATAATGTTCTTAAGTGATTATTTACGGTAGAATTAAAAACTCTGCTCTTCACGAAAATCGGTTTATTTTTGTCCGCATTCTTTATTAGTTGAGAAAATTGCATTGCTGTTTGCCAATCAATTTGAACCTTACGCTTAGACGATTCGTTTTTAGTAGGTTGAAACTCTCCCATTGTTCCTTTATAGTTCCAAGTCTTGCTCACTATTATTTTTTGCTTTGAGAAATCAAAGTCATCCGGAGTAAGCGCTAATGCTTCTGAAAATCGTAGCCCTGTTTTTGTAACCAGGAGGATAAACCAATCCCAATTTATTTCTTCTGTGAGATTCAATTGCCTTAGTAGCGCCTGAACCTCAAACTGGTTTAGAAATTTTATTTTCTTTTCGCCAGGCTTCTTTCCTTTTATGATTATTTTTCTGGTTGGATTTTTCTCAATTAAGCCTTCATCCACGGCATCGAGAATTGCGCCTTTCAATTGATGATGAAAATCCATAGTTGTTTGCTTTTCGTGGGTCAATGCATAATCATTCAATAATTGCTGGTACTGTTTTCGATTTAGTTCACCAATTTTTAAATGGGGAGCTAATTCAACAATCCTTTGTTGACTCATGTAATATTTCTGGAGTGTAACAGATCGAATGGCACCAACTTTGTATAATTCAATCCATTCTTCGAAGTACTCATGAAACAATTGATCTGATTTTTTCTTTCTTGCCAAAATAAAACCTCCTAAATAATAGTCGATGAATGAATCATCACTTTAATTATTTAGAAGTTTTCTAATTCCCGCCAATAATTTTTTATATGAACATGAGTTGTAAATAGGCCTTTTTTAATTTTTTTAGTTTGTCAATTCTTTCATGATGAAGAGCAATGAGATGGTCGATATTTTGGAAAATTGTTCCAATTTTCTGTTGTTCTTCAATTGACGGAACCTTTAGCCCATATTCTTTCAATACTTTGATATACAAACGGACACGTGTTCCACCTTTCTTTTGCATTCTTGAGAAGTTCAAAAATAATGGTGCATTGTTAAGATGAGCAAGAATAAAACGTTGATCCGATAAGTCATTTGACTTGAACACTGGGTATTCTTGAGAGACCAATACATCAGTCCCTAAGTCATTTTGATTAAAGTGGAAAATCGAGTCGTCTGACATGTGCCGATATGTAATGTATTCTTTAGGTACAAGATGAAAATCGACTGATTCATCTATTCCTGTTCTGTCCCCTTTAAAATACTCATTCTGCAAAAATAACCCTTTTCGTGATGATGTAGCAACAGGAATGTCAGTCGTTCCTGGAACAACTTCAACGTGTTCTTCTATCAGTTCCCCCAACTTACGCTGCTCCCATGACGACACAAAACCAGTAAATCTTAGCCGAGGCTCTGTTTCACCATTTTGCGGGAACATGAGCTGCAGAAGGCCTTTTTTTATGCGCCTCAGCTTGTAAAGCTTTTCCAGATGAAGGGTGATAGTGTGGTCGAGGTTCTGAAAAAAAGTGCCAATGTCCTCTTGTTCTTTATGACTAGGAATTTTGATAGGCACATTTGCTACTTCGTTTTTATTAATCTTTTTCGGGAACGCAATGTGCAACGTTCGTCTCCAGATTTCTTTTTGCATTGATGGCGAATGAATACTCGCTTGCAAAAAATATGGGTTAAGTTGTTTCTGCTTTAGCAGTGCAAGGCTTACATAATAAGCAATTGGTCCATCTGTTTCAACAACATTTGCAGTTCCGATATCCCCAATACGAGTCATAAGCACGTCACCTTTTTCAGGTCTAAACTTAAATTCTTTTTCAAATGCTTCTTCGGAAATGTATTTTTCGGAATGTAATGTCTTGATATTTTCAACAGATAAAAACATAACTCCTTCCTCCTCGTATATTAGTAGTAAGAGCTCTTCCAGAGAGAATTTCCAGTTAGATCCGGACTGACTGGAATGCTCCTCTGGTTCCTATAGGAATCAATCAAAGCCTTTCGGCTTCCCTGTC
>Ga0334901_1000547_pt1 | contig 50611 bp, 38 predicted proteins | sample GraSluR3_MG_3_FD_207216 | JGI IMG/M metagenome (GOLD analysis project Ga0334901, IMG submission 207216) | Sludge microbial communities from methane-producing bioreactor in Wageningen University, Netherlands - Granular Sludge_15_08-R3 | ecosystem: Engineered > Bioreactor > Anaerobic >...
ACACAGAATCGAGTTAAAAGGTGAGAGTTTAAGAAAAAAAAGATAACTTTGTCAAAATGATAGTTTAACAAGTGGGTGCATATCGCCGGAATCACTGGGTGCATATCACCGGAATATCTAGAAATGTTCTAATAATGAGCATCCGTCATATATGGCGAAAGTATATAATAGAACAAAAAAAGGGACTGGATGTAAAAAATGTTATGAAGAAAAGAAAATAAAGAAAAACGTCCCCTAACATTTTGTATATTTCAAGGCGGGCGAAAGTGCGTATTTCAGCGTTTGTAGCCCGCCCCTGCGGTGTCTCGGTCTGACAGGGAAATAGTCCGCAACCGCCCCGAAAATATACAATTTACCGTTAAGCGCAAGCGGAAGAGCGACAGTGCAACAATGAAACTTAAGCGATAAAATGACAAAATAAAATGATAGCCATCGCACAAAGCAAGAGTGTTACAGCCATCTCACAACCGTCCCTTCGCTTCCACACACTTGCTTTCTTTGCCTTCACCGGGACACACAAACTAACATAAAATCAAAAAATCTTTTAGTCCCGTAACCGCTCCCTGTATACACTTGGTGAGACACCGAGAACTTTTCGGACATATCGGCTAAAAAATGATTGACTTGAAAAATTCATTGAATCGGCAATCTGGGTGAAAGTTAATTTGTTATTCCGCAAAAGAAGGATTAAGCGGGTAGTTGCGTAATTTTGAATCCATTCAGAAGCCGTTTTACCACTGGTCTTCTTACAGATTTCTGACAGGTATTTTGGTGTAATGAACAGTTTATCTGCATAAAATTCGACTTCACGATTTTCCATACAATGCATTTCTGCCAGTTGTAAGAATCGCTGAAAAAATGCACCTTTTACATTGCTTTTAATATTTTGTTCCATTTTATCTGCAAATACATTCCACATTTCCATGATGAGTATTTTAAGATGCAGATTCACGATTTCCATTCTGAACCGATGGCTTTCATCTGTGTATTTTTTATAGATTACCAGGAAATTCTTTTTGCAATTATCAACAACATTCGGTTCCAGATTTACTACCGGATTTTCTTTGGAAAACATGTACGCTTTTATACCCCAACCAATATCGGGATTGTTCTTGCTCATCATATCAAATGAAACCAGCAGAAATATTGCACTAAAATCGGGCGAAAATAACACCTTACCTATGCTTGCATTGGGTAGCCAAAAACAAATATCATTCTTACCTATGTTTTGTTCTTTATTATCCATTATAAACTGACCCTGTCCTTTTTCGCAAAGGATGTGGGTAAAATAGTGTTGTAAATAATCCGCTGGGATCTCAGGACTATTTAATGTATCTGTCAAAATAATGTCTTTTTCCATAATACTAATGGTTATGAAAACTTCAAGGCAAAATTATGAAAATATTTATTTACCAAAACACCTTTAATTGACTATTTCAAAAAAGATAATCGTAATAACAGAAAGATGTAACAACATTACAGTCATAAGTGTCATAACTTGGCTAAACTCTTGTCGTATCTTTGAATCAAAAAAATACTATTAAAAAATGAAGATATGGAACCACAAAATCGGAAAATAAACAGAAGAGATTTTATCGTAAAATCTGTTATGGCTGGAACTGGCATATCCCTTGTTACCAATGCACTATGGGCAACAGGTAGTTCCTTTTTTAATAAAGAAACTACATTTAATAATTCAAAAAACGACGATATGAACAACATTTTAGATTCCTCTTTGGGTAAAAGAAGACTTGGTTCACTGGAAGTAACAGAATTAGGTTTCGGCTGTATGAACATTGCATGGGCGTATGGCAATGGTCCGGGCAAAGAAGATTCGATTAAACTCATCCGCAAGGCTTACGAAGAAGGGATTAGATTTTTTGATACTGCCGAAATTTACGGTCCCCATATCAGCGAACAATATACGGGTGAAGCTTTGAAACCATACCGAAACGATGTGATAATTGCAACGAAAATTGGATTTGATATTGATTTCGAAACTGGACAGCTGAAAGGTGGTTTGAATAGCAAACCCAAGCATATAAAACAAGCGGTAGATTATATGCTTAAACGATTGCAAACCGATTACATTGATTTATTGTACCAGCACAGGGTTGACCCCGAAGTACCAATTGAAGATGTGGCAGGAACAATGGGGGAACTTATAAAAGCTGGTAAGATTCGACATTATGGTTTGTCTGAGGCTGGTGCCGCAACCATTCGCAGGGCACATGCCGAATATCCTGTTACAGCTATACAAAACGAATATTCATTCTGGACACGCGACCCCGAAGCCGAAGTAATTCCTGTTTGTGAAGAACTGGGCATTGGTTTTGTTCCTTGGTCACCACTGGGTATGGGTTATTTGACTGGAAAAGTAACACCCGATTATCAATTTGCCTCAGGCGATATCCGCAAAAATTCTGGCTTTCCAAGATTTACAACTGAAGCATTAATAAAAAATCGCCCGATTGTTGAGTTATTGGAAAAAGTAGGAACGAAGTATGAAGCCACATCGGGTCAAGTGGCATTGGCATGGTTGCTTGCCAAGAATCCTTTTATCGTTCCCATCCCTGGCACACGTCTCATACCACATATGCAGGAAAATACGGGTGCAGCAAAAGTGAAACTTACGGCAGCAGATATGAATGAACTGGAAACTGGCTTTTCTGTAATTGGTGTATCTGGCGACAGAGCACCTGCAAATTTGAAATCAGCACATGATATAGGAACTAGTCTTGGAACTTCTTCCAAAGGAACATACGGAAAATCACCATTACCAAACAATAAAAAGTAATCCATATGAAAAAATCAATTTATTTAGTCGCATTATTATTTGTATCGAATATTTTAAATGCTCAAACAATGGAAACAAAATCAATTGAACAACGCCTTTTGGAAATAGAAGATAAAATGGCGATAAAAAGTGTAGTAGATGTATTTTCGAACCTTGCCGACACTAAGGAAATCGAAAAACAGGTATTACTCTTTACCGAAGACGGAATTGTGGAATCCTATTCCAATGGGGTAGCATCCTCAACTTTAAAAGGTAGAAATCAGCTAAAAGAAGCTTTTACAGCTTTCTTGTCGAGTTTCCATACTGTTTACCATCAAAACAGTCAACAAACTATAGATTTACGAGGTAATAAAGCTACTGCAACTTCCTACTGTCGTGTGATTCTTGTTGGTGAGCAGGAAGGTAAGCAGGTGAAAACAACTCTTTATACAATTTATACCGATGAATTTGAAAAGATTGACAACAAATGGCTTATAAAACATCGGAAATCAAATTTCGTATGGAGAGAGGTTGAAGAAGTAAAATAAGCAAACTCACACCATCACTTCAATTAATCAGTTCTTTTTGCATCCTGGAATCAATACTGTATCTTTGTTCACGGGTCTGTTGACTCATGAATGCACTTTAGTACCAATTCAATAGACGAGAAACACGATGAACAAGACAATCATTTGCTTTCTGTTGGGGGTTTATAGCGTGACAATGTTCACCTCACTAAGAGGTCAGGAGTTTACATTGGGCGCATCCGGTTACTTCCGGAACAAAGGGGTGGAAGTGATGGCTTACGATGATATCTACCCCGAGGGACATCAGGGTGGCGTTTCGCTCATCATGCATGGCAACCGGATGGCGACGAATGGTGATATCCGTCTGGAACCAACGCCGGGACAATGGCAACCCGTCCCCAGACAAAACAGGCGGGATGCTGATATGAATGCCAATACCATCACCGCCTGGCTGACCTTTCCCGATTCGTCCCGTCATATGACCGGGTTCAATCCCATGATATACCCCGATCTCACGTTTCACTACAAGGTAAATGTGCGGGGTGAAGGCTCAGCCGTTATAGTGACGGTCGATCTTGACCGTCCCGTGCCGGAGGAGTTCCTCGGTAAGGTAGGTTTCAACCTGGAGCTGTTCCCCGGCACACTCTTCGGTAAACCATGGATCATGGATGGGCAGACAGGGATCTTCCCCCAACAGCCCAACGGCCCCACCCGACTGGAGTCCTCCAATCATGCCCATCGGGGTGAGTTCAATCCCGGAGGTAAAGCTTCGGTGGAGCTGCTAAGTGGAACCGGATACAGTCCCATCATCGCCGACGACATCGTCTCGGAGCCTTACGCCGTGGGAAAGCGATTCACGGTTCGTCCCGAGGATCCCTACAACCGATTCACCATCGAGTCGAAGGGTGCTGACTTGAAACTATACGATGGCCGCATGAACCATAATAACGGATGGTTCGTCCTCCGCAGCGAGGTGCCTGCCGGAAGGGCCAGAGGTGCCATTGAGTGGGTGATCACTCCCAATATGGTCGACGACTGGCTCTATGAGCCGGTGATTCAGACATCGCAGATAGGGTATCACCCCGATCAGCCAAAAGTGGCTGTGATTGAACTGGACAACAGAGATACAAAGCGTCAGATGCCGGTGCTCTATCAGATCACGGAGGAGGGCAGAAAAAAGGTACTGACCAACGAGGGATCTGAATGGGGCAATTTCCTGCGATACAACTACTTGAAATTTGACTTCTCAGCGGTGAAAGAGGAAGGACTCTACCAGGTCAGCTATGGCAATTCCCGCTCATCTGTGTTCCGCATAGCAGATGAGGTATACGATCGGGGTGTATGGCAACCTGTTCTGGAATATTTTCTTCCCGTGCAGATGTGCCACGTGCGAGTGAACGAGAAGTACCGGGTGTGGCATGATTTCTGTCACATGGACGATGCACGGATGGCACCAGTCGATCTGAATCACATCGACGGCTACGCACAGGGTTCCTCTACCCTGACAAGATTCAACCCTGGTGATCCGGTACCGGGATTGAATATCGGCGGCTGGCACGATGCGGGGGACTTCGACCTGCGCGTGGAATCGCAGGCCGGTGAGACCTATATCCTGGCACTCGCCTACGAGGCGTTCGGCAACGATTATGATGCCACCACCATCGACCAGTCCTCCCGTGTGGTTGAGATCCACCAGCCGGACGGCAAGGCTGACATGCTGCAGCAAATAGAAAATGGCGCACTGACCGTGGTGGGCGGATACCGCGCTTTGGGCCGATTGTATAGGGGTATCATCTGCAACGACCTTCGTCAGTACGTGATGCTGGGCGATGCTGGTGCGATGACCGACAACAACCCCGGGAACAGGGATGATCGCTGGGTCTTCACCGAAGAGAACCCCGTGCGTGAGCTGACCACTGCCGCTCAGCTGGCAGCCGCATCACGTGTGTTGAAAGGTTTCAACGATACCCTGAGCGTGCAGGCGCTGGATGTTGCCCGTGAACTGTTTGATATCACAAATGAAACGGGATTCTCAAAATCGGCTAAAGTGCATGCGGCAGTGGAGCTCTATCTCACCACAGGTGAGGACCAGTACAGAGAATACCTGCTGCAGGAGACGGGATATATCACCCAAAATATTGGAAGGGTAGGCTGGTTCCTGGGGCGTGCCGAGAAAAAGATGAACGATACAGGGTTCACCAAAGCGGTACGAGATGCGCTGCCGGGTTTCCGCGACCAGCTGGATAAACAAGGAGCGGAGACACCCTACGGCGTTCCCTATCGTCCCAATATCTGGGGTGCCGGATGGGATATCCAGCGTTTTGGTTATACCCACTACTTCCTGCACACCGCCTATCCCGACCTGTTCGGCCCGGAGTACATCTACAATGCCCTCAACTTCATTCTGGGATGTCATCCCGGCTCCAACACCGCCTCCTTCGCCTCCGGTGTGGGTGCCGTCTCCGCCACGGTGGGGTATGGATTGAACCGTGCGGACTGGTCCTATATCCCCGGAGGTGTTGTTTCCGGTACGGCATTGATTCGTCCGGATTTCCCGGAACTGCTTGAATTCCCTTTCCTGTGGCAACAGGTTGAGTATGTGATGGGTGGGGGCTCCTCCCACTACATGTTCCTGGTGCTGGCAACACAACAGCTGCTGTCAGACCGGTAATAAGTTCTTTTTAGAATTATCAGATATGAAGCGGATAGTAATTTTTCTGATCCTTACATTTGTTGTGATTGCCATGCATGCCAACTCTTATAAACACATCAAGACTGCTGTTTATTGCCGTGCTTATGAAGTGGAGAAGATGATTCAACCCGGATGGCTTGAGTCGGTATGGGATACATTATCTCATCAGGTACACATCGACAAAGTCTACCTGGAGACACATCGGGACCTGTTGATGGTGGATGACGCTACCCTGGAATATGCCAAAAAGTTTTTTCAGGACAGGGGCGTGATTGTTGCCGGCGGCATCACCTATACCGTTGATGAAAGCAACAATTTTCAGACATTCTGTTACAGTAATCCTGCAGACAGGAAGAAGGTGCAGGAGATTGCAGAGCATACTGCCAGACATTTCGATGAGTTCATACTGGATGACTTCTTCTTCACAAGTTGTAAATGCAATTTGTGCATCGAAGCCAAAGGCGACAGAAGCTGGACCGACTTCCGCCTGGAGCTGATGAGGAATGCCGCAGTGGATCTGGTGATCAATCCGGCAAAGAAAGTCAATCCGGACGTTGAAGTCATCATCAAGTATCCCAACTGGTATGAACATTTTCAGGGCTTGGGATTTGATCTCGAAGCGGAGCCTCCTCTTTTCGACGGCATCTATACCGGTACCGAAACCAGGGATCGCTCAGCCAACCAGCATCTGCAGCAGTACCTGGGATATACAGTCATCAGGTACTACGAGAATCTGAAACCGGGTGGCAATCGTGGCGGATGGGTTGACACCGGAGGTCTGAGATACATGGATCGGTTTGCAGAGCAATTGTGGATCACCCTTTTTGCCAAAGCACGCGAGATTACCCTGTTTGATATTCGCCAGATGGATTGGCCTATCCGTGAGGCATTGCGTGCTGACTGGAAAGGTGTTTTTGATTTTGATGAGATGTTGTGCCCGATCCAAATCGGTGAAGGGAAACCATTTGTTCCCAACAAAATGTCCCGTGCGGCAGGATATTCGTTCGAACTGGTGGACAATCTGCTTGGCAATTTGGGAAACCCTGTCGGTGTGAAAAGTTACAAACCGTTCCATTCAGTGGGAGAAGATTTCCTGCAAAACTATATCGGGATGATTGGTATACCCATTGAGATCGCACCCGCGTTTCCAGTAGATGAACCGGTCGTATTGCTTACCGAGACAGCCTCGTTTGATCCTGATATCGTAACAAAGATCAAATCTCAGCTCGATCATGGTTGCGATGTTGTGGTAACCTCCGGATTCTACAAAGCAATGCAAGGCAGAGGAATTGAGTCGATTGTTGAGTTGCGTGTAACCGATAGAAAGGCGAATGTGCAAGATTTTGTTGTAGGCTTCGGTCAACCTTCTAGTTCTCAATCGGAGATGCTGATTCCGCAGATCAACTATCTGACCAACGACTCATGGGAGATCATTTCTGCTCTTGATGATACCAACGGATGGCCTCTGCTTCATTCAGCCGGTTATGGGAAGGGACGTTTTTTCGTCTGGACAATGCCGGATAACTTTGTTGATCTGTATCAACTGCCCCCACCTGTCCTGAATCGCTTGCGCGAGACCGTTGCCGGCAATTTGAACGTGCGCATTGAAGGACCCGGGGAAGTGAGCCTTTTCGTGTATGACAACGATACATTTGTTGTGCAGTCGTTCCTGGATGAGGAGGTTACCATTCATGTGCTGTCAGATGAAAAAACAGCGTTGATTACAGATATCGATCGTGGTGAAACTATTGAGGGTGAATTAAGAAAAGCATTTGCTTTCGGGAATCGCACGTATGATGATGATGTCATGGTATTTGAGGTGAAAATCAAACCTCATTCATTCAGAGGATTCCGGTTTTAAGCACCGAAACAAAAAAAGGCTTTTACAATATTTTCCAACCGGATAGCACGATATTCATCTGCAATAACCAACCTACTTAAAAAAAAACACCTACCCGCAAATGCAGATAAGTGTTTAATTTTCAGTGTCGGGGTGGCGGGATTCGAACTCGCGACCCCCTGCTCCCAAAGCAGGTGCGCTAACCGGACTGCGCTACACCCCGATTGGTCTTCTTCTCAAAAGACGGGCGCAAAGATAAGATTATTTTTGTTGTGAATCAAAACATCTCTGCTTTTTTTATCACTCCATCCATTTAACATAAGAATTGTGTACCTTTGCTGATCGATAATTGAACGTAACGCAACAGATATCATTTATGTACAGAAACAGCACGTGCGGCGAGCTGCGGCTGGCCGACGCAAACAGGGAAGTGACTTTGTCAGGATGGGTTTCTCATATCCGCAAGATGGGAGGGATGACCTTCATCGACCTGCGCGACCGCTACGGCATCACACAGCTCTCCTTCAACCAGGAGGTGGATGCCTCTCTCTGTGAACAAGCCAACAAACTGGGACGCGAATGGGTGATACAGGTGACCGGCAAGGTGCAGGAGCGATCCAGCAAGAACACCCACATCCCCACCGGTGAGATTGAGATCATCGCCTCCTCACTCAGAGTGCTCAACGCCTCCAAGACCCCTCCCTTCACCATCGAGACGGAGACCGACGGTGGCGATGAGCTGCGAATGAAGTACCGCTACCTCGACCTGCGCCGCAACGTGGTGCGTCAGAACCTGGAGCTGCGCCATAAGATGGCGTTCGAGACACGTCGCTACCTCGACGAAAGGGCCTTCCTGGAGGTGGAGACACCGGTGCTGATCGGCTCAACACCCGAGGGAGCACGTGACTTTGTCGTGCCTTCCCGCATGAACCAGGGCGAGTTCTACGCCCTGCCACAATCACCCCAGCTCTTCAAGCAGCTGCTGATGGTCTCCGGCTTCGACCGCTACTTCCAGATCGTGAAATGCTTCCGTGATGAGGATCTTCGGGCGGACCGTCAGCCGGAGTTCACACAGATCGACTGCGAGATGTCGTTCGTGGACCAGGAGGATGTGCTTTCCACCTTCGAGGGACTCACAAAGCATCTCTTCCTCACCATCAAGGGGATCGAGATCCCCGACTTCCCACGCATCAGCTACGCAGACGCCATGCGCCTCTATGGCTCCGACAAGCCGGATACCCGCTTCGGCATGACCTTCAACGAGATGAAGGATCTCACCACGGGGCATGACTTCGTGGTGTTCGACGCAGCGGAATACGTAGGTGCCATCTGCGCCGAAGGATGTGCCAGCTATACCCGCAAGCAGCTGGATGAGCTGACCGACTTCGTGAAAAGACCGCAGGTGGGCGCCAAAGGGTTGATCTACCTCCGCTACAATGAGGATGGAACCCTCAAATCGTCGGTCGACAAGTTCTTCAGTGAGGAAGATCTGAAAAAGTGGGCCGAACGCTCTAACGCCAAACCGGGTGACCTGATCCTGGTGATGGCCGGCGAGACGGAGAAGACACAGAAACAGCTCTCCGAGCTCCGCCTCGAGATGGGCTCACGTCTGGGCCTGCGCGACAAAAACAACTACCGCTGCCTCTGGGTGGTGGACTTCCCCCTCCTGGAGAAGGACGAAGAGCTGAACCGCTTCTTCGCGAAGCACCACCCCTTCACCTCCCCCAAACCGGAGGATATCCCCCTGCTCGACAGTGACCCCGCAGCCGTACGCGCAAACGCTTACGACCTGGTAATCAACGGCGTGGAGGTCGGCGGCGGATCGATTCGTATCCATGACAGCAACCTGCAGAAGAAGATGTTCTCCGTGCTTGGCTTCACTGAGGAGAAGGCACAAGAGCAGTTCGGGTTCCTGATGAACGCTTTCCAGTACGGGGCCCCACCCCATGGCGGTATCGCCTTCGGCCTGGACCGCTTTGTATCGATCTTCGCGGGACTCGACAGCATCCGCGATTGCATCGCCTTCCCCAAGAATAACGCCGGCCGCGACGTGATGATCGACGCTCCCTCACGTGTGGAGCTGGAACAGCTCGATGAGCTGGGCATCATGCTCAAGCCGGTGAAGAAGGAGTGACAGGGGATGAGAGCTGGACTGATTGTGGCTCTCTGCCGAAAACAAAAAAAAAGCTGCCCGCGGGCAGCTTTTTTTGATGGATATAGAAGAGCATCAGAGGGTGTAACCCTCGCTGTAGCTCTTGTTGAACAATCGGTGGCCATCAGCTTCGGCATCATCTACAAACTTCTCGGCTGCGGGATCCCACTTGATGGGCCGCCCCAGATCGTAAGCAATGTTACCCAACGTGCAGACGGTGCAGGAACGGTGGCCTATCTCTACGGGCACCACCGGGTCGCTCTTCGTCTTCACGGCGTTGATGAAGTTCTCCAGGTGCGGGATCTTGGTTTCATAGGCTCCTTCGGCAGCTTCCGTTGCCGGTGGCAACAGGCTCTCGTCGGAGGCGAGGAAATGCTCACGGGAGATCTCGATCCACCCCTTGTCGCCCCAGAACTTCACACCCTTGGTCTGCCGTTCATTGAACGGCTCTTCGGTCATCACCACACCATTGGCATACTTGTAGGTAAGATACTTGGTATCCTGATAGCCGGCAGGGATGATCTCCACGGGACCACTCTCATCCATGCCGAGTCCCCACTGTGCGATGTCGAACATGTGAGCACCCCAGTCGGTGGTGAAACCGCCACCCAGCTCCTTATACCAGCGCCAGGCACCCCAGAATTGTTCGTTCTGCTCAGGATCAAGCGAGATGGGTGGGTTGAGCTGCGAGTTGTAATGAATGAACTCCGAGGGCCCGAGCCACAACGGCCAGTTCAGATCGGCTGGTAGCGGTTCCTCAGGAAGGTCGTACGGCGTGGGAGGTGCACCTACATAAGCATTCACCCTTTCAATCTTACCAATCTTACCCTCCTGCACCATTTTCACAGCATGCTGGAAATTGGCATCGGAACGCTGCTGGCTCCCAACACCCAGGATCACGCCGTTATCGCGAACCGCCTTGGCAAGCATCTGCCCCTCTTTGATAGTGAAGGTAAGCGGTTTCTCCAGGTAGATGTTTTTCTTCGCATTGCAGGCATCGATCGCCATAAAGGCATGCCAGTGGTCGGGGGTAGCGATCACCACGGCATCAATATCTTCCCGTGCGATAAGATCCTTGTAATTCTCGTAGGTCTCCACGGCCACCTCCTGACCGGTTTCAGCATAACGGGCATTCACCCTCTTCAGGAAACGTTCCCGTTTCACACCGTAGACATCACTGCCGGCTACAACCTGTACCCCCTCCATGCCGAGATAACCGGCAAGCAGGTACATCGACTGCTGACCCAGTCCGATAAAACCAAGGCGGAGAATACCGTCGCCCGCATCACCGGCTGCTTTCTTGTTTTGGGTACAGGATGCCAGGAACTGCGGGAACAGTGCCACACCGGCAGCACCCACGGCTGCCGTCTTGAAAAATTTTCTTCTTGTTAATTGATTGCTCATGACTTTAGATATTATTTTTAGGGATAATACTTTTCTTCCTGCAAATATAACCTTTTTTATATCTTTCAGCATGCAATGAGTCAAATTACTGTTCAAAGTAACTCTGATTTGTCTTTGAACCACTTCTTCGATCTATCACGATCAAATTTACTCTGACCTCTCTCTTTCCTATAGATATTCTCTCTACGGTCCATTTCACTGCAACCATTAGTTAATATTTATCAAATACACAGTGATGTTCCCTGATACGCAATTTATATTGATTCTAAATAGTATCTTTGTAACCCAAATAACTATAATTATGAGCGAACTGATCAACAATTCATCCCAACGAAAGGAGCTGCTGAAACACCTCCTGCTCCGGCTGCACGAAGGTGACAACCCTGAAGTGCTGCGCCGACGCCTAATCGACGCTCTGCAACAGATCCCTTACCATGAAGTGGTGGAGGTGGAACAGGAGCTGATCAACAGCAACGCATTGACCGAAGAGGAGATCCTCGATTTCTGCGACCTGCATACCGCTGTGCTCGATGGCAGCATCGACCTGGAGGGCGCGAAACAGGTTCCAGCAGGACATCCGGTGGACACCTTCAAAAAGGAGAACAGCGCACTCCGTAGGGAGATAGACAGCTACCGGTTGGCAAAAGAACAGTTATGGCAGATCAACGACAGTGATCTGCCGGGCTACGTGATGCAGTTGCGCTCCATCTTTAACAATTTCGCCGATGTGGAGAAACACTACCTGCGCAAGGAATACCTGCTTTTCCCCTTCCTGGAAAAACATCTGATCACCGGTCCCCCAAAGGTGATGTGGGGCAAGCATGACGAGACACGCGAGTTGCTGAAGAACGCGCACGAAGCCCTTGCCGCACACATGGAGCGTGCGGAAGAGCTGCAGTCGCTGGTGGAGCTGGTACTTGATCACACGGTGGAAATGATTGAGGGGATGATCATGAAGGAGGAGGAGATACTGCTCCCCATGGCGATGGATACGCTCAGCGAAGAAGAGTGGTACAAAGTGTACCATGAGACACCGGATTTTGGCTATTGCCTGATTGATCCGCAGGATGAGTGGAAACCGGAAGGCATGAGACTGGAGAAACAGGAATATGTGACTGCCGACGCCATTCGTCTCTCTTCGGGTGCCTTTGACATTGGTGAGCTGGAGGCGCTCTTCCTTCACCTCCCCATCGACATCACTTTCGTGGACAAAAACGACAAGGTGCGTTTCTTCTCCCATAGCCCAAACAGGGTGTTTGAACGCAACCGCGCAGTCCTGGGACGCGACGTGCGCATGTGCCACCCCCCAGGCAGCGTTCATATTGTGGAACAGATCCTCACCGACTTCAAGAGCGGCAAGGAGAACAAAGCAGTCTTCTGGATCTCTTCATTCATGAAGAACCGGTTCATCTACATCGAGTATTCGGCTGTACGTAACAAAGAGGGTGAGTATCTTGGTGTGGTGGAGGTGACGCAAGACATCACCCGACTGCGACTGCTTGAAGGTGATAAACGACTCCTCTCTTATGAGCAGAAGTAGATTCGATATTACCCCCGAAACGAAGGTGGGCGAGCTGCTGCGCGAATTTCCGGAACTGGAAGAAGTACTGTATCGCCTGGCACCCTCCTTCGCGGCGTTGAAGAACCCGGTATTACGCAGAACTGTTGCACGTGTCACATCATTGCAACAGGCAGCAAAGGTGGGCAACATCAACGCAGTTGAGATGGTTGACAGCCTTCGACAGGCTGCAGGCATAGAGTTACTCGGAGAGAGCTTCAGCAATGACGCTGATGAGCAATCTCTGCAGGTAGCAGCGCAGGCTCCTGTTACACCGGTAACCTTCACCCTTGATGTGCGTCCCATTATCGATTCAGGGGACCATCCCAAAGATGTGGTGATGACTGAGGCGGAGAAACTGAAACCGGGAGAGTGTCTGCTACTGGTCGCTCCCTTCCCGCCGGCACCACTCATCACTCTTTTGCAGAAGAAAGGATTCAAGGTGACCATGCTGGCTCCCGAGAAGGGAATGGTGAAAACATACGTGGAGCGATAACCCGCCACTCTACAGGGGATCAAAAAAAAAAGATAAAAAAAGACGACCAATCGGCCGTCTTCTTTTATATTTAGCAATGTAACATTGCTTACAGATTCGGGTTGACACTGCTCCACTGATCAACCGCAGGGATGATCCCCATGGCGATTACCTCGTCGCGCAGCTTAATCAGGTGGCCGTAGCTCTGCTTCAGCTCGGCGATCTCGGCATCAGTACCTTTGATCTCGCCAAACGAAACGCCGTTCTTATCCAAAGTGGTTTCCATGCCCATCATGATGTGCTCGAATCCGGGAATGTTTACATAGCATCCGGAAGGCCAGCGGAAGGCGTCGCCACCCATGGTGGCACGGATCATCTCTACGGATGTGTATGCAGGACTCTGGAACGAAGAACGTCCACGCAGCTTGATGATGTTGGCACCACCCTTGGTGACACGTACCTTCAGATCGGACCACGCCTCATTGGTCAGCTTGTCGGTGCCGATCAGTTCGGACAACGGTGTACCATCCACCTTCGCGGTAGAGGCAAAAACCGCCATCTGCTCACCATGGCCACCATAGGTGCGGGCACCGGTCACCTTGCTCTGTTCCACACCGAACTGTTTTGCCAGCTCGCTCTGCAGACGGGTGCTGTCGAGTGCGGCCAGGGTAGTCACCTGTGACGGTTTCAGACCTGAGTAGATCAACGCCACCAGCCCGGTGATGTCGGCAGGATTGAAGATGATGGTGAGGTGCTTCAGGTCGGGGCAATAATTCTTGATATCCTTGCCAAGCTGTGCAGCAATCTCAGCGTTACCCTTCAGCAAATCCTCACGGGTCATGCCATCCTTGCGGGGTGCACCACCGGAAGAGATCATGTACTTACTGCCGGTGAAGGCTTCCTTCACATCGGTTGAATAGGTGAAGTTCACCCCTTCAAAGCCACAATGGCGCATCTCTTCAACTACTCCTTCAAGGCCCAGGGCAAAAGGATCGTAGAGGCAGATGTTAGGGGTTAAACGCATCATGGCAGCTGTCTGTGCCATGTTGGAACCGATCATGCCGGCAGCTCCTACAATTGTCAGTTTGTCGTTCGTTAAAAAGCTCATAAGTCAGGTTGTATTTGATGTTTGATGAATAACCTTAACGGGTGATTTTTTCAGGCATCAAATATACGAAAAAATGCTGAATAACAAACCAACCAATATGATAATAAACACTAAACATGCATCTGCTTACAAGAGGCTCCAGGCTACCGTCAGGCCGGCCATCACGATGGAGACCATGCTCATCAGCTTGATCAGGATATTGAGCGAGGGTCCGGAGGTATCCTTGAAGGGATCACCCACCGTATCGCCTACTACCGTAGCTTTGTGCGCGTCACTACCCTTGCCACCCAGATGTCCTTCTTCTATATACTTCTTGGCATTGTCCCATGCACCGCCTGAGTTGGCCATAAAGATGGCCAGTACGAAACCGGCACCCAGTCCGCCGGTGAGCAGCCCCAGTACACCGGGTACCCCCAACAGGATGCCTGTCAATATCGGCACAGCGATTGCCAGCAGTGAAGGCAGCAGCATCTCACGTTGTGCCCCCTTGGTGGAGATCTCCACACAAAGGGCATAGTCAGGTGTCGCTTCTCCAGTCAGGATCCCTTTGATCTCACGGAACTGGCGGCGTACCTCTTCCACCATCTTCTGTGCCGCCCGTCCCACTGCATTCATGGTCAGTCCGCAGAAGAGAAAGGCCATCATCGACCCGATGAAGATACCGGCTAAAACCTTGGGATTCATCAATGTTACCTGATAGTAGTTCATGAAATCGACGAAGCTGGCCCTGGCCACCTCCACCGTCTCTCCATCGGCAAACTCCAGCAGCGTATGCCCCAGCCGCATCATGCCGATGCGGATCTCCTCCATGTAGGAGGCTATCAGCGCCAGCGCCGTCAGTGCCGCCGAGCCGATGGCAAAACCTTTACCGGTAGCAGCTGTGGTATTGCCCAGCGCATCGAGGGCATCGGTACGCTTGCGCACCTCCGGCCCGAGGCCACTCATCTCGGCATTGCCACCTGCATTGTCGGCGATCGGCCCATAAGCATCGGTGGCCAGGGTGATTCCCAACGTGGAGAGCATGCCTACCGCCGCAATGGCGATGCCATAAAGCCCCATGCTGAGGTTCTCCGCGCTCATCATATGTGCCACATCAAAGCGGATGGCAGACAGGTAAGAGAGAAGAATGGCTGCCACAATGGTGACCACCGGGATCACCGTGGAGATGAATCCGTTACCCATACCGGCAATAATGACGGTTGCGGGTCCTGTTTTCGCACTCTCAGCAATCGACTGAGTGGGACGATAGGAGTGAGAGGTAAAATATTCTGTGCCCTGGCCGATGATGATTCCCGCCAGTAGTCCTGCAATCACCGAGAAGGAGAGCCCCACCCAGTTGCTGAAGCCCAGCAGATAAAGGATGCCGAAGGTGGCACCGGCAATCAGGAACGCACTCACATTGACTCCCCTGTTGAGCGAATCCATCAGTTGTTTCACCGATGCTTTCTCGCCTGTACGCACCAGGAAGATGCCGATGATGGAGAGAAAGACACCGATGGCTGCGATGATCATCGGGGCAAAGACCGCTTTTGTTTGCATTGCAGGGTTAAGCACATAGGCTGAAGCACCCAGTGCTGCCGTAGAAAGGATAGAACCACAGTAAGACTCATACAGGTCGGCTCCCATGCCGGCCACATCACCCACATTGTCACCCACGTTGTCGGCAATGGTGGCAGGATTGCGGGGGTCATCCTCTGGGATGCCCGCCTCTACCTTACCCACCAGGTCGGCACCCACGTCGGCTGCCTTGGTGTAGATACCACCCCCCACACGGGCAAACAGCGCCTGCGTGGAGGCCCCCATACCGAAGGTGAGCATCGTAGTGGTGATAATCACCAACTTGTGTCCCCCGTCGGCATCATCGATAAAATGATCCAGGACCAGGTACCACACCGATATATCGAGCAGGGCCAGACCTACGACCACCAGACCCATCACGGCACCCGAGCGGAAGGCGATCTGCAGACCACTGTTGAGTGACCGTTGTACGGCATTGGCTGTTCTGGCAGACGCATAGGTAGCAGTCTTCATGCCAAAGAAACCGGCCAACCCGGAGAAAAAACCGCCGGTGAGAAAGGCAAACGGAACCCAGTTGTTCTGGAGTCCAAAGGTTGCCATCACACCAAACAATATTGCCAGCACCACAAAAACCACTGTTACCACACGGTATTGCTGCGTAAGATAAGACATGGCTCCCTCACGCACGTAACGGGCGATAGTGATCATTTTTTCCGTTCCCTCACTCTCACGCATCATCTGCTTGAAAAAGTAAAAGGCAAACAACAAAGCAACCAGAGAGGCTACAGGTACAAGATAAAAGTAATTCACAGTGTAATAATTTTTAAAGTTTCAATAATCTAATTCTACCACAAAGATGTGGAAATAATTTAAAAAAATAAAAAAATAATCCTATAAAACAATTATTGTACCAATACTCCCAATCATCACATTTATTTTTGAATATTCAAAAATATTCGTAATTTTGTGAAATTGCGAATGATATGTAATACTCAAACAACTTACATAATTAATTTGATACAGATACTGACCAGCGTCCCAAGTTTGAGAAGGCCATACTATAAATGGGCATATTCTCAATGGTTTTACTTCCTTAACAATGAAATCTGATTATTCACAATCTGTAGCAGCATGGTAAAAAATCACTTTTTCAATAGCGACAAAAGCCCTAAAAACATCCAGATAAAAAAGGACATCATCTCCCATTTTATCAATACGGGCAATGATACAATTGCGGAACTGGCAAGGGAACTGGATCTGAGTGTGCCCACTGTCACCAAGTTCATTGGAGAACTAATTGACCAGGGACTGATTGCCGAGTTTGGGAAGATACACACACCCGGTGGACGACATCCCATTGTCTATGGCTTGAACCCTACTTCTGCCTATTTCCTGGGAGCCGATATGAGCCGACACCATCTCAACATCGCCCTGATGGATTTCACCGGAAGGCTGGTGGACAACGAGATGGGAATCTCCTACACCTACGAGAACACGCCCAATTCGTTCGATCTGCTGTGTGGTCATCTTCAGAAATTCATCGACAAAACGGGCGAGATGAAGAAGAAGATCTACCATATCAACCTCAACATTTCCGGCAGGGTAAACCCTGAAACCGGGTATAGCTACAGCAGCTTCTATTTCAGCGAGGAACCGATCAGCGAGATACTCTCCTCCAAACTCCACTACCCGGTCAGCATCGACAACGACACGCGCGCCATGGCGTATGGTGAGTACATGAAAGGAGTGGTGGAAAACGAGAAGAATGTCATCTTTGTCAACGTGAGCTGGGGACTGGGCATCGGCATCATCATCGATGGCAAACCTTACTATGGTAAGTCAGGATTCTCCGGTGAATTCGGCCATTTCCCCATCTTCGACAATGAGATCATCTGCCATTGCGGGAAAAAAGGATGCCTCGAAACAGAAGCTTCCGGCCTTGCCATACACCGGGCTGTCATTGAACGTATCAAACAGAAAGAAAGCAGCATCCTGTCAGAAAAAGTGAAAGATATGAACCAGCTAACACTGACCCATATCATTGAGGCGACCAACAACGAAGATCCTCTCTGTATTGAGATTGTGGAGGAGGTAGGCTACAAACTGGGTAGATATATTGCAGGATTGATCAACATCTTCAACCCCGAGCTGGTGGTGATTGGCGGGCAGGTGGCAGAAACCGAAGGGTTCCTCATGCTTCCCATCCGCAGCTCCGTGAAAAAATATTCCCTCAACCTGGTGAACAAAGACACTCAGATTGTCACCTCAAAACTGAAGAAAAAAGCTGGAATCACTGGAGCTTGTATGATCGCACGCAGCAGGTTGTTTTCTGAATAAGTGTTAATTTATCACTTATGTAGGCTCTAAAGTATCATCTTCTCATTTTTTCCCTATTTTTGCGGGACATTAATTTTGGATTACAATGAGAAAAGAACATTTTGAAACTTTACAGCTTCATGCGGGACAAGAACCCGATCCGGTTACCGGAGCAAGAGCGGTCCCTGTTTATCAGACCACAGCTTTCACATTCAAGAGCGCTGAACATGGCGCCAATCTGTTTGGATTGAAAGAGTTCGGGAATATCTACACCCGGCTGATGAATCCCACCACCGACGTGTTTGAGAAACGTATGGCCGCTCTCGAAGGAGGGGTGGCTGCAGTAGCCACCTCATCGGGGCAGGCTGCTCAATTCCTTGCCATCCACAACCTGGCCACAGCAGGTGACAACATCGTCTCTACCTCTTTTCTGTATGGCGGAACCTACAACCAGTTCAAGGTCGCCTTCAAACGTATGGGCATAGAGGTTCGCTTTGCTGACGGCGACAAGGCGGAGAGCATCGCCTCGCTCATTGATGGGAAGACCAAAGCCATCTACTTGGAGACCATCGGCAACCCGGAATACAATATCCCCGATTTCGAAGCCATTGCTCAAATCGCTCAAAAAAATGAGATCCCGCTGATTGTGAACAACACCTTTGGTCAGGGGGGATATCTCTTCAATCCCATTGAATGGGGCGCCAACATCGTACTGCACTCCGCCACCAAATGGATTGGCGGCCATGGCACCTCCATGGGGGGCGTAGTGATTGACGGCGGTAATTTCAACTGGGGCAACGGCAAGTACCCTATGTTCAGTGAACCATCGGAAGGGTACCATGGCCTCAACTTCTGGGAGACCTTTGGAACACACTCCCCCTTTGGCAATATTGCCTTCGCCATACGCTGTCGCGTGGAGGGCCTGCGTGATCTGGGACCGGTGAACAGTCCTTTCAACACCTTCCTCCTCTTGCAGGGTATTGAGACACTCTCACTGCGTGCAGAGCGCATCAACGACAACGCGCTGAAGCTGGCACACTGGCTGGAAGCACACCCTAAGGTGGAGAAGGTGAATTACCCGGGATTGAAGAGCAGCAAATACCACACCCTGGCGAATAAATACCTGAAGAATGGCGGCTACGGAGGTGTTCTCTCATTCTTTGTGAAAGGTGATGTTGAGCAGACGGCCCGCATCATCGACAATCTATCGATGATCAGCCACCTGGCCAACGTGGGTGATGCCAAGACGCTTATCATACATCCGGCAAGCACCACACACCAGCAGCTACCCGAAGAGGCACAGCTGGCCGCCGGGGTATATCCCAACCTGCTACGGCTCTCGGTAGGATATGAACATATCGATGACATCAAGGCAGACCTCGAGGCGGCACTACAGAAGCTGTAGAGAATACATCCGGAAAAGAAAAAATGGCGACCTGTTCCACAGTTTCGCCATTTTTCTTTTGGTGATCATTCCACCATTTTTTCTATCACCTCTTCGTTGACCGGCAAGGAACGCAGTTCCTGTAACAAATCGACATTGCTCACCTCCAGGTCTTCAATGCGTACCCGCTGCCAGATCTCCTCAATCCAGCGGTTACGCACCACACCAAACTCATCTATCGGCTGAAACCAGCGCAGATACATGAAGTGTTGCTGTGAGAGCTTTAGCTGCAAAGGGTTCTGCTTACCCTCCTGGCTTTTGTTAAAGGAGTGCACAATCTCTTCGGTATAGAGGTCTCCCTCCAGCCGATAAGTGCCATCGACAGTGATAATGGCACCCTCTTTGGTAGACATGAAATTCATAAAATGACCATCGGGGAAGATCATCTTGAACATACCGGGAGGCGTCTCGCTATATCCCGGTTCATCGCTGTTGTGTATCGCCTTCACCTCCCACAGACCATACAGACGGGCGGCCTGACCCTTTGTTGCGTGCCGCGGGCTGCCGCAGCCAATGGCCAGCGCCATCGACAGGAGGAGCAAAAGAATAGGGATGGTTGCTTTCATAGGATGTGATTTTGAAGGGTGGATATCTTGTCAAATATACCGCTTTATTGCAAATAGTTATCATGAAATGGCAATTATTTTTTTCATTCCACTACCTCAGATCCATCTCCTTTACCAGATGGGCTGCACCGGCATATCGTTCTATCACAAAAAGCACATAGCGAATATCCACAATGATGCTCCGCTGGTAATCGGGCAGGTAGGTGATATCTCCTCCCACCCCTTCCCAGTTACGGTCGAAATTGATGCCGATCAGTTCTCCTCTGCCGTTCAGCACAGGACTACCGGAGTTGCCGCCGGTAGTGTGGGTAGTGGCGGCAAAGGCTACCGGCAAACGACCATCGGATAACGCATAGGAGCCGTAATCAGCTGCATGGTAAAGCTGTTTCAGCTTCTCCGGCACCACAAACTCCCAATTGTCGGGGTCCTCTTTTTCCATCACCCCTTCAAGGGTGGTCTGGTGACTGTAGATCACCCCATCACGGGGCCGGTAACCCTTCACCTGCCCATAGGTGAGACGCAGAGTGAGGTTGGCATCGGGGAAGAGGGCATAGGGTCCCTCCATGGCCAGCAATCCCTCCAGCCAGGTGCGACGCGCCTGCTTAAAGGGAGTGTCGAACAGGGTCAGCTGACTGCGCAATGATTGCGACTCATCCTGTACCGACCGTGCAAAACGGAAAAGAGGGTCATTGCACAACAGCTCCCTGTCAGGTTCATCCAGAAAACGTCGCAGGTTTTCCTCGTTGCCAAAGAGTGATTCGTTGAGGAGACAATCCACAAAACGGTCGGTATCACCACCAAAATGATCGTGAAGGAGAGTGAAGATCGATGGCTGATACTCCTCCTCCACCCCTTTTGTGTAAGCGTTCAGCATTGCCTTGGCCACCTTGCGGTCGACCAACCGGTTGTAATCCTTATTGACAAACTGGTGGTACTCATCCTCTAACTTCTCTGCCAACCGGTTCACGCTGGCACTGTCACCCCTGGCAAGTGCTTCTGCCAGGCTATCAGCCGTCGCCGTGGGTACCGTGGCAAACTCTATCCCCCGCAGGATCCCTTCTGTCAGCATCCAGCTACGGTAGCGCAACGCAGCACGTTCCTCCACGATCCGCGCAATCTCATCCAATGCTGCCTTGTATTGCGGCCTGTTGTGCTGCGCAGACCAGGCGAGCAGACGATCCTGCAGGGACCTCTTTTGTAGCTCAAAGTCACGCTTGTCGATGGCCCAGTTGCTACCAATCGCATTCTTGTATCCATTGGTTGAACCCGAATATTTGGAGGCATACTGAATCTTCACCGCCGGATCACGCAGCATCTCCTCCAACATCGCCTTCTGTCGCACCTCGCGCATGGCAATACGCACCTTATTGTCAATATCCCTGCGCTCAGCCACTTCCCAGGAGGTGTAATAGGTGTGGGTGGTTCCGGGGAAGCCCAGCATCATGGCAAACTGATCTTCCTCCACCCCTTCGGTCGATAGTGTAAGCCAACGTTTCGGCCGCAACGGCACGTTCGTGACCGAGTAGGGAGCGGGGTTACCCTCCTTGTCGGCATAGATGCGGAAAAGACTGAAATCACCCGTATGGCGCGGCCACATCCAGTTGTCTGTATCTGCCCCGAACTTGCCAATGGCACTCGGCGGGGCTCCCACAAGCCGTATATCCGAATAGACCTTCTTGATGAAGAGATAGTACTGGTTGCCATCGAAGAAGGGTCTGATCTCCGCCTCAGTGCCGGGATGATCCTCCAGGTACTGCTCTCCAACCTTTTTGCGGGCAAGACGATTCAGAAAGGTCTGTGAGAGGTATCGAGGGTCCATCTCCTCCTCCTGCTCTCTTATCAGATGAGTTCTCACCCAGTCGGTCACCTCCTCGATCTGTTCGATAAAAGTCACCGTCAGACCCGGATTGGGTAACTCCTCCTCCGGCGTCATCGCCCAGAAGCCCTCCTCCAGATAGTTATGCTCCAGCGTACTGTGCTGCTGCACCTGTCGGTAGCCGCAGTGGTGATTGGTGAGGACCAGTCCCCGGGAGGAGATCACTTCACCTGTACAACCTCTGCCAAACTGCACCACGGCATCCTTGAGCGAGGAGCCATCGGGGTTGTAAATATCCAGCTCCTCCAGTTGCAGGCCCATTTGCTGCATCCGGGTCAACTTTTGCTGCCGCAACAAATGGAGCATCCACATCCCCTCGTCGGCAGAGAGGTTAAGCATTCCGATAATAAAAAGCAATGTTACAAGGGTTCTTTTCATTGTATCTCCTGTTTAGTATGATTCGATGGATAAAGATAATAAAAAATGATGGCATTTAAGCTCTGATATGGCTTTAACAACTATCTTTGCAGTGAGCAGAAAGCCATACCTTTTAACCTGACGGATCATGCATTACGAAAAAATCTTTGAAGAGATCTTCCACGAGCTGCAATTGACAGAAGACAAGGGCCAAGTAGCCGAATACATACCTGAGCTGGCAAGTGTCGACCCCAACCAGTTTGGTGTGCATCTGACCACAGTGGAGGGAGCAGGTTTTTCATTCGGTGATGCCCAAACACATTTCTCCATTCAGAGCATTGCCAAGGTGTTGTCTTTTGTGATGGCATATGGACGACTGAAAAGTGAGATATGGGAACGCACCAACCTGGAGCCTGCAGGGACTCCCTTCAACTCACTCCTCCAACTGGAGATAGATATGGGTATCCCTCGAAACCCTTTCATCAATGCCGGGGCTATCGTCATCTGTGACATCCTCGTCAGTCAGCTGGCTGATCCCAAAGAGGAGGTGCTCGCTTTCGTGCGCCGCCTCTCGGGTAACTCATCCATCCACTACAACCCAAGGGTAGCACGCTCAGAGAAGGATAGCGGTAGCCGCAACTATGCCATGATCTACCTGATGAAATCATTTGGAAATATTGACAACGAGATCGAGACCGTGATGGACCTCTACTTCCATCTCTGCTCTCTGGAGATGAGTTGTGAAGAGCTGGCGACCACCTTCCTCTTCCTGGCCAACAATGGTGTGGTGCCCTGGTCAGACGAACGCATTCTCTCTCCCAGCCGCACCAAGCGTACAAATGCACTGATGCAGACCTGCGGCTTCTATGACGAGGCGGGCCAGTTCACCTTCAAGGTGGGGCTCCCCGGGAAGAGTGGCGTAGGGGGCGGTATCGTGGCGGTACACCCCGGTAAATATACCATCGCCGTATGGAGTCCCCCACTCAACAGCAAGGGTAACTCCTACCGGGGAATGCTCTTCCTGGAACAATTCACCACCGTGACCAGACTCTCCATCTTCTAGGTAGCTTCGTGTGACAAACTGTTTTGATAAACGCGCCTGCCACACCTGGGGTATAAATCTTAAATATACAAAAAAGGGAACCTTCCGATTGGCTTTTCTGCCGAAAACGGTTAATTTTGTCGACGATTGAAAAATAAGGGTTTAGATGAAGATAGACTTTAGGGAACGAACACCTCAACTGATTGCCGTCATCGGCGTGCTGGCCATCGTGCTGGCCATCACCATCGGCTTCCTGATGAACAAGAACGCGGAAATTGAAGATATACAGCAACAGTTCACGCTCGACAAGCAGGAGCTGGAAGATGAGTATGAAGCGATCTCGTTGCAATATGAGGGGTTCAAGTTCAGTGTCCAGAACGACTCCCTGCTCTATAAGCTGGAGAACGAGAGGGCTAAGGTGATGCGCTTACAGGAGGAGCTGCGCATGACCAAAGCAACCGATCAGGCAGAGATCAGACGACTCAAGGATGAACTGGCCTCGCTGCGCAAGGTGCTACGCTCCTACATCCATCAGATCGACTCACTGAACAGGCTGAACGAGGAGCTACGTGCGGAAAACAAGCAGATCACCCGTCAGTTCAACGAGACCAGCCGCACGCTTACCCAGGTATCACAGGAGAAAGAGGAATTGACCGAGAAGGTGTCACTGGCTGCACAACTGGTGGCCACCAATATCTCGGTGAAGGCGGTGAACGACCGTGGGCGCGAACAGTCGCGACTGAGCCGCAGCAGTCAGTTTGTAGTCTCCTTCATCATTGCCCGCAACATCACCACTGAACCGGGTGAACGCACCCTCTATGTGCGTATCATGGCGCCCGATGGCTCTCTCCTCTCCAAAAGCCAGACGCATACCTTTCATTACGAGAACAGGGACATCCTCTATTCGATGCGACGCATCGTGGAATATGGTGGGGAGGAGATACCGGTAACCCTCTACTGGGATATCGAAGAGTTCCTGATGCCCGGCACCTTTAAGGCGGACATCTTTGCCGACGGCCACCATATCGGCACGAGTAGTTTCACCATGGAGGAGTAACCTTCCCTGTCACGAACCGATCATCTCCAGGAAAGAGTGCTCATCAATGACCTTCACCCCCAGCTTCTCCGCTTTCTCCAGCTTGGCCGGTCCCATGTTCTCTCCGGCCAGGATATAATCGGTTTTCTTGGATACCGATCCGCTGTTCTTACCACCATGTTGCAGGATCATCGCCTTGTATTCATCACGTGAGTGCAACGCGAAGGTGCCGCTGATCACAATGGTCAACCCCTTAAGCTTCTCCGATCTGCCGGCCAGCGCCTTCTCATTCAGGTTAAACTGCAACCCCGCCGCACGGAGGCGTTCGATATAATTACGGCTGGCAGGGTCTGAAAAGTAACCGGTCACACTTTGAGCAATACGGTCACCAATCTCCTCTACGGCAATCAGCTCCTCCACCGTCGCTTCCATAAGCTGCCCAACATCGGGAAAAGCGTGCGCCAGCCTGCGCGCCACCGTTTCTCCCACATAACGAATACCCAATGCATGAAGAACCCGCTCATAGGGTACCGACTTTGACTGTGCAATACTTTTCAGCAGGTTCACGGCACTGGTCTCACCCCACCGCTCCAGTACGGCCAGATCTTCAAAACGGAGGGAGTAAAGGTCAGCTGCATCTCGAATCAACCCCTTATCGTAAAGTAGCGTGATGCTCTCCGGCCCGATGGTGATGTCCATCGCCTTACGGGTCACAAAATGCTCGATGCGCCCCTTGATCTGCGTGGGGCACCCCACGCTGTTGGGACAGTAATGGACAGCTTCATCCTCGTTGCGTACCAGTGGCGTACCACAATCGGGACAGACAGGGGTGAAGGTCACCCGGTCACCCAGCAGGAAACGGGCTTCCTTATCCACCCCGGTGATCTTGGGGATGATCTCACCCCCCTTTTCCACGTAGACCCTGTCGCCGAGATGCAAGTCGAGCGCCTTGATGGCATCCTCGTTGTAGAGCGATGCCCGCTTCACGATGGTACCTGAGAGCAACACCGGCTCCAGATTGGCCACCGGCGTCACCGCTCCGGTGCGGCCCACCTGCCAGGAGACCGACCTCAGGGTAGTCACCGCCTGCTCAGGGTTGAACTTATAGGCGATGGCCCAGCGGGGGAACTTGGAGGTGTAGCCCAGGTTGCGCTGCTGCACGAGAGAGTCGACCTTGATCACCACTCCATCGGTGGTGACCGGCAGGTTCTTTCGCTCCCGGTCCCAGTAGTGGAGATAATCAAACACCTCCTCAAGGGTTTGACAACGCGTCATGGCTGATGAGACGTTAAGGCCCCAGTCACGTGCCAGAGTCATATTTTCATAGTGGCTCTCCCTGGGCAGCGACTCACCCAGCATGTAGTAGACAAACGATTGCAGGCGACGCGCAGCCACCACGCGTGAGTCCTGTAGCTTTAGCGTGCCGGAAGCGGCATTTCGCGGGTTGGCGAAGAGGGGCTCCTCCTGTGCGGCACGCTCGCTGTTCAGCTCGTCGAACGAGCTCCAGGGCATCAGGATCTCTCCCCGCATCTCCAGGTAGGAAGGGATCTGCGCTCCTCTCAGAATCAACGGCACATTGCGTATGGTACGCACGTTGTCCGTCACATCATCACCCTTCTGTCCGTCGCCGCGTGTCACGGCCCGTGTTAACCTTCCCTCTTCGTAGATCAGTGAGATGGAGGTACCGTCATATTTCAGTTCACACACAATCTCAAAATCCTCATTCAGACTTTTCTTTACACGGTTGTAGAAATCGCTCACCTCATTTTCGGAATAGGTGTTCTGCAATGAGAGCATCGGATAACGGTGTGCTACCTGCATGAAACTCTTGTTGATGTCGCTTCCGACTCTTACCGAAGGTGAATTGGGATCGGCATACTCAGGATACTCTGCTTCCAATGCCGTCAGCTCTGCCATCAGCCGGTCGAATTCCTGATCGGAGACCATCGGTTGCGACAGGACGTAGTAGTTGTAGTTGTGTTCATGCAGCTGCTGGCGCAGTGCTTCTATTTGTTGTTTGATTTGATGCATGGTTGTGTGGATTATTGAAAGATACGCATCCAGGGATACTCCCTTCTCCGTGAATTTTGCCGCTCCAGCGTGCCAATAGCCAGAGAGAGAGCCAGTGACTGTTGAAAATAGAGCTCTCCTTCGCTGAGATGCAGGTTGCTGTTCAGCCGCAACGCAGCCCGTTCTGTCTCGATCAGCCGAACGTACCACTTGCTCTGCAGATAGTGGCCTCCCTGAAGAAATGGGGTTCCACTGTACAGCTGGCTGCCGTAGGTACCGAAGAGTCGCATACGAGGATCACCCGCATAGAAGATGTTCTCGGTGCCGAAACCCATGTACTCGGCATCCAAGCGTGCAGTGAAACCGATGGGCCGGGAGGTTTCCTCAGCCTTTCGGTCGCGCTCAATACCCGCAAACAATCCTGCCGAACCCATCACCCGAAAGTGGTTGGCGGAGGAATATTCCAATCCTGCTGAGGCGATCCCCTGGATCACTTCGCTCACGCCATACCGGCCGTCGTTGGGATAGTTACCGGCGAGGTGGAAGAGAGTGGATTGGAAATCAGCGAAAAAGAGACCTTTGCTTGCCTTACCGGAGAATCCCAGGAAGAAGCTCTCGCGCGCCTCGGCGGTAGAGTAACCGGTCCAGTCCATCCAGGCGTTGAAAAAGTTGTCCTCACTGCCCAGTTGCCAGAAGATGCCCTGCATCAACGGCATAAACTGATTGACCGAATCTCTGAAGAAAAAGTCTGAGTAGTTGGAGAGCACCTCCCTGCGGGGAAAGGCACCGGCACGAAACTGCATCTTATCGTTTTCATAATGATAATAGAGGGTGACCTCTGCCTTGTCAACAGCATGATGCATTCCCGGCATTTTCAAAAGGTTCACTCCGGCCACCAACGTGTGGGCACTGTCCCATGCAACCCCTCCCATAGCGTTGAGCCAGATACCCTGCAGTGTGCGGGCATCAGCATAGGGTGACCGCTTATATTCCATGTTATCGAAGAAGTAATCCATCCCCGTACTCCATTGTAATTCCTGAGCGGGCGATGTCACAGCAGTGAGAAGGAAAACAACAATGCACAATATCCTAGATCCCATATCCCGATATCTTATTGGGGGATAAAGATAGCAAAAAAAAGCTTAAATCTCCCTCTCTTTCCACTTGCCATTTCGAAGATAAAAAAACGACAAGGTGATCAAAAAGATCCAGTAGACATGCTCAGTGGTCCAGGCTACAGCTACCGACAAACGGAGGAAAATGATCACAAGCCACATGTAAGCCAGGTAGAAGATCAGGGTGAAGATCTCGAACCCGAGAGCCGTACGGGTATTGCCCGTTCCCGAGACAGAGCTGAAGAGTACAGAGCCTACGCTATAGAGGGGTAGCGAGGAGATCAGCACGTATAGTGGAACCACCGTATCACTGATCAGTGACGGGTTATCGGTATAAATGTGAATCATCAATCGGGGAAAGAGTGAGACGACCAACATCACCCCCAGCATCACCCCCAGGCTGAGGAACGAGATGCGCTTCACCAGGTGTAACACCTCGCTCTTCTTCCCCGCACCAATGGTATTACTCACCAGTGTGCTGGCGGAGGAGCCCAGGGCATGGGAGGGGATGGTGAAGATGGTGTAGAAGCTGCGCACTATGTTGGTGACGGCCAGTGACCGCTCTCCCATATAGTTCTCGATGAAAAGGAAGAAAAGCATCCAGGTACCTACCGCGAAGAGATACTGCACCATCATGAAAACGGAGATATCCAGTATCTTTTTGATCACAGGCCACTGGAAACGGATGGTGGTGAAACCATACTTGTGTGGATTGGATTTGTAGCGGGTATAGAGGATGAAAAACAGTGTAGAGCTTATCTCAGCGATTACTGAGGCGATGGCGGCGCCGGCAATGCCCATTTCCGGCATGCCCAGATTGCCGAAGATCAACCCGTAGTCGAACACCACATTGACCATCGCCATCACCACCGCATTGATCGTCAACACCTTTGTTTGGGCAATACCGATATAGAAGGCACGGAACATCACGTTGGTGAAAGCAAAAAGAAGTCCGAAGACACGCCATACCAGATAATCCGAGACAGCTGCCGCCACATCCTGTGATGCGAAGATCGCCGGAAGCCAGTGCTGTGAAGCAAACCGCAACAAGGGGATAAGGAGGATCGACGGAATAAGCAGGAAAAGGATCCCCTGGATCACGATCTCACCGATCCGATGGTAGTTGCCTTCACCATTGCGTCGCCCGATGAGGATCTGGCTTCCCATGCTGAAGCCGAAGCCAAGGGTGTAGATGGCGATGTAGATGACACCGGCCAGGGCTGAAGCCCCCAGCTCCACCTCTCCCACACGCCCGAGAAAGGCGGTATCAATCACCTGTATGATGTTCTGCGCGAGCAGACTCAACAGGATGGGTGCACTGACCTTGAGAATCTGTTTGTTACTATACACTGAAATGATTAAGAAAGCCGGCGGCAGTTGTCACCTCCGTCGGCAGATAAAAGGCTCTGGCGTTTATCCCCTGATGCGGTTACTACCGGGCTCCAGGTTGATTACCGAAGGTTCGAAGGCTTTGGCTTCCTCAAGCGGTAAGATCGCATAGCTCATGATGATGATCACATCGCCCACCTGCACCTTACGGGCAGCAGCTCCATTGAGGCATATGATCCCCGATCCTCGTTCACCACGGATAATGTATGTCTCAAAACGCTCACCGTTGTTGTTGTTCACCACCGCCACCTTTTCATTCACGAACATACCGGCGGCATCGATCAGATCCTCATCGATGGTGATACTCCCCTCGTAATTGAGGTTGGCATCGGTGACTGTTGCCTTGTGTATTTTTGATTTTAATGTCTCTACCCACATAACTCTTTACTTGTAACTGATATTGTCAATCAATCGTACCGCACCGCAATAAACCGCGACACATCCCACAGGATAATCGCTCTCCTCCCATGTGGAGAGGGGCTGTAACGTGTACCCGTCAACAATCTCATAATATTCAACATGCAGACCGGGCACTTTGTTTATCTCATCAACCACCTGCTCGGCGAGCGCAGCAGGTGCATACATCCCCCGTCGACCCCTGCTGTTGTTCAGCACATGATAGATCTGCGATGCGTGCTCCCGCTCCTGCGGCGTCAAGCGCTGATTGCGGCTGCTCATGGCCAGACCCGACGGCTCACGCACAATGGGCACCCCTACAATCTCAACCGGTATCTGAAGCCGGTATGTCATCTCCCGCACGATGGCCAGCTGCTGGAAATCTTTCTCCCCGAAGTAGGCCCTGTCGGGCTGTACAAAGCTAAACAGACGGCTAACCACCTGGGCTACCCCGTTGAAATGGCCGGGACGAAAGCGACCTTCCATCACCTTATCCAGCATCCCGAAATCGAACACCCTCCGGTCAGGTTCCGGGTAGACCTCCTCCACGGAAGGGACAAACAACAGATTCACACCCAACTCCCGCATCATCTGCTGATCCTCTTCCGGCGTGCGTGGATAAAGACGCAAATCTTCGCTGTTGTTGAACTGCGTGGGATTCACAAACAGACTTACCACCGTACAGTCATTCTCCGCGATGCTTTGCCGGATGAGTGTGGCATGCCCCTGGTGTAACGCCCCCATGGTGGGGACGAACCCGATGCTGTCTCCTTTGCAGCGAACAGGCTGCAGCGCAAGGTTTAGAGCAGAAACAGTATGAATGATTTTCATCGATTTGTTGTTACAGACTGCAAAGCAACAAAATATTTACCAAATAGAGAAGAGAATTGTCCTGATTGATAAAAGAATTAGCTTTCTTTCACTGAACCACACCATTGTCAAGAAAAACCCATCTCCCGGAGTGTGAAAACGATCCATTCTCTCCATGATGCAGCTCAAATCAGCGGCAAAAAAGGATGTAGCTCTCTGCTTATCTGCGCTTTACAAATTTGTGGCCATTATATTTTGTAATTATGTGGTTTTTTTTTATTATCTTTGTACTCAAATTTAGAGATTTAGCTCCATGTCCCAGAAAAAAATATTGTACATCACGCAGGAAATCTACCCTTATCTAGACGAAACACCCATCTCGAACAGCTCCCGCTTCTTACCACAGGCAATTCAGGAAAAAGGCAAGGAGATCCGCGCCTTCACACCCAAGTACGGACCGATTAACGAACGCCGCAACCAGTTACATGAGGTGATCCGTCTCTCAGGAATGAACCTGATCATCGATGATGCTGACCACTCGCTCATTATTAAAGTGGCTTCCATCCAGTCGGCACGTATGCAGGTTTATTTTATCGACAACGAGGACTATTTCCAGAACAGGGAGTTGCTGAGCAACAAAGAGGGAGAGGAGTACGAAGACAACGACGAAAGGAGCATCTTCTTCATTCGCGGAGTGATGGAGACGATCAAGAAGCTGCGCTGGGTACCCGATGTGATTCACTGTCATGGATGGTTTGCCGCGTTGGCACCTCTCTACATCAAGAAGGGGTACGCCGATGACCCCTGTTTCAAGAACAGCAAGGTGATCTGCTCTCTTTATGATGAGTCCTTCTCCAAACCTTTCCAGCAGGATTTCGCTGACAAGCTTCGTTTTGAAGGGATCGGTGATGTGGAGGTAAACAACATCAAAGAGCTCGGTACGATCGATTACACCACTCTGATGAAGCTGGCCATAGACTATTCCGACGGTATCATCCTCGGCAGCGGGAATGTGGAACCGGAACTGTTGCGCTACGCAACAGAAAAGAAGGTTGAACAATTGCCGTTCCGGGCCGATTTCGATCAGTTTGCCGAGGAGATCAATCAATTCTATGATAAGATTGACGCATGATTCTCTTAAAATCCCTAATGAATCTTCTTTTTTGATTCTTCGATATACAATTATCATTAAAAATTAGCAGAAAGCTTTTCATCAGCTTTTATGTGAACCATTTTTTTCTGATATTTGCGGCGTTGAATAGATATTTTTATGAAACAAATGAAACCCAACTCTTTATACAAAGCGCTGTTCGTTACCTTCCTCTCAATACTGACCCTCTCCTGTAACGACACGCTCGACCGGGTGGGATTCACCATCCAGCCGGGAATGGACAACCTCACTGTAGGCATCGACACCATGCACTTGCAAGCACGTACCATTGAGATCGATTCCATCTTTGCCCGTACAAAATACCCTGTACTGGGGGAATATACCGATCCGCTTTTCGGCTCAATCAAATCGGAGTATCTGGGTGAGTTTTACCTGCCGGAAGGTGCCGGCTTTAATGCAGGCTCCACCATCGACTCGGTGAAGGTAGTGGTATCCTACTCCTCCATGATGGGTGACTCACTGGCTCCCATGGAACTGTCGGTCTACGAACTGAACCGCTCACTCATGGGTGTCAGCCGTTACACCCACCTCAACCCTGAAGAGTATGCCGACATGACGGCTCCCCTGGGCAAAGCGGTCTTCACCGGCAAGAACAAAACCTACCATACCGAAACATACACCTCGGGATACACCTCACAGACCTACAAGGTATATGACATCAGTGTGGATCTGCCGCTCACGCTGGGTCAACGGTTTCTCGACGAATACAACAAGCCCGCACATGGCATGATGAATGACGCTGACCGCTTCAGACAGTTCTTCCCGGGGCTTTACTTCACCACCAGCTTTGGCAACAGCACCATCCTCAACGTCAGCTTCACCTCTTTCTTCGTGCATTATCACTATACGGATGAGGGGGGCTCCTCCACCGGGCAGGATACCATCCGCACGGATGCCCTGCGTCTGTTCATCACCCCGGAGGTAACACAGGTCAACACCGTCCGAAGCCACAACGAACCACTGCTGGAGGAGAGTAACACGCACACTTACGTGAAAAGTCCCGCCGGGGTGATCACTGAGATCACCTTTCCCCTCAGCAACATCCACCAGGAGTTGAAATCGAAGGCTCTCAACCTGGCCAACTTCACCCTCTATGCCCTTCCTGATGCGATGGAAGATCCGTTGGTAAAGATCGCACCACCCGACTATCTGATGTTGGTGAACCGCGACTCGCTGGAGGGCTTCTTTGAAGGACGCAAGCTGATTGATAACGTCACCAGCTTCATCTCCGATAAGTTCGACGCCACCACCTACTCTTACGACTTCAACAACATCTCCGCGATGATCAACTATTACAACCTGGAGATGGGGGATACTCCCTATGACCTGGTTTATTACCTGATCCCGGTAGATGCAACCATGACCACGGTACAGCAGAGCTACTACTCATCAGGCAGCGAGGTGCTAACCGAACTGCACAACCAGATGTGGCCTACGGCCGCCATGCTTGACAAAAGAGAGGGGAACTTGAAGATTGAGCTGATATTCAGCAACTACTAACCGGTAAAAAAAAGCTGTTCAGAAGAGCACTCCCTGCTCTCCACGCTTTGTCCTTCCCAGATGCAGGTATGCCAGTTCCGTGACCTCCCGGCCGCGGGGCGTGCGCTTGATAAACCCCTCTTTGATCAGGAAAGGCTCATACACCTCTTCAATGGTGCCCGCATCATCACCTACCGCAGTGGCAATGGTGGTGATTCCCACGGGACCCCCACCAAACTTATCGATGATGGTGAGCAGGATCTTGTTGTCTATCTCATCCAGTCCATGCTTGTCAATGTTTAATGCTTCCAGCGCATAGGTGGAAATGGCACGATCGATGCGTCCGTTACCCTTCACCTGGGCAAAATCACGCACCCTGCGCAGCAACGCATTCGCTACACGGGGGGTGCCCCGGCTGCGGGAGGCAATCTCACGGGCCGCATTATGATCGCAGGCGATCTGCAGGATATCGGCAGAGCGTAGGACAATGCCCGTGAGCGTCTGCATATCGTAATACTCAAGATGCATGTTGATGCCAAAGCGGGCACGCAGGGGACTGGTGAGCAACCCGCTTCGCGTGGTGGCACCTACCAGGGTAAAAGGGTTCAGGTCGATCTGAATGGAACGGGCACTGGGTCCCTTATCGATCACGATATCGATGCGATAATCCTCCATCGCACTGTAGAGGTACTCCTCCACCACGGGTGAGAGACGGTGTATCTCATCAATGAAAAGCACATCGTTGGGTTCCAGCGAGGTGAGGATGCCTGCCAGATCACCCGGTTTGTCAAGTACCGGCCCCGAGGAGACCCGTAAGCCGACACCCAGCTCATTCGCGATGATATTGGAGAGGGTGGTCTTGCCCAGGCCCGGTGGGCCGTGCAATAGCACATGATCGAGCGACTCCCCCCGCATGCGGGCGGCGCTGACGAAGATCTTCAGGTTCTCCACGATCTTCTCCTGACCGCTGAAGCCGCCAAAAGTGAGGGGACGCAGGGTATTCTCCATCTCCCGCTCGTTTTCCGGCAGAACGCTCCTGTTCCGGATGTCAAATGATTCCTCTGTTGTCATAGTGATGCTGCAAATGTAGCTATTTATTGCGACTTTTGGAAATAGCCTCCGCGTTCCGTTTCAATCCTGTAAACTTGGCTCTTTTGACTGCCGAGTGACGGAAGATGTGACGCCAACGATCTTCGTTCATCTCCAGTAGCTGTTCCAGGTCGAGAGAAAGAAAATCATCCGTGGGCAGGAATTCGGGAGTGTTATGTGCTGTTGCGTCACGGTTCCAGGGACACACCTTTTGACAGATATCACAGCCATAGACATTGTTTCGCAGGTTGGGCAGGATATCGGGTGAGATCTCGCCCTTGTTTTCAATGGTTTGATAGGAGATACACTTGCTGGCATTCAGCCTGTAGGGCTTCTCGATGGCGTTGGTGGGACAGGAACGGAGACAGCGGGTACAATCACCACAGTTCTCAGATACCGGGGAATCATAATCGAGCTCCATATCAATGATCAGCTCACCCAGAAAAAAGTAGGATCCTTTGCCGGGAATGATCAATAGCGTATTCTTACCAATGAAGCCCAATCCCGCCTGTGCTGCCCAGAAGCGCTCCAGCACGGGTGCAGAGTCGGTGAAAGAACGCCCTGTCACCGAAGGATGACGCTCCCGGATCCAGTCGAGCAAATGAGCAAGCTTCTCCCGTATCACCTCGTGATAATCCTTCCCGTAGGCGTAATAGGCGAACTGCGGCACCTTGCCCGGCAACCTCACCGGTGGGTAATAGTTGAGCGCCACGGATACAATTGAGCGGGCACCCTCCACCAACAGTCGCGGGTCGAGACGCTTATCGATGTTACGCTCAAGATATCCCATCGTCCCCTGGCAGTGATCACGCAGCCACTGCATATAGCGTTTCTCCTCACCACTGTCCGTGGCGCGGCAGATACCGCAGGCATCGAACCCGAGGGCTAGCGCCTTCGCCTTGATCTCTTCCGATAGGGTCATCTGTTTCTCAATTTGTCTCAAACGTACAAAAAAATATGTTCCCGCAAAAGAGGGCGGATGGTCAATCTGCATCATGGTGAGACAATCAATTGTTGCAAAAACGGAATATCTGAAGAATGTTGCCTATTTTTGCAACCATAACCGGCAAGTGCATCCTATGACGGAAACAACCCTGAAACATAAGACAACCCTGTCACTCTTCTGGAGTTTTCTGGATAAGTTCGGGCAACAACTCATCTTCCTGGGCAGCAGCATCGTGCTGATGCGCATCCTTGAACCCTCGGAATATGGTCTGATCGGGGCACTCGCCGTATTCATTGCCTTCTCCACATTGCTGGTCGACAGTGGCTTCACCCGTGCCCTTCTGAACCGCAAGCAGATCACCCCCCAGGAGTATAGCTCGGTCTTTTATTTCAACCTGTTGCTCAGCGTGCTCCTCTACCTCCTTCTCTTTGCCGGGGCTCCGCTTATTGCCAGGCTCTTCCATGATCCCCGCATTGTACCGGTTTCACGTATTCTCTTCCTGACACTCATCCTTAATGCGGCAGGTATGATCCAGCAGACACACCTCACCAAGAGAGCCGATTTCAGGGGGCTGACACGTGTGAACCTGACCGCGCAGCTCATCGCCGTAGGGGTGGCGATTCTTCTGGCTGTGAACGATTATGGTGTCTGGGCCCTGGTGGCCCAGACCATACTCTATGCCTTCTTCCGCACCCTCTTCCTCTGGTTCTACTCGCGCTGGATGCCTCTCCGCGTGTTTAGCCTGAAGCTGTTACGCTCCTTTGCCGGATTGAGCTACAAGCTGGTCGTCACCTCACTGATCAATGCCTTCTTCAACAATATCTACCCCGCCATCATCGCCTTCTTCTACCCCAACGCCATGCATCAGGTAGGCTATTACAACCAGGCCCTTAAGTATCAGGAGATCCCTTTCACCATCCTCTCCAACACCTTCCGCTCCGTCTCGATGCTGATACTGCCCGAGATCAACGACCAGACAGAACGGCTACACCGCGTGGTGAGCAAGATGATGAAATCGCTTGCTTTTCTCTCATTCCCGGTGGGCTTGCTGATGATCCTCATTGCCGAACCCACCTTCACCTTCCTCTTCCAGGAGAAGTGGTTGCCGGCAGTGCCCTACTTCCGGATGCTATGCCTGGCCGGCATCATCTCGCCCTTTGCCTTCGTACTGAACGAGCTCTTCATCGCACGTGAGAAAGCCAACTACTTCCTCGGGGTGGAAATCGTCCGTCGAATCATACTGGTGCTGCTCATAGCCCTGCTCTTTCGATATGGCATCATGGGTCTGGCTGCCAGCTGGGTCATCTACACCTACATCACACTGATCATCTCGCTCATCCTCACCGGACGGCTGATCAGCTACTCGCTGTCAGCCTTTGTCAGGGATGTGCTGCCCTATCTGTTGCTGGCACTTATCAGCAGCGCTGTCGCATGGCTGGTCACACGTCAGATAGATCACCATCTGCTCTTCATCGTTGTCGCCAGCACGGTAACGGCGCTGTTGTACCTGTTGCTGTGTCATCTCTTCCGTTTGGAGATGACCCGTGAGATCGGGGCATGGTTCTCACTCCGTCAAAAAGAAAAAAGATGAAAAGAATCTACAGGAAGCTATGTTACAAGATAAGCGCACGACGCAGGAGCTGGCTACATGCCCGTAAGCAGAAGAGAGTGCGTAGGATGATCCTGCGCCACTACAACCATCACCCTCCCCGTGACCAGGAGATTGCAGAAGCGGTAACCTACCTCTCCACACACCCTCTCACAACCTTCTACGGCACCTTCCAGGAACGCTATGACGCAAGTGATGTGGAGGTGTTGACCGACCCGCAGAACGGCCTGCCCTACGTGATCACAGAAGGAGGCAAGCTCTACTTCAAACGGTCACTGAACAACTATACCATACAGTTGCTGTTCAACAACCTGCGTGTTGAACAGGACAGGCATGCCCCACACTGCTATACCGACCGTCACTTCTTCGTAGAGAAAGGGGAGCGGTTGGCCGATGTGGGCTGTGCCGAGGGTTATTTCTCGCTGATGAATATCGAACAGTGTGAGGCGCTCTTTCTCTTCGAGCAGGAGAGCGAGTGGATAGAGGCACTGGAGGCCACCTTTGCTCCCTGGAGAGAGAAGGTGTCGATCATCCCCCAGTTTGTCTCCGACATCAACAGTGAGCAAGAGATCACGCTGGATCACTATTTCCGGGAGCATGAAGAGAAGCCCTCCTTCTATAAGATTGACGTGGAGGGTGCCGAAGCATCGGTGTTGAGAGGGATGGAGGGGCTGCTGCTGGAACGGGAAGTAAAGATCGCGCTATGCACCTACCACCATCAGCATGATTATGAGCGCTTTCGCCATTTTTTTGAAGAGCGGGGCTACTCCCATCGTCCCAATGCGGGGGTGATGATCTATCAGAACGATATGGAGCAGATGCGCCCCCCCTATTTCCGTAAATGTCTTATCAAAGCTGTCAACCATCATGCATCACCCTGAGCAGTCATCTCCCGCAGTATGCATCATCATTGTCTCCTATAACTTCGAGCCATGGATCCGCCACTGCCTCACCTCGGCGCTAGCGTCGTCACTGCGCACCACCGTTTTGGTTGTTGACAACGGATCCACAGATGCCACCCGTGAGATCATACGGAAGGAGTATGACGACGTGCTGCTGATAGAGACGGGTGAGAACCTGGGCTTTGGCAGAGCCAACAACATCGGGATACGCTATGCGATGGAGCATGGGTTCGACTACCTCTTCCTGCTCAATCAGGATGCCTGGCTGGAGAGCGGGGCACTGGAGAAGATGGTCGCCGCAGCCGAACGGGCGGGTGAGTACGGCATCCTCTCACCGGTACATATGAACGGCAGGGGTGATGCTACCGACCATGGCTTCCGCGAATATACAGGGCTGCGTAACAGGGAAGAGGCAGAGCGCCTCGCGACGGAGGTGACACCCTACCCCTTTATCAACGCAGCGATGTGGCTACTCCCAATAGGGGTGGTGAGCGAGGTGGGACTCTTTGCTCCCCTCTTCGCTCATTACGGTGAGGATCGCAATTATGTGTTACGCCTCCGGCAGAGAGGCTACAAGGTGGGAGTGGTGAGGGACGCCACCGGCTATCACGACAGGGAGGCACGCAGTGTGAGCCGTGATCAATTTCTCTATGCGGAGTTTGTATACTTTCTCACCGAAGCGGCCAACCCCTGTTACGGATGGGCGGAGGCTGTAGCCTACAGCCTGCTGGCAGCCTTCAAGAAGGCGTGTAAAGCGCTCTTCAGGGGATCGCTCAGTGACAGTGGTGCCTACCTCCGCATCGCCCTCCGCCTGATGGCGAAGAGCGTTGCTGTTTACCGCACTCGCAAGGAGCAGCGTCTCAGGCAAAGGTGAAATCGAGTTGTCTGCGGTCGAGGTTGGCACGTGCCACCTGAATCGAGACAGGCTGCCCCAGGCGGTACTCACGTTTGGTGCGGCGTCCCACCAACCGGTAGTTCTTCTCATCCAGCTCATAGAAATCGTCATCCAGCTCCCGGATGGGTATCATCCCTTCGCACTTGTTCTCGTTGATCTCCACATAGAGTCCCCACTCGGTGATGCCGGAGATCACCCCGTCATACACCTTGCCGATCTTATCCGACATGAACTCCACCTGCTTGTACTTGATGGAGTCGCGTTCCGCGTTGGCGGCCACCTGCTCCATCTGTGAGCAGTGCTTGCACTCCTCCTCCAGATCTCCCTGATTCACGCTCTTGCCACCTGCCAGATAATGCTCCAGCAGACGATGTACCATCATGTCGGGGTAACGGCGGATGGGTGAAGTGAAGTGGGTGTAGTAGTCGAAAGCCAGCCCGTAATGCCCCACGTTCTTGGTGGAGTAGATCGCTTTCGACATGGTGCGGATGGCGATGGTCTCGATCAGGTTCTCCTCGGGACGTCCCTGTACCTTGTCGAGCAGGGCGTTGATGCTCTTGGCCACCTCGGTCTTGGTACCCTCCGGTTTGATCTTGTGCCCGAAGCGAAGGATGAAGGAGTTGAGGGTATCCAGCTTCTCCGGATCAGGGATATCATGCACACGATAGACAAAGGTGCGGGCTTTCTTACCCTTGGGTACCCTGCCGATGGCTTCCGCTACCGCCTTGTTGGCCAGCAGCATGAACTCCTCAATCAGGTGATTGGCCTCCTTCGACTCCTTGAAGTAGACACCCAGTGGCTTTCCCTTCTCGTCGAGGTTGAACTTCACCTCGTAGCGTTCAAAGTTGATCGCACCCGCTGTGAAGCGCCGCTCACGTAACTGGATGGCCAGATCGTTCATCTTCAGTATCTGCGAGGAGAAATCCCCTTTACCGGTCTCAATCACCGCCTGGGCATCCTCGTAGGTGAGACGGCTATCCGACTTGATCACCGTACGGGCGATGCGCGATTGTTTGATCTCCGCCTTGTCGTTAAGAGTGAAGATCACCGAGAAGCAGAGCTTCTCCTCCTGGGGACGTAACGAACAGAGACCGTTGCTGAGTCGTTCCGGCAACATCGGAATGGTGCGGTCGACCAGGTAGACGGAGGTGGCGCGGTTCACCGCCTCACGGTCCACGATGTCTCCCGGCTTCACGTAGTGGGTCACATCGGCAATATGGACACCCACCTCCCATTCCTTTGGCGAAAGCTGTCTCAGGGAGAGCGCATCGTCAAAGTCCTTCGCATCCTTGGGGTCGATGGTGATGGTGAACACATCACGGAAATCCTCACGCTTTGAGATCTCTTCCTTGCTGATCTTGTCTGAGATCTTCTCTGCATATTTCTCTACCTCTTCCGGGTACTTGTAAGGCAGGTCATACTGTGCCAGGATGGCATGCATCTCGGTGTCGTTTTGACCCGGCTTGCCCAGGATATCGATCACCTTACCCACAGGGTTATTGGCCTTCTCGGGCCACTCCACAATCTCCACCACCACCTTGTCGCCGTTACCAGCACCATTGAGATCCTCCTTCGGTATAAAGATGTCGTTCGAGAGGTACTTGTTGTCCATCACCAGGAAAGCGAAGTGCTTCTGCACATCAAGCACCCCCACAAAGCGGCTCTGGGTGTGTTCCAGAATCTCCACCACCGTGCCCTCGGTATCGGCGCGCTTGCGCTTGGCCAGCAGCTGTACCCGCACCCGGTCACCATTCATGGCATGTTTGCTGTTTCGCTCCGGGATATTGATGATGTTGGCATCATCGTCGGGGACAAAGAAGTTCTTGCCGTTGCTTCTTCTCTCGAAGCGTCCCTCCAGCATCAGGCCGCGATTGTTGATGCGGTACCTGCCACGGGAGGTCTCCAGCAGCACATCGGCGTCACGGAGCTTGTCGAGTACCTTCACCAGTTGCCTGCGACCCTCTTCACCGCGCACGTTCAGGGCAGCAGCAAGCTGTTTGTAGTTGTATTGTTTATCGTTGTTCTCCGTAAGAAATTGGGTAATGGATGTAATCAGTTCCTTCTTCCTGGGTTTACTTTCAGTGGAAGATGCGTTTGTCTTTCTGCTCATAATATCTCTGTTGATTGTTTTTACTAGAACAAATGAGTCCGGTTTTAGTTAACGCAAGGTAATAAAAAAATTGATCTGATTGCTTCATAAGGGGTGTTTTCCTGAATATATCGTTATTTTTGTATGTAAGAAGAACTGAACGATGAACAAAAAGAAAATCCTCATCACCGGTGCCAGCGGCTTTATTGGCAGCACCATCACGGAAATGGCACTCCAACTGGGTTATGAGACCTGGGCAGGCATACGCTCTGGCAGCAGCCTACAATACCTGCGTGATGAACAGCTGCACCTCATCAATCTTCACTATGATGACCCTGCGATACTTACTGAACAACTGCGGAAAGCAGTTCATCAAAAGAGACCCTTCGATGCGGTGATCCATGTGGCTGGTCTCACCAAAGCTCCTCATAAAGAGGAGTTCGACAGGGTGAACCACCGCTACACCCGCCACCTGGCAGAAGCCCTTCGAGCGGCAGAAGCTCTTTCCGGCACCTTTGTGCTACTCAGCTCACTCAGCGTGATGGGTCCGGGAGATGAAACCGGATATACTCCTTTCAACGCAGAGAGTGTACCCCACCCCAACACCGCTTACGGCAGAAGCAAGCTACAAGCCGAGCAGTATCTGATGAATCAGCAGCTCTTTCCCTGGCTGATCATCCGTCCCACGGGTGTCTACGGGCCACGCGACAGGGATTACCTGATTCTGATGAAGGCAGTGAAAAAGGGTCTGAGTGTGGGGGCCGGCTTGAGAAAACAGCTCCTCACCTTCATCCACAGCCATGACCTGGCAATGGTGGTTTTCAGTCTTCTGGAAAAAGGGATCAGCGGGAAGAGCTATATCGTAGCCGACGGCGACTCTTATACTGATAACGCCTTCAATGCCATCCTGCAGGAGGTGCTCGGGAGAAGAAGGGTCGTTCAGCTTAAGATCCCCCTGTGGCTGGTGAAGCCGGCCGCATTCGTGAGTGAAAAGGTTGCCACCCTACTCGGTAAAACAGCCACTTTCAACAGCGACAAATACCTTATCATGAAACAACGCAACTGGTCATGCGATATCACACCCCTGAAGAACGACATCGGCTTCATTCCCCGCTGGAGATTGAAAGAGGGAATAGAGATGACTGCGGAATGGTATAAAAAAGAGGGATGGCTCTGATCATCGTCACCCCGGTGAAGGAGAATTTATGAGAGAGGGAAAAGGGGCGTATCTAATTATTTTTGTACATTTGTGCGTTTCAAAGCCAACAATCACAAGCAAAGAGAACAAGCAATAAAGATGAAGATAGCACTGATAGGTTACGGAAAGATGGGGCATGAGATTGAACGTATTGCCCTGGAGAGAGGGCATGAGATCGTTTGCACCATCGATATGGGGGAAGAAGAAAAATTCAGTTCACCTGAATTTGCAGGTGCCGAAGTAGCGATAGAGTTCACCTCCCCGGAGAGTGCACTGCAAAACTACAAGAGGTCATTTGCCGCAGGTGTTGCCGTCGTGTCCGGCACTACGGGATGGCTTGCACACTGGGATGAGATCAGGCAGGAGTGCGAGAAGAACGGCAGGACCTTCTTCTACGCCTCCAACTTCAGTCTGGGCGTGAACATCTTCTTCGCGTTGAACAGCTACCTGGCAAAGATCATGAATCGTTATCCCGACTACGACGTACGGATAGAGGAAACCCACCACATCCACAAGCTGGATGCCCCCAGTGGTACCGCCATCACCCTGTCGGAGGGAATCATCGATCAACTGGATCGCAAAGAGCAGTGGGTTTTGGGTCATGAAGGTGCATCAGGCGAGGTGCCGATAGAGTCATTTCGCGAAGGGGAGGTGCCGGGTATCCACACCATCATCTATGAATCGGCATGTGATGCCATCCGTATCACCCACGATGCGAAGAACCGCAAGGGTCTGGCGCTGGGAGCTGTGCTGGCTGCTGAGTTCACCAAAGACAATAAAGGGCTTCTCGGCATGAAAGACATGCTGGGTTCATTATAAACAGCTTCTTCTAGAAATGAGCACTATGACACTGAAACAACGTATCTCCTCGGCAACCCGACACCAATGGTTCTGGTTTGCAGTCTGGGTTGTCGCAACCCTGCTCTTCACACTCTGGACCGGATCGCCCTGGATCCTGTTGTTCATTCTCCTCTTCTTCGATATCTACATCACCAAGTTCATCCCCTGGTCTTTTTGGAAAAAATCGAAGAACGAACCCTTCCGCAAGACGATGGAGTGGGTGGATGCCATTCTCTTTGCCTTAGTGGCGGTCTATTTCATCAACACCTTCTTCTTCCAGAACTATCAGATCCCCACCTCCTCCTTGGAGAAATCGCTGCTGGTGGGCGACTTCCTGGCAGTGAGCAAGCTGAGCTACGGCCCCCGCGCACCCATCACTCCCCTCTCCTTCCCCCTGGCACAACACACCATGCCGGTGGTAGGTGGCAAGTCCTACATCGAGAAACCGCAATGGAAGTACAGACGACTGAAGGGGTTCGGCAATGTGGAGCGAAACGACATAGTGGTTTTTAACTTCCCCACCGGTGATACGGTGGCACTCAATATGCAGGGGGTTGACTTCTACACCCTCTCGCAGTTCAACGCCAACGGTAGCGCCGGCGTGAGATCGGATCGGCGCACCTATGGCGAGATCGTCTACCGTCCCGTGGACCGGCGGGAGAACTACGTGAAGCGCTGCATCGGTCTCCCGGGAGAAACCATCGCCCTTCGCAGCGACAGCGTCTTCATCGACGGTAGCTACCTGCCCAACCCGCACCTCTCGCAGCACAACTACATGATCCATACCGACGGTACCACCATCGCTCCTGAACTATTTGACGAGCTGGGGATCAACAAAGCAGATTATTTCACGCAAGATAACTACGGACAGGTGGTCACCCGTTCACAGGACCTGGCAGGTGTGGACAGTCTCAACCTGGCAATGTTTGGCCTGCAAGCTCGGAACGGCAACAACGGACGGATTTACTTCAGCATACCCATGACAGAAAAGATGGTTGCAGCGCTGAAAAGCAAACCATTTGTATGGAAAATCATTCGTGAGAAAGAGCAACCGGGCATGAGTCACTACTACCCACTCGGCTACGAGACCGGATGGTCGCGCGACACCTTCGGCCCACTCTGGATCCCTGAAAAGGGAGCGACCCTTACTTTCGACAGTGATGTACCCTTTAAAGTTGCAGCCTACGAGCGTTGTATCAAAAATTACGAGGGCAACGACTTTGCCTATCGCGACGGCAAGGTGTTCATCAATGGTGAAGAGGCTCACTCCTACACCTTCCGGTACGACTATTACTTCATGATGGGAGACAATCGCCACAACTCAGCCGACTCAAGGGTGTGGGGTTTCGTCCCCGAGGATCATATCGTGGGGAAGCCGATGCTTATCTGGCTCTCACTGGAGAAAGACAAAGGATGGTTCAACGGAAAGATCCGATGGAACAGGCTGTTTCGCAGCGCACGGGTACCGGCTTGAGCAACGAAGTGGCACAACAAACAGTGCTGCTCTCCTCCTGCTACCTGGCCCCCATAGATTATTATGCGCTACTGGACAGGTCTGGCTATGCAACAATTGAGATCGGCAACAACTATCAGAAACAGACCTACCAAAACCGTTGCCATATTGCGGGTGCCAACGGGATGCTTACACTCAGCATCCCGGTGATGAAACCTGCAAAAGAGGAGGCCACCATGCGTGATATCCGCATCGCTGATCACGGCAACTGGCAACACCTCCACTGGAACGCCATCGTATCGGCATATCGCTCCACCCCCTTCTTTCAATACTACGAGGATGAGTTCCGCCCTCTCTACGAGAAAAAAAAACGATATCTGCATGATTTCAACGAGGAACTGCGTCTGCTGGTCTGTCGGCTGATTGGTATTGAAACAGAAGCAATCATCACTGATAGTTATACGACTGATTCCCCGACCGGCATTTTTGATAGCAGGGAGATCATCCATCCGAAAAGAAGTTCTCCTTTCCAGACACCACGTTACTATCAGGTGTTTGCCAACAAGAATGGTTTCATTCCCGGCCTTAGCATCATTGACCTTCTTTTCAATATGGGGAATGAATCCGGGCTAATACTCAGGCAGGTTGGGAGGTTAGGCAGTTAGTGGGTTAGTGGGTTAGTAAGTTAGTGGGTTAGTGGGTTAGTAGGTTAGTAAGTTAGTAGGTTAGTAAGTTAGTAGGTTAGTGGGTTAGTAGGTTAGTAGGTTAGTAGGTTAGTAGGTTAGTAGGTTAGTAAGTTAGTAGGTTGGCGCCCCGGACACGGTTTGTGATTTTCAGTCCATGGAGGCTGTATGACCGAACCTTTTTCCCTATCTTTGCAGATTGTAAAAACAACCGTTCACAACAGCCTCTCTGCATTCGGATCTTCCCAATGTAATGACTGTTGGAAACAGATAAAGAGATCAAACCAGATGCAACAGAAACCGAGAGTACGTTTTGCGCCCAGCCCCACCGGACCGCTCCACATCGGAGGTGTACGAACCGCCCTGTATAATTACCTGTTCGCACGTCAACAGGGAGGAGCCTGTATCCTTCGGATTGAAGACACCGATTCCACTCGTTTTGTGCCGGGTGCTGAGGATTATATCCAGGAGACTTTCGACTGGTTGGGACTCCCCTTCGATGAGAGCCCACGACTGGGAGGCCCATACGGACCCTACAAACAATCACAACGCAAGGAGATATACAAGGAGCATGTGCACCGCCTGTTGGAAAACGGGACAGCCTACATTGCCTTCGACACACCCGAAGAGCTGGAAGCGCAACGTACTGAGAAGATTAATTTCCAGTACGACGCCTCCACACGGATGGGGATGCGCAACAGCCTCACACTGGGCAGAGAGGAAACCGACAGGCTGATTCAAGCCAAAACACAGTATGTGGTACGCATCAAGATTGAACCGGGTCATGATATCATCGTAGACGACCTTATTCGCGGCAAGGTGGTGATCCACTCATCGGTACTCGACGACAAGGTGATTTACAAATCGGCAGATGAGCTACCCACCTATCACCTGGCAAATGTGGTAGATGATCATCTGATGGAGATCACTCATGTAATCCGTGGTGAGGAATGGCTACCCTCTGCACCGCTTCATGTTTGGCTTTATCAGAGCTTAGGGTGGGCGGAGAGCATGCCTCAGTTTGCACATCTCCCGTTACTCCTCAAACCGGAAGGGAATGGTAAGTTGAGCAAACGCGACGGCGACCGCCTCGGCTTCCCGGTCTTTCCACTTGAGTGGCGTGATCCACTCAGCGGTGAATGTTCATCAGGTTACCGTGAGAGCGGCTATCTGCCCGAAGCGGTGATCAACTTCCTGGCTTTTCTGGGGTGGAACCCCGGAACGGAACAGGAGCTCTTCTCACTGGAGGAACTGATCACCGCCTTCTCCTTTGAACGATGCAGCAAAAGCGGTGCACGCTTCGACCTGGAGAAAGCCAAATGGTTCAACCACCATTATATTCTCAGCACACCCGACAGTGTGCTGGCCGACATTTTCATGGAGGAGTTGCGCAGGAAAGAGATCGATGCACCCGGTGAGTATGTCACCCGGGTAGTGGCACTGGTGAAGGAACGCATTCGCTTCACATATGAGCTGTGGGATCAAACCTCCTACTTCTTCGAAGCGCCTGTGAGCTATGAAGAGAAGACGGTGCGCAAACGGTGGAAGGAGGAGACACCCGCTCAGATGAAGGAGCTGGCATCACTGCTGGATGCATTGGATGACTTCTCGGCTACCTCGCAGGAACAATCGGTGATGGCATGGATAGAGCACAACGGATACCATACCGGGAATGTGATGAACGCCTTCCGGTTGGCGGTGGTGGGTGCCGGCAAGGGACCCCACATGTTCCAAATCACGGAGCTCCTGGGAAAAAAGGAGACGATCAGCCGGTTGTACCAGGCTGTGGAAAGCATTGCATAACTAACGGGAACCACAAACCAATACACATGATGGAGATCGATTTTGTAATTACCTGGGTCGATATGGACGATCCCAAGTGGAAAGCCGATTTTGCCACCTGGTCAGGAAGCATTGACAACAGTCGTAATGAGGTTTCAGAAGCTCGTTTCAGGGATTATGGCTTCCTGAAATACTGGTTCAGGGGGGTGGAAAAGTTTGCCCCCTGGGTCCGCAAGATTCACTTTGTCACCTGTGGCCAGAAACCGGAATGGCTTAACGCTGACCACCCCAAGCTGTCACTGGTGAACCATTCAGACTATATTCCACAGCACTACCTTCCGGTTTTCAACTCTTCACTCATCGAAATCTACCTGCATAAGATCCCGGACCTGGCGGAACAGTTTGTCTATTTCAACGACGACTTCTTCATCATCAACCATCTGCCACAGGAACGTTTCTTCACCAACGGTGTACCAAACGACATCGCGGCCTTTCGCTACAATTCGGGCATGGGATTATGGTCAAAGTGCCTGAAGAATAACATACGGATCATCAACGAACGGTTCGATAAACAGGAGATCTTACGGCGTGACCATGAGAAATGGTTTCATCCCTCATATGGAAAGAAAAGCAGGCTTTCCCGCCTGTTAAAACCCCATAACAAATTTGTCACTCTCATCACACCTCACAACGCGCAACCCTACCTCAAAACGACCTTTGACGAGGTGTGGGAGTATGCGGGCGATAAACTGACGAAGGCTTCAGAGAACCGCTTCCGCAGCCCTGAAGACTACACCCAGGAGCTGTTTCGCACCTGGCAGATCTGCCGTTCCAACTTCCATCCCTACAACACCTACAGCGACACCAGGATGTTCCCGTTGGTGCTCCGGTCGAAAAAGGCGATTCAGGCCATCTATGACCAGCACTACAAGCTGATCTGCCTGAACGACAATGCTCATATCCGCCATTATACAGAGGTGATGAGGGAGTTGGAGAAGGCGTTTCAATCTATCCTCCCGGAGAAATCCGCATTCGAACTGTAATGAACCCAGACAGACTGGTTGCTCGAAAGATGAGTGTGATCGGCAGGTTAAGGTGAGTATTGACCCGTCAATCAAACTATATCAAAAAATTTTCTCAAATGATGACTGATCAGGGAAGAGCTCTTTGAGAAAAGGCTCTATGGCAACACGATCTTCATCTCTGACACGCTGATTGTCGTTGAGACAGAACAGGTCCGGATCATATTTCTTCAACCGCTGCATGAATTTTAGTCGGTGGATGTTCAACCGCAGCGACTCTCTTTTGTTCACATATTTCAACACGGCCTTACCAGTCGCCAGCATGTAGTAGGAGAAAGCGGATCGATGGAGGTCCCCATACTGTCTCACATGGTTTTGCAAAGAAGACTTCACCCAATCACTGAAAACATTCTCCACCACAAAACGGTAGTCTTCTGTAACGAAAGCATCCACATTGTGATGGGGAATACCGGAGTATAAACGACCAAATCGTTGATGTACCGCTGCAGAACCCTCCAGAACCATTGTCATATACTGACCCAGTCGTCTTCGGAACAGCTTTTTTACCGGATAATGCCATCGCCCCAGTATCTTTCTTTTCAACCGTACGTAGGGTAATCCTTCCGGATTGAAAAAATAATCCGGTGAGAGACTTTTAGGGAAAAACATGTCATCATTCGCAAAAAGAAAACGATCTGCCAACCCGGGTATCTTATGGATAAAATACTCAATCACACTGGAATTGAAACAGGGGAGCGCTTCTGCTGGCATGATCTCACGGTGATCCACTAACCGGATCTTCGGATGATCTCTCTTCAACCAGTAAGGGGACTGATTGTCTGTCACAATAAAAATATTCCTTACCCAGGGAACATTACGTTCAACCGAACGAAGTGAATATCGCAATTCATCATTATTGGAATAACGGCCCTTGTTATTTGTCTCGGTATGCTCTGATACAATTCCTGTAACTTGATGCTTCTTCGCCAGCCACGCGGGATCACTGCCATCAACCCAAAGATAGACCAGATCAATCACAAAAGGTTGAACACTCTCTTCCATACTGTTATTTTGTGGTTTAGGCAGGTCACCTGATCCCTGTTGACCGGATTCCTACAGAATACAAAAGTAGTGAATTATTTCGAAATTGTGAAGAAACCGATCACCGGCACCTTGTTCACGAACCATGCAGGGAATGCTCTGTTGAACAAACTTTTCACCTTTTAGTTTGTTGTAAATAAATTGAACACTCTCAATCTTCTGAGGTATGCACGCAAACTCGTCAAACAAGAAAAAAATCAGGATCCGCACCCGGGTATTCGTCCCAATGGTCTTTGTCATCGCGGTGCTGCTCATCACCTACCTCTTCCCACGTCAGGGCAGCTTCAAATACTCCTTCAATGAAGGAAGACCCTGGCAGTATGGACTGCTTACAGCTCCATTCGATTTCCCCATCTACAAGACAGCAGAACAACTTCAAACAGAGCAGGACAGCATCCTGCAATATTACGAACCCTATTTCTTGATTGACAATGAGATACAAAAAAATGCGCTGGCCGATTTCGATGCGGATATGAACCTGAAAGAGAGACTGGCTGAATTGCCTCCGGCAACTAAACTATACATCCGCAAAAAGCTGCAGGATGTATATGAAAAGGGCATCATGCGTTCTGAGGATTATGACCGTATCACTGCTTCGGTTACGGGTGGATTACGTATCAGGGAAAAGAATATGGCGGCCTCCAGGAAGATCGAAACGTTCTACACTATCCGCTCCGCTTATGAAAAGGTACTGGACGATTTGCCACAGGAGATGGATGTAGAGATGGTCAAAGCAGCCGACATCAATGACTACATTCGGGAAAATATCATCTATGATGCTGCCACATCAGAAAAAGCAGAGAACGAATTCATACAGCAGGTAGATATCAGCCGCGGCATGGTACAACAAGGTCAGCGAATCATTGACCAGGGCGAGATTGTGAATGACCACACCTTTAACATCCTCTCATCCCTGAAGCGCGTCACAGAAGAACGCAGCGGCAGTGCGGCCAAAAACAACGGGATGGTGCTGGGACAGTTGATGCTGATCCTCCTGATGTTCGGATCATTTTACATGTACCTGCTGTTTTTTCGACCCAATGAGTATCGAAACCGCAAGCATGTGGTCTTCATGGTGTTGCTGGTAGTGATCTTCCTGTTACTCACAGCGGTCACGGTACGGTTCGAACTCTTCAGCGTCTATATCCTTCCCTACGCCATAGTGACCATCCTGATTCGCACCTTCATCGATTCGCGGACAGCTCTCTTTGCCAGCCTTATCACCGTTATCCTCAGCTCGCTGATGGTTCCCTACCCTTTTGAATTCATCGTGATTCAGATGTCAGTGGCGATGGTCTCCATTTTCATGCTGAAGGAACTCTCGGAACGGTCGCAGCTCATCAGAAGCTCCTTCTTCATCCTGCTCACCTACATCCTGGTGTACCTGGGTCTCACCCTCTACCAGGAGGGAAGCATAAAGGAAGCCAACTGGCTGATGTTGGTCTACTTCCTGATCAATTTCATCTTCATCATGTTCTCCTACACCCTGGTTTATCTGGTGGAACAGTCGTTTGGCTTCATCTCCGGGGTATCACTGGTGGAGCTCTCCAACATCAACAAACCGCTGTTGAAGGAGCTGTCGGAAAAGGCTCCCGGCACTTTCCAACACTCACTGCAGGTCTCCAACCTGGGGATGGCCGCCGCTGCGAAACTGGGTGCCAACGCTTCACTGATCCGTACGGGGGCACTTTACCACGATATCGGCAAAATGATGAATCCAGCCTTCTTCACCGAGAACCAGACGCCCGGCATGAACCCCCATGCAGGCCTTCCCTTTGAGGAGAGCGCCCGTATCATCATCAACCATGTGAAAGATGGGGTGAAGATTGCACAGAGGTATAACATTCCTCAGCAGATCATCGACTTCATCGAAACGCACCACGGTACCAGCATGCCCAAATATTTCTATATCTCCTGGAAAAATGCCAACCCCGGGAAGGAGGTC
>Ga0334901_1000548_pt1 | contig 50535 bp, 56 predicted proteins | sample GraSluR3_MG_3_FD_207216 | JGI IMG/M metagenome (GOLD analysis project Ga0334901, IMG submission 207216) | Sludge microbial communities from methane-producing bioreactor in Wageningen University, Netherlands - Granular Sludge_15_08-R3 | ecosystem: Engineered > Bioreactor > Anaerobic >...
CTGTTTAAAGTTTATCTGATTTAACCATTGCGAAAATGAAGAGAGATGTGTATTCTTATCCATGCGTGAATCCTTTTCTTTGGATTTGGATAGAATCACCTATCCTTCCATTGTAAAGGATTTTTTTGTTGGCTAGCCTCTTTAAATTCGACTATTCCTAGTATTTTGAATCATCAGTTTTGATTGCTGCAACGCTAGTGATCGGAAATAATAAAGGCTTCCCTCGAGAAGAGAGAAGCCTGATCCGTTCATATCTTCTCTTATCTCTCAAAATCCAAATGGATTCTGCAGGAATTGGCACCTAAATTTTCATTTGGTTGCCGGGTTTCATCGGGCCAGTCCCTCCGCCGCTCTGGATAAGAAGTATTCAATTGGTTAGTGATACGATTGTACCGCGAAATTGCGAATGTGTCAAAACTTTGTCGTTAAGTTCCATATAGTTCCACAAACAAGCTGCTATTCTTAATTACTTAGCCGATTCAACGGTCGTCGCGTAACCTTTTGGATGGCTGCTGTGCCAAGCCCAGGCGTCGGCAAGTATTTCAGGAATGTTCGTGTGTTTTGGGTTCCAACCAAGCACACGCTTTGCCTTTTCAGGGGAAGCGATCAGCGTGCTCGGATCTCCCGCACGTCTTGGAGCTAGCTCAGCAGGAATAGCCTCTCCGGTAACTTTTCTTGCTGCCTCAATAATTTCTTTAACCGAAAATCCTTCACTTGAGCCAAGGTTGAATACATCACTCTTGCCGCCGTCAAACAGATAGCGAAGTGCCAGGCGATGTGCGGCGATCAGATCCTCAATGTGCACATAATCACGGACGCAGGTCCCATCTTTGGTTGCATAATCATCGCCGAAAATGGAGATATGGTCACGCTCACCGGCAGCAACCTGGAGAACAATCGGAATTAAGTGTGTTTCCGGATGGTGATCCTCCCCAATTGATCCGCCTTTACTTGCGCCGGCAACATTGAAGTAACGAAGGGCAACAAATCGCATGCCATACGCACGATCACACCATTTCATCATCTTTTCCATTGTAAGCTTGGTTTCGCCGTATGGATTGGTCGGCTGCGTCGGCATGTCTTCGGTAATCGGAACAACTTCCGGTTCGCCGTATGTTGCCGCAGTTGAAGAAAATACGATGTGTTTCACGTTATTATCGTTCATAACTTCCAAAAGAATTTGCATCCCGTAGACATTATTATTGAAATACTTCAGCGGCTTCTCAACCGATTCGCCGACTAAAGAATTGGCGGCAAAATGAATGACGCCTTTAATATTTTCTTTCTTAAATACAGAATCCAAGAACGTCTTGTCGCGAATATCTCCTTGATAAAATTTTGCGTTCGGATGAAGTGCATCCTTATGACCGGTCTGCAAGTTGTCGACAACAACCACATCCTCGCCGGCATCGATGAGTTGATAAACCGCGTGCGAACCAATGTATCCGGCGCCGCCCAATACTAAAATAGCCATAAAAAACCCCTTCTCATTGTCTTCTTTTGTCTACCATTTTCCACCTTATTGAAAAGCTTGACAAGCCCTATTCATCCGCATTTTTGAATTGAATCATCACTGACGTCTTTAATGCCCGCTCAAGATGTTTTTTATGTCTTTGTGCAGCTTGTTCTTCAAAATAGGCATCATCATGATAATAGGCAGTCAACTGAAGCTGCTTTTTCTTCGTCTGTTTGAGCGTTAATCGATTGACGACATGCAATTTTGTACGATCGAAATCATGTGCGAGACGCAACACAGCGCCGAGTGTCTCATACAGTTTCATGTCTTCTTTGGTTGCCATTTGCTGGAACGACTTGGCAAAGTCGCTGAGATTCGACCGATTCTTAAACGAAGCGATCAGCGCTACAGCCAGGCGGTCGCGGTGGCTGATCCCATTAATGTTCATATTAGTCAGTAAATAAAAGGTTTGTGCACTGCTGGATTCATTATTTATAAATTCCCCTAAATAAGCAAGATCCGCGCTATGCGAAAGCAACCAGGCAATGCGTTCCTCTGAATCGTCTCCTTTGAATAAATCCAATATGCCATCCAAGATTTGAAACGCTAATTTCTTCACATACGCAGTATGACGGCTGTCCAAATTAAAATTGCGCCGCAGCTGCCGCAGGCTTTCATTCAAAACATACGGGATACGCTCTTCATTCCTTTGTTTGAGCACCCATTCATAGAATACGCCTTCGCGCAACCCCTCTCCGCTCAACATAAACCTGTCTCCGCGATTCAGTTTCACAAGCAGATTAATAACCGCCGATGCAGGCAAAATAATATCCGACCGGTCTTTTGAGAGTCCGTCCATACTCTCACGTTCCTCAAGTGTCATCGAAGCCAATTTCTCTTTCAACTGATTTAGACGCTCACGCGGAATTGTATATTGATGGAGCCCCACCAATGGGTAATGTTCCTGGATCTGGTCAATACGCGCTAAATTTCTGGCGGTTCCCCCTATACCAATAATAGGAAGCTCATTGCCGCACAACCACTCAAGCGATGCGAATTCTTTCTTTATATAAGCCTCTAGTCGGTCTCCTGCATATGGATCATTGTCTTTGTAGAAGGTCTGGTACAGAGTGACAGCACCAAATGAAAAGGAGTGAGAATGGATCAGCCGGCGTCTCCTGAACATGGTAACCTCCGTACTGCCTCCACCAATATCAATCGTGATCCCGTTCTCTACATAAGTTGAATTAACGACTGCGAAATAGCCGTAATAGGCTTCCTTCATCCCTGAAAGAAGTCGAACATTGAGCCCGGTTTCATCGTAAACACACTTCAGCACTTCTTCACGATTTCTCGCTTTACGCATAGCAGCCGTGGCAAAAGCGTCAACAACGCTGACCCCTTGTTCATGTTCAATGATAAACTGAAATCTTTTTAGCACGTCCAAAAGGATGGACACGCCTTTATTGCTTAATTGATCATTTTCATCTATGTAGTTGCTTAATCGTGCGACGGTTTTAAAATTCAGCAGTTCTTTAGAAAAATAATCCTGATCAACGCCAATAATTACAAGTCGAATGGAATTCGATCCGATGTCAATGATTGCATGCTTTTGCAAAATACTCAAAACGTTCCCTCCCCCGCCTGTCCGTCGTGCCGTGCAAAAACAATTTTTTCTTGCAAACAACACCCTCTACTCAAAAGTATAACTTAAAAAAGACAAACTGCAAAAGCATGCCGTACCGTGACTGGAAACTATTTTGTTTGATCTTTGATTATTTTTGAAACATCAGGAAGTTCTGAGAGATCAAAACCATTTGCTTTCAAGTGATTCTCAATTGATCGAGTCATTTGCTTTAGAATGGCAATGCGGGCATACCATTTGCTATTGGCAGGGATAATATGCCAATGCGCCGCGGCTGTATCAGTTTTATCAAACATTTCTTCGGCTGCAGTCACATAGTGCTCCCATTTTTCACGATTTCGCCAATCCTCATCCGTGATTTTCCACTTTTTTAGCGGATCAGATTCACGTTTTTTAAAACGTTTGTATTGTTCCGCTTTATCAATGTGCAGCCAGAATTTATCGATCATGTAGCGATCATTCGTCAATTCTTTTTCAAATTCGTTAATTTCTTGAAAAGCACGTTTCCATTCTTTAGGTTCTGCCAACTGTTCAACGCGCTCGACGAGAACACGACCGTACCAGGATCGATCAAAAATCGCGATCTGACCATATTGAGGAATCTTTCTCCAGAAGCGCTGCATGTAATGGTACCGTTTCTCATGAGGCGCGGGTGCCGCAATTGGCCAGACACGAACCCCTCGCGGATCAAGATTCGCCACCGCTCGTTTAATCGCACCGCCTTTCCCTGCTGCGTCCCAGCCTTCGAAGACAAAAATCACACCTAAATTATGTTCGAGCAGCAGATGCTGCATCGACAACAACTTCAATTGGTACTTGGCTAACTTCTTTTCATAAGTATCCTTGCTGACCATTTCTTTTTGCAAATTTACTCCATCTAAACGGCCGCTTTTCATGTTACCCTCTCCTTTATCTGTAATTGCTTTAGGATATGGTATTCACTGTCTTTATATCCTTTTATTCGCTTCGTGCCTGCTGGAACTGACTTAAATGATGAAAGGCATAATTATTTAAAATACGTTCACACTACTTCTTGACGGAAACGTCAAAAACCAAAAAGAAAGCTGTGAGCATCGTGAGTTTTAAAGATGAAAAAGGTAAAAAAGCTGCAAAGCAATTTAATGAAGAATTTGCCGAACCGCTTGATGAACATTCTGTAGAAGAAAGAGAACGTGCACAACGTACCGGTGACCATGCGGATTCGAAAAATTATGCTGAAAACTTTGATCAGAATAAAGATCAAAATCATAACAACCGCTAAGCACTAAAAAAGAACGGAACCCTAAGTAAAAAGGGTTCCGTTCTTTTCTTATTTTGCTGGCGTTTATGAACACAAACTTCAGCGAAGCTTTAATTTTTAAAGGAATGGATCGGAGCCGGAATTCTGCCGCCTCGTGCGATAAAATCAGCTGAAGAATTGCGGTTCACATCCATAACAGGAGCATATCCGAGCAAACCGCCAAATTCGACCGTATCGCCAACCGATTTACCGAGAGCTGGAATTACGCGTACCGCCGTCGTTTTATTGTTAATGACACCAATCGCTGCTTCATCAGCAATCATCGCAGAAATCGTTTCTGCCGGTGTATCTCCGGGAATTGCAATCATATCAAGCCCAACAGAACAAACAGCCGTCATGGCTTCAAGTTTCTCTAAATTGAGAGCACCTCGTTCAACAGCGTGTATCATTCCGGCATCTTCAGAGACAGGAATGAATGCGCCGCTCAAACCGCCGACGTGACTGCACGCCATAACGCCGCCTTTTTTTACTGCATCATTCAACAACGCCAATGCAGCTGTAGTTCCATGCGTACCAACCGACTCCAGTCCCATTTCTTCAAGAATATGAGCAACTGAATCACCGACTGCCGGTGTCGGGGCCAAAGACAAATCGACAATACCGAAGGGTACACCGAGTCGAGTCGACGCCTCATGCCCGACCAACTGGCCCATCCGTGTAATCTTGAACGCAATTTTTTTAATCGTTTCAGATACGACATCAAATGGCTGACCTTTCACCTTCTCAAGTGCCCGTTTCACAACACCAGGGCCGCTCACACCGACATTAAGAACACAGTCCTCTTCGCCGACTCCATGAAAAGCTCCTGCCATGAATGGATTATCTTCGACGGCATTCGCAAAGATAACCAGCTTTGCGCAGCCCAGACCTTGCTGATCCTTTGTACGTTCAGCCGTTTCCTTGACGATGCCGCCCATTTGTTTCACCGCATCCATATTGATACCGGAGCGCGTTGATCCGACATTAACTGACGAGCAGACAAAATCGGTGGTTGCAAGTGCCTCAGGAATAGATCGAATTAATTTGCGATCGCCCGACGTGTAACCCTTCTGAACAAGCGCACTGAATCCACCGACAAAATTAACGCCTGTCGTCTTTGCCGCCTTGTCCAAAGTTTGAGCAAAAGCCGTATAATTCTCATCCTGCGTGGCCCCTGCCACAAGTGAAATAGGTGTAACAGAAATACGCTTGTGAATAATCGGGATGCCAAACTCATCGGAGATTGCTTCTCCTGTTTCTACCAGTTTTTCCGCCTGTCGTGTAATCTTGTCGTAGATTTTTGCTCTGGCTTTCGCTCCATCGCCATCAATGCAGTCCAAAAGCGAAATGCCCATCGTGATCGTCCGGATATCCAATTTTTCTTCTTCAATCATCCGAATGGTTTCAAGTATTTGTTTCGTTTCCATTATTTTTCGATATCCTCCAGCTTATAGACTGTGCATTGATGTAAAAATTTCTTCACGCTGAATTTTGATCTGAACGCCAAGCTCTGTTCCTTTATCAGCAAGTGACTTTTTCATATCGCCGAAGCTGCTCTCCGCCTCAGTTAAATCAAGAATCATCATCATGGTAAAATAGCCGTTCATAATGGTTTGTGAAACATCGAGAATATTCACATGAAGTTCAGCAAGCTTACCGCTGACGCCGGCAATAATACCTACGTTATCCTTGCCGATTACTGTTAAAATTGCCTTCACTTTTGCCACTCCTTGTTGTTTGTCTTGATTTATCTTTTTTAATATCAAAATTGGATGATGACTGTATTATTTTCAAGTGGACCTTAGTGCCATTATCTCAAGAAAATCGCTCGATGCAAGTGAATCATGAACATTGACAAAAAGAATCCATTCTTATAAGATTAGTTATGGTTTTTAAAGCGCTTTTGCGGGTGTAGTTTAATGGTAAAATTAGAGCTTCCCAAGCTCTCGTCGTGGGTTCGATTCCCATCACCCGCTTTAACTTCATTCAGCAACCCTTGAGAGCGATGTACTCGCTCTCTTTTTTGTGCAGTAAAAGTCAAATGCTGGTCACCTTGCCGAACTTGCTCAGATGTTCGATGCGGTTATAATCAATGATTTTCCATGAATTGCCGGCAGTAGCGATATGACTAATACACGTGTTAAACAGCTTTGTTTTTCCAGTCCCGATTTCTCCGCCGGACAGCAGAGCCAGAATAACATTGATCAGACCGCCATGTGCGACAAGCAGCACAGGCTGATCAGGAAAGCTCTGTTTAACCGTGGATAGCCCGCGAATGACACGTTTCCTGACCATCTCTATAGATTCCATTCCGGGAATGACACCATCCGGAAAGTGTTCGTCACGTTCAAGGATCGTCATACCGGATGCCTTTCCATACGCTTTTTCAATGAAATCTGCATTTTCAATAAGAGGCAATTTCCCCGTAAAGTTATTTATAATCTCGGCAGTTTGCTTCGCACGGAGCAATGGACTCGTCACAACAGCCAAAAACTTGGCTGACTGCAGAAATTTCCCAACCATTTCAGCCTGCTTTCTCCCTCGTTCATTAAGCGGTATGTCTTCGCGTCCTTGCAGCTTTCCCATTGCATTCCAGTCGGTTTCTCCATGCCTGACCAGGCAAATTGTCGTCATGATCAAACCTCCAAATTGTTCTTCTGATTTTCAACGATGCAGTGACATAAGGAACTTTTTGCTGCACGTTTTATTGGTCTTAGTCTTTATTATAACGAAAAATTATTTCCCGTGTCGTGCGTTTTCGAATCTTTCTGTACAATTATTCATAGAGCAGCATCATTTGTGATAATCGAAACAAAAAAAGCAAGGAGGAACCTCCTATGCATCAGAAAACAGAAAACAGAAAAAAAATCACGGGGACGCTATACGATTCCTGCGATCCGGAATTGGTTGCAGACTGCGTGTGTGCCCGAGAACGTGTCTGTACATTTAATTCATCGCTCGTTACAGAACGTGAACGGCGAATTGTGCTTCTTAAGGAACTTTTTGGAACGACGGGCGACAGAATTTATATTGAACCAACCTTTCATTGCAATTATGGGTATAACATTCATGTCGATGACCATTTTTATGCCAATTTTGACTGCGTGATTCTCGACTGTGCACCGGTCGTAATCGGTCATCATTGTTTGCATGCATCCGGTGTACATATCTATAGCCGGTCACCCGCTGATCCCCAACAGAGATTAGCGGGTTACGAATATGCCAAACCTGTTCGTATCGGTAATAACGTCTGGATCGGTGGCCGATCAATCATCAATCCCGGAGTGACAATCGGCGATCACGTCGTCGTTGGCTCCGGATCTGTTGTCACAAAGGATATACCGGATTATGCAGTCGTTGCCGGAAATCCCGCATGAATTATAAAGTGGAGCAAAAATGAGGTCTAAAGCACCTTGAGCACGTTATGCTCAGCTGAACAGGAACCGGATGAGAACGTTTATAGACGAATAAACAAGTCTTTAAGAAATGTTAAAGAGGCAGCCGCATGGTCAAAAACGACCGATGAGACTGCCTCTCTTTTTGCTTTGATGACCTGCAGATTATCTCTGCCCTTTTATATACGGAACGCCGTCCGCCTTTGGTGCTTCAGCGCGACCCACGAATCCGGTCAATACAATCAATGTCAGGACATATGGTGCCGTCAGCATGACAACAGAAGGCAAGCGATCTAAATATGGGATCTGCTGACCGGTTATGCTGAGTGCTTGTGCAAACCCGAAGAACATGGATGCACCCATGGCTCCAATCGGATGCCATTTACCAAAAACAAGAGCAGCCAGCGCTAAGAACCCTTGTCCGGCAATCGTTGTCACATTGTAGTTGGACGTGATCGTCACAAGATATACGGCACCGCCGATACCGCCGAACACACCGCTCAGTGCAACACCGATGTAGCGCATTTTGCTTACATTAATACCTAGGGTGTCCGCCGCTGCCGGATGTTCGCCGACAGATCGCAGACGCAAGCCAAATGGCGTCTTAAAGATGATAAACCAAACCAAAACCGAAACAAGGATGGCCAAATAAGACGTGTAGGTCACTTGCTGAAAGAAGATCGGTCCGATGAAAGGAATCTTCGCCAAGCCGGGAATGCTGATTTTATCAATATTGTGTGTAATATATGGTGTTTGTCCTTTTCCGTCATAGATCATTTTCACAAGAAAGATTGTAAGACCGGCAGCCAGAAAGTTGAGTGCCACACCGCTGACCGTCTGATCCGCACGGAATGAAATGGAAACAACTGCATGGATCAACGAAAAAATTCCTCCTGCAATGGCTGCAATGATGATCGCAATCCACGGCGAGGCATCTCCCAATCCTGCATGCTCCAAACCTAAAGTAGAGATGGCAGCTGTGAAGGCCCCGACTGCCATCAAACCTTCCAATCCGATATTGACAACTCCGGAACGTTCAGAGAAAACGCCGCCCAATGACGTAAAAATCAGCGGGGCAGCCGTAAGCAGTGTCGAAGGAATAATAATCGTCAAAACTTCAAAAAAGCTCATTATTATTTATGCCCCTTTCTCGATAGACGGCCGAACGCCCACTTGATCACATAACCGGAGCCGACAAAGAAAATAATCAAAGCGATGATAATCTGGATCAGTTCAACAGGAACTCCGGCATCCGACTGCATCGTCAAGCCGCCGGTTTGAAGTCCGGCGAACAGCGCTCCGGAAAGTACGACACCAACCGGTGTATTCAGACCAAGCAGCGCTACGGCGATACCATTAAACCCAATACCTGTAAACGCAGAATTAATGGTCATATATTGATACGTGCCAAGGCCTTCCATTGCACCGCCAAGTCCGGCGAAAATACCTGAGATTGTTAGCGATAGCATAATGTTTCGACTAACATTCATTCCCGCGTATTTCGAAGCATCCGGACTGAATCCGACGGCACGCAGCTCATACCCTTTCGTTGTTTTCCACAAAATGAACCACATCGCAAACACGGCGATGATGGCGACGACAAAGCCCCAATGCAATCTTGATCCTTGAGTCAAATTGGCAAGAAATGTTGAGGCAAGGGAAGCAGCGGCAGGAATCGTAGGCGTACGTTCACCTTCTGTATATAAGAAATTTTTAATTAAATACGCTGTCGTATATAGTGCAATATAATTCATCATGATTGTTGAAATAACTTCATGCACTTTGAATCGCGCTTTAAGAATTCCGGGAATAAAGCCCCACAATGCCCCCGCGGCACCGCCGGCAATGATCGACATTGGAAGCAAAATAACTTTCGGAAGATGGCCGAAGCAAATAGCACAGGCAACGGAAGCAAACCAGCCGACGAGCAGCTGTCCTTCAACGCCAATGTTGAAGAGACCGGTGCGAAAGGCAAAAGCAACGGCAATTCCGGCAAGCACGAGAGGAATCATTGCCCGAATAGTTTCTCCTCCGTAATAAGGCTGAAGGAAAATAGATTCAATGATTGATTGATAAGCAAGCACGGGATTATAGCCAATGATCAACATGATCACAGCTCCGCAAAGCAGCCCGAGAATAACAGAAACGATAGGAATAAGGAGTGTCATCCAATTGACCTTCTTTAATAAGTTGCTCACGCCTCGTTTCCTCCTTTCTTTCTCCCAGCCATTAGCAAGCCGAGCTCATTCTCATCTGTTTCTTTCGGATTAACAATATCAATAATATGTCCTTCATAAATAACCGCGATACGATCACTAAGGTGAAGAATTTCGTCTAATTCAAAAGACACAAGCAAAACGGCTTTGCCTTTTTTCTTTTCTTCAATCAGCTTGCCGTGAATGAATTCAATAGCACCGATATCCAAGCCACGCGTAGGCTGAGCTGCAATTAGTAATTGCGGACTCCTGTCTACCTCTCTAGCGACGATCACCTTTTGCTGATTGCCTCCGGACAATGAACGGGCAAGTGTCTTCTCGCTCGGAGTCCGCACATCAAATTCTTGAATTAATTGTTTCGCTTTTTTCGTGATCACTTTATTATGCAAAATACCTGCTTGAGCGTATGGTTTCTTATAGTACGTTTGCAGTACCATATTCTCACCAACCGAGAAGTCCAGCACAAGTCCGTGCTTCTGTCGATCCTCAGGAATATAACCCAAGCCGGCTTCGATAATTTTTCTCGTTTTTTGATTGGTCACATCGTCATTGTTGATTTTAATGCTGCCGTCTTTAACCTTTCTCAGACCCGCAATCGCCTCAATCAACTCGGTCTGTCCATTACCGTCCACACCTGCAATGCCAAGAATTTCTCCCCCGTGAACAGTCAGATTCAGATCCTTGATTACATCAACTTTGCGCGAATCAAGTACATTGAGATGTTCAATTTCAAGAACTTTTTCTTTCGGATCATAAGGAGCATCATTCACCTGAATATTGACCTTACGTCCAACCATCATGCTGGCCAAATCGCTCGGATTGGTGTCAGAAATAGCTACCGTATCAATATTTTTCCCTCGGCGAATAACCGTGCATCGATCACAGGATTCAAATATTTCCTTTAGTTTGTGTGTGATTAAGATGATAGACTTGCCCTCACCCACCAGCCGCTTCATAATTTCGATCAGTTCTTTAATTTCAAGTGGCGTCAACACAGCAGTCGGTTCGTCGAAAATTAGTATGTCCGAACCTCTGTACAGGGTCTTCAAAATTTCAACACGTTGCTGCATGCCGACCGTAATGTCTTCAACTTTCTTATTTGGGTCAACATCCAATCCGTATCTTTCAGAAAGTTCCTTGACTATCTTTACAGCCTTTGCCATGTCGAGAGCCCCGTGCTTCTTAGGTTCTCTGCCCAGAATAATATTTTCAGCAACAGTAAACTTGTCAATTAGCATAAAGTGCTGATGAACCATGCCTATGCCGAGCCGAGCTGCATCATTGGGATCGTTAATGAATTCCTTTTTCCCATGAACATAAATTTCCCCTTGGTCAGGCTGATATAACCCGAACAGAACATTCATCAGCGTCGACTTGCCTGCTCCGTTCTCTCCAAACAGCGCATGAATTTCTCCTTCTTGTACCTGAAGGGTAATATCGTCATTGGCCACAATACCGGGAAATTCTTTCCTGATATTCCTCATTTCAATTGCATAGGACATGCCTTAAGTCCCCCATCTTTGAATATGTAAAGAAAAACTTGGTGAAACCAAGTCTTGACGCCGGTTGAACCTTAGTTTTTCTTATACTAGTCACCGCTCATACTTTTTCTTTTATACGATCCTCTTTGTATAAAGAAAAACTTGGTGAAGCCAAGTCTTTGATACTGGCTGAACTTCAACAAGTTGCGACCGCTTATGCTAATTTCCGCTGGTCTTTTAAAATTTTATACTCACTTATTATATAAAAAAAGCTTGTTCTAAAACAGGCTTTTATATGTCCAAATCATATTTGCCTTAATTATAATTGATGGATGAGGCAGAGTACCGCCTCATCCATCAGCAATAGATCAAATAATTACTTCAAGTTTGCAAGGTATTCCTTATATTCCTTGTCTGTTGTCGGAACCGTGAGGGATCCATCAATGATTTTCTTTTTATAATCATTAACAGCACTAAGTGCTTTCTTCGAAACATTATCCGTCGTTGGTGCGATACCGACGCCGTTTTCTTTAAGGCCGAATTCAAGTACTTTACCGCCAGGGAATTTACCTGCCTTTGTTTGTTTCGTTACATTATAAATTGCTTGGTCAACGCGTTTAACCATGGAAGTCAGAGTTACATTTTCCGGCATACCTTGATCATGCTGATCTTTGTCAACACCGATAACCCATACCTTCTTGCCATTCTTCGTGCGGTTCTTCGCTTCCGTAAATACACCGTTACCTGTATTGCCTGCGGATGCATAAATAATGTCAGCGCCTTTTGTATACATCGTTTGAGCGATTGCACGTCCCTTATCAGGTGCATCAAATGCTCCTGCATACTGAGCGTAAATTTCTGCTTTCGGATTTACCGTCTTCACACCGGCTTTGAAGCCGTTTTCGAATTTCTTAAGCAACGCAGAGTTAACGCCGCCGACAAAACCGACTTTATTCGTTTTCGTTGTCAAACCTGCTACGACACCAACCAAGAACGAGCCTTGTTGTTCTTTGAAAGTGATGTTTGCTACATTTTTCAGAGGTTTATTGTTCTTATCAACAGCAACGGCATCAATAATGCCAAGGTGCGCTTTCGGATTTTGCTGTGCAATTTTCTGGATATCACTTTGCATCAAGAAGCCGATACCATAAACGATATTATAGTTCTGATGGATCATTGTGTTCAGGTTCGGTGAATAATCCGATGCCTGTGTTGACTGCAGATATTTAACACCTGATCCTTCTTTAAGACCGTTGTCCTTTGCAAAGCTTTTCAAGCCTTCCCAAGCAGACTGATTGAAAGACTTGTCATCAACGCCGCCTGTGTCCGTAACCATACCTGCTTTGAAAGCCGCCTTCTTCGTTGCGCTGCCTCCGCTTGATTTGCTGTTGCCGCATCCCGCAAGAACGGAAGCCAGAACAACAACAAAGGCTACGAGCACTGCTATTCTCTTTTTAAACACTTAAAAACCCCCCGCTAAATCTTTTGAATTTAACTCACAGACTTTACTATAGCTTATATGTGCCAAAAAGGGAATAAAAAATGGGGAAAAAGCGTAAATTTTGTTGCTTGCTGCAATTATCGTTCGCCTTTACCAGACTTTTAATGATAAAAATTTCATGATTCATGCCATTTCTCCATTAATCCTTGCTTTATTCCAAAACTGAACAGATATCAACAAATAATATTTCACATTCATTTTAATTCTTATACGAAAAAAAATGGACTTTTTGTCGGATTTTCTTACATAGACATTTTTATTTTCAAGCACTTTAACTGCGACCTCTTTTTTAACTTTGTTATAATAGGATTGAAAATTTGGTTATGGGGGTAAAATTATGGATCACCTTTTATTCATTGAAACAGGATTCGGTACTGACGTGCACGGGCAAGATGTCACAACAGCCGCAGTTCGGGCTGTACGCGATGCGATCCATAGAAATTCAATGCCTGGTATCACCCGATTTCTTCCGGAAAACGATTTGAACAACATGAAGGTTACCATTCGACTGGCTGTTCCAAAAGATAAGGAAAGCTTAGATTTCAAAAAAATAAAAGCAGAAATTCCGTATGGAACGGTTCACATCGAGGTCATGGACGGAGGAATGGCGGCTCCGAGCGGCATCTTCTTAAAAGAACAAAACGATAAGAACGATTTAATGTATATTGTTAACGCTTCAGTTGAAGTTGGTTATTGATTATGTTCGAAAGAGGCTTGAAAGCTGCACTTTCAAGCCTCTTTTTGTTAGCGCTCTTTTGAATTTTTGTTGATCAGTTTCAGTCCGAATGTAAGTATGGAGAGAATAAGCACGAGAAAATTAAGATCATAAACCGGCTTGAACGTCGTTTTTTGTTTGTCGATTTCATAGATTCCCAGTGGCTTCACCGACGCATAGCCGCCTCCACCGATAATGCGAACGCCGGAAAAAGATACCACCTGCTTGTCGCCTCGATCGGTCGGATCGCCATAAACAATGGACGCACCCTTCGATTTTGAGATGAACCAAACCAATTTTCCCATAAAGGAAACTTTTTCCGTATTTTCCTATACATTGTGAATCTCTGTCCTTGATTCAGCCGTTTCCCTCTTTCCTCACTTGATTTTCCATTATGAATCAGTTTATTAAAAAGCATGATTATCCGTTTAACACCACACAGTAGACCAATACCCGAAATTTGCAATGATTAATGAACGTTGTTTTTATTATAGGAGACAACTTAAGAAAACTCGGCTTCGCCAATCCTCCAGCGAGGGCGGAGTTGCCGTCGTAATCCATGGACGGCCTAGTATCCTGCTTGCCACAGGATTGATGACTTTCACTTTGCATACAGGACATACTTTCACAGGACGTGATGGCTTTCGCTCCAAATGCAGTTTTGAATCATCAACCTTGAACAGACATTTCTATTTCATAAATCACTTTGGTCCTTTATTAAGTAACGTAAAATAAGCGGAATTTTTCCGGTTATATGGATCATAGCGCTTGTTTCACGGGTAAATAAGGGTAACTTTTCCGCTTATTCAAAGAAAATGCCTCCATTTTCACGTCTTTTCGATTCGATAGGGGGAATTTCTCCGTCTATTTAAGTGATTTTTTCATTCATTTTAGAATTAAGCGGAATTTTTCCGGTTATTTTCGCAGATTGGGCGCTTACCTGATCGTCCAACTGAATCTTATGACCTTGTTGTCGTATCGTATCAACAGGCCAAAATGCTAAACTTTCTCATCTTCTGAAAACTCGGCTATTCATTGCCGAGTTGAGTCAGTATTCGCTTTGATAAAAAATCATCCAAAAAAGCTGCACGAGTGTGAGAAACGACTGACTCCGGTGTCACTGGCTCGCACAAAAAGCCATGGCTTGGGACAAGCCTCGGTACCTCTCTTTGCGTCTTCGGACAAGAAAGTAAGTCTACAATAGTTCCAGAAGGTCGGGATCTCAATCCCTATTTAGTTCACCCTTGTTCTTGGTACCGCTTAGTGAGCTTGTTGCGATGCGCCATTACTATGTCTTCCAAACTAAGATGATACAAATCAGCGAGAATGGCCACATTAGAGAGCACATCACCAAGTTCTTCCGAAAGATTCTGCTTGATTTCTTCTTTCGTCATTGAACGCTCATTCGGATGGTCGCGCCCAATCTCATAAGCACGGACGGCTTGAGATACTTCACCTATTTCTTCAATAAGAAAACCCACGCGTATGTATGGGGGCAGGTCCTTCCAACCCCGCCCTTCATAGAACTTTTTCTCCCAATCCTGCACTTCTTTCAGATTCATGTATTATTCCTCCATTTACTCCTTTTATGAATGATCTCGTACTTTTTATAAATAAATTATAGCACGTATGTTCGTTGAATGATCATTTAGATAGAACAGTCTATTCCTGCAGGACATCGTGTACCAAGCAGGATCAACAGTGAAAAATCGGGCATCATCTACAGAAATAACAGGACAAAACTAGGGTGCAACTGATCGTTGCAGTCAAGCATCTATATATATCTTTGATCAGCATCCGAGACTAGACTACAAACTACCTACTATGGAAAGGAGCATCATTATGGATTTAGGAAACAGGATTAAGGAAACACGTGAACGATTAAACATGTCACAAGATGAGTTGGCAGAAAAATTGGATATTTCTCGACAAGTCATTTCAAAATGGGAAACAGGGAAAAGTTATCCCGACATTGAGAAAATTTTAAAACTCTCGGACATCTTTAATCTATCACTAGATAGTTGATCAAAGGCGATAAAACGTTTCAGGAAAATTTGATTAAAGAAGGGAGAAACAGTATGTCAGGATTAACCATTTTGGGTTATGTGCTTGTTGCGTTGGGCGTCATTGTGAGCATTTGGGGATCTGCTCAATTTCCTCTTAATTTGATGAATCGTAATTTCATGTCTTTCTTAGTCGGAGGATTGGTTTAATCACTGTTGGATTAGCAATTATTCATGGCTTCCCGACTTGGCTTTTATTAGGTGCATTATACGTGACAGGGATTGTGACCATTGTCTATATGGTCGGTATGTATATGGAACCCTTTGTGCTGCTGTCAGGAATCGTTGTCATTTTAGGTCTTGGATGGTGGCTGACACCCCTGATTATTAAAAGATAGCATAGGAGATACTATATGACGGAGCAGTTGCACGAGGATTAAAAGTGGAATCCGCGTTAGGAAGTGTTTGGGATATTTTGTTCGACAGCCTGTTCATCTTTTCTCCTCTGATCCTTTTTAATTTTTTCAGAGTGCTGCCTGTGTGGTTTACAATGATTGTTCTCGTCAACTTTCATATGTTTCTTACAACATCAAGATTTCTAACCTGTATAAAATTGGAAAGCATTCGACGGATATTTGTCTTTGACAAGGCAGGCAGGATTTCAGCGGTTATTTTCTATCTCATTCCGGCCGATGCCAGTGCGGCTTTTAGTATCCCTAGTTTCTAGAGCCAATTTATTTTAAATGCATTGCTTTACTCTTCTGTTATTTTAGCGTGCATCTAATGTTTGGAAGATTTTTTTCTTGTTCTGCAACCAGGGAACAAGATAGCTATCTTTAAACTCAGCACGTACGCCTTATACTTTTGCTTGATGAAAAAGCTTATCTATTCCAATGATTTCCGGTTCCGATAAGGCAACTGTTTCCAACAAGTGTCTTTACACCTGTAAACTTAGTCATTATAATGGGGACAGATTTGAATAATAAAAGATGAACAAGCTCTGTTTTACAACTATAAGAGCCGCACTCATTAATTAGGAGGATATTATGTCACTCACGAATCACCCCTCGGAAAAGAAGTTGCTCGGCGTCGCCGGTCTCGCCTGGTTATTTGATGCGATGGACGTCGGTATGCTGTCATTTATCATTGCAGCTTTGGCAGCGGATTGGAAATTAGATTCGGTTCAAATGGGCTGGATCGGCAGTATCAGTTCAATCGGTATGGCAGTCGGCGCACTTATTTTCGGATTAATGGCTGACCGGATCGGAAGAAAGAATGTTCTAATCTTAACCTTGCTTTTGTTCTCAGTCGGTGCCGGCCTCTCGGCACTGGCTACAGGAATCACCATTTTTCTTGTTCTTCGTTTCTTCATCGGCATGGGCCTTGGCGGCGAGTTGCCTGTCGCTTCAACCCTTGTTTCCGAAAGTGTTGCTAAGGAAAAACGCGGCCGCATTGTCGTCTTGCTTGAGAGCTTTTGGGCTGGCGGCTGGATTATCGCTGCACTGATTGCATACTTCATTATTCCGCATTTCGGCTGGCGTATCGCGTTATTGATCGGAGCTCTTCCGGCATTCTACGCCATTTATCTTCGCTGGAATATTCACGATTCAGCAAACTATGTAGCGAAAAATCTGCATGAAAAACCTTCTGTACTGCATAACATCGTTGAGGTCTGGTCGAAAAAATATGTCCGCCAAACCGTAATGCTTTGGATTCTTTGGTTTTGCGTTGTTTTCTCATATTACGGCATGTTTCTCTGGCTTCCTGGCGTAGTCGCACTAAAAGGATTCAGCATGGTCAAAAGCTTCGGCTACGTACTGATCATGACACTCGCCCAGCTTCCGGGCTATTTCACTGCTGCATGGCTGATTGAAAAATGGGGCCGCAAGTGGGTGCTGATCGTGTATTTGCTAGGCACTGCGGTATTCGCTTACTTCTTTGGCTACGCGACGACATTGCCTGTCATTCTGACTTCCGGCATCCTGCTTTCGTTCTTTAACCTCGGTGCATGGGGCGCGCTGTATGCCTATTCTCCTGAACAATATCCGACCGTCATCCGAGGTACCGGAACAGGTATGGCGGCAGCCTTTGGACGAATCGGCGGCATTTTCGGACCACTTCTGGTCGGCTATCTGCTTGTGCAAAAGGTATCCATTGGCGGTATCTTCACGATCTTCTGCATCTCCATTATTGTTGCCATTTTGGCCGTGCTCTTCCTCGGTAAAGAGACGAAGAACAAAGAATTAGCTTAATCATTTTTCATCATTAAAAAGAGGTTTCCCGCGTGTGCTGGGAAGCCTCTTTTTTTGACAAGTAAAGAAAGTAATATGATTGTGAATGAACCGTGCAGGTGTGAGACGCCTGCGGAGCGTCTCTGTTGATCGCGAGCCATAGGAGTCTCCGCGACACAAGTATGTTCGAGGAGATCGCCCGCGGCAAACGAGCAACCCGAGCGTAGTCAAAATTCAGCATGGTTCAAGAATCGAGCGCCTTTTGCCTGGTTTTTCTTATCGAGGGGGATCAGTCAATTGATTATTCTCGACTGACCTGATAAATCTTTTCCAGCCATTTCTTTCTTTTCTGCTCACTGCTCGTTCGCACACCGAAAAAGACAAATCGGCGCACCGGACGAATTCCACAAAAATGGAGAATCGGGCCTTTAATCGCTTGCCATTCTAAATGATGACGAACCAATCGTTCATAAAACCCAGGAGAATCAAGTGTATAGAACACCGTTGCCGATTTTCCCTTCAACAATCCGGTCGGAATGTTCTTTTTGTATGTGTAAGCAAAGCCTGACGCAAACACGCGATCAATAAACCCTTTCAGTATGGCCGGCATACCAAACCACCAGATTGGATAGATAAAAATCAGGTGATCAGCTTCTTTGATCAAACGGCGATACGTTGCTAATTCCGGATCATCCTTCATTTCCGATCGCTTTTTATCCTGATTATGTACGAGCACCGGATCAAAGCCTTCATTGTACAGATCAATAACATCATAAGATTGCCCTTTGTCCTTCAGCCCGCGAACAACCTGCTCATAAATCGCGTGATTAAAGCTTTTCGGATCCGGATGAGCATAGATAACAAGAACGGACATTAGCTAACTGCCTCCTTTTATCACAGCATACTCGAAAAAACCGTGATCGCATACGGACTTAAGTATAGAGTAGAACTAAGCCTCAGGAAGTATGAAAAAATATGAGAACCGCTCTCATTTTCCCCTAAAAAGATCAAACACATTGGTTTAATCTTGTTAGCTAATGAAATTCCTCACTATTAGTTTTTTACCCCATAAAGGCTGCGCCAATGATGAGCGCACCGGCGATCACAAAAGCAGGATGAATCCGAAACCGCTGCATGAGTACGAGACTTGCCGCAGCGATCAGAATCATCGGCAGCCAGCCTGACGACTGGAAAGAGGTTGCGAAGAAATTATAGGCCATCATACCGAGCATAACTACGATAATCGGACGAATTAATAAAGTCAGCCATTTTACCTTTGGAGAATCCTTGAATCGCTCAAGCAGCTTAAGAAGTGCAATGAGCAGAATTAATGATGGGGCAACGGTTGCGAACATGGCAACAAGTGCACCGGCTATTCCGGCAACATCATAGCCGATATATCCGGCCATTTTTGTAGCAATCGGGCCGGGCAGCGCGTTTCCAAAGGCTAGAATATTACTGAATTCAGATACCGTCATCCAGTGGTAATGACCGACCACTTCGTTTTCAACAAGCGGAATGGAAGCCGGTCCGCCGCCGTAACCCAGAATTCCCGGAATAAAGAAAGCAAGAAACATCTTCCATAAAATCATTTGCGTTCACCCGCTTTTTTTGAAGGCTTAAGCAAGACAAGCAGCAGAGTCAATGCGATCAAGATTGCCGGATGAACATGCAGGACTTCCATCAAAACAAAGCTCAGCCCGACCAATATCAAGCTGATGATCCATCCCAGGCCCTTTTTGGCATTCTTCATAAAGCTCCAAGTAAGCTGTGCCATGAGCACCCCGACCACGGGTAATACTGCTTGTGTCATGCCGCGTACCCACCGCTGGTCTTGAAATCGCGCCAGTACGCCCAGTAATGCGACCATTAGGATTACTGTAGGCAAGACTACTGCCGCAAGCGCGACGAGCAGCCCTGAAAGTCCCTTAACGCGCCAACCGACATATCCGGCGAGCTTCGTGTTTATCGGCCCGGGCAGCGCGTTTGCCAATGCAACCATATCACCGAACTCTTCCAAGCTCATCCAGTGATATCTTTTGACGACCTCCGCCTCAATGAGCGGTATTCCTGATGGTCCGCCGCCGAAGCTGACAATTCCGGAGCGGAAAAATGCAACGAATAAATCCCGATGAATTGCTAAAGAGGATTTCTGAATCGATCTGTTTTCGCCTTCCTGGTTCATTAAAACAAGCTCCTAACTTCATTCATTATGTATCCCTCTACTTTGCCCTATTACCATGCGGCAACCATTCCATCTGCTCGTGATTCTGTGCCGCCGGCTAATATCCCGGTATTTGGATCGCGCCAAATAATTTGCCCGCGGCCGAAGGAACCTGTGTCCAGCGCTACGCTAATATCATGTCCGCGACGTGCCAATGCCTGTGCCAGAGCATTTGGAAATTCCGGTTCGACAAGCACAGTCTTACTTTCAATCCACTGCCATCTGGGCGCATCAAGTGCAGCTTGCGGATGAAGATGCTCATCGATCAAACGGCTAATCACCTGCAGATGACCTTGCGGCTGCATATACCCGCCCATCACGCCAAATGGACCGACAGGCGTTCCATTCTGAGTAAGGAAGCCTGGAATAATGGTGTGATACGTTTTTTTGCCAGGAGCAAGGCTGTTCGCGTCTTTAGGATTCAGAGAGAACGTATACCCGCGATTCTGCAGCGAAATTCCTGTACCTGGAATCACAATGCCTGAACCAAAACCCATAAAGTTGCTTTGAATAAAAGAAACCATGTTCCCTTCTTCATCCGCTGCCGCAAGATACACGGTTCCGCCTTTAGGCAATCTGCCCGGTTCAGGGGTCATTGCCATCTGTCCAATTTGTTTTGCTCGCAGTGCGCTGTATGGTTCAGAAAGCAGCTGCACTGCTTCATCACTCATTTCACGCGGATCTGTGATATACGCTTTGCCGTCGGAAAAGGCAAGCTTGAGCGCTTCGATTTGTTTATGATATTTACTAATTAAGTCCTCATTTTTTAAATCAAACTGTTTTAAAATATTCAGGCCAAGCAATGCGACCAATCCCTGACCGTTAGGAGGAAGTTCCCATACATCATACCCATGATAGTTAACCGAAATCGGCTCTACCCACTGCGGCCGGTATCGTGCAAGATCGCTTTTGCGGATAAATCCTTCATGTGCTCGTGAAAAACTGTCGATTTGATCTGCCAGCTCACCTTTATAAAAATCTTCCGCATCAGAATCGGCAATCGCCTTTAAGCTTCGCGCATGATCCGCGGATCGCCAGACATCGCCTGCTTCCGGCACTTGTCCGTCAGGAGCAAAGGTGTCAAACCACGGCGCAAACATGGTGCCTTGGAATGTCTTCTTATATTCATCAAAGGCAATCCGCCAATTTTTTGCAACAATCGGGGAAACAGGGAACCCCTGCTCTGCGTAGTCAATCGCAGGCTGCAATGTTTCTTTCAAAGAAAGGCGTCCAAAACGCCTGGAGCACTCCGCCCAAGCGGCAGGAGCTCCTGGGACCATGACCGGCTCCAGGCCATGTGCCGGTATCGCATCAAAACCACGAGCACGAATCGCCTCAATCGAAATACTGTCCGGAGCAGTTCCGCTGGCATTCAATCCGTGAAGCTTTCCCTTTGTCCAAATAATCGCAAAGGCATCGCTGCCGATTCCATTTGATGTGGGTTCAACAACAGTCAGGCAGGCGGCAGCGGCAATGGCTGCATCGATCGCGTTCCCGCCTTTTTTCAAAATATCGAGTCCTGCCTGTGCAGCCAAAGGCTGCGCAGTCGCCACCATTCCTCGTTTTGCAAATACTGAATTTCGTGGCTGAGAAAATGGTGAGAAGTGGTAATCAAACATCAATGCCGCGCCTCCTTATCCGAATGATATTCTTTTATTTTACTCCAGCTTTGTTAATTCTGTATATGCGGCGCTTGTAGATTCTCTTATTTTATCAATCATTCAACTTATCTTCTGTTTATTTTGCATAAAAAAACGGCCCCCATCAGGAGCCGTTTCAGTACTTATTTCAGTTTTGCGAGTTTAATGAACTTTTGTCAATTGATGATCCTTTGCTTGAATCGCTTTGTGATTTTGTGTTCGATTTGCTTTGATCCTTTGACTTTTCACTCTCTTGTTTCGGCGTTTCCGTGCTTCCTTCATCTTTCACTTTCTCAGATGCGGAAGGATTGGTGGTCGTCATTTGTGCACCGACTGACACAGCCTTCACATCGGAAGCGCTTTTGTTCATATAGTTTTCCGGGCTGACCGGAATTCCATTCTTACGAATTTCGAAATGCAGGTGAACGCCCATTGCTTTGTTCAATGCTTCCGTTCCTGCAGTACCGATTTTCTCACCCTGTGCAACTTCCTGACCAACAGCAACATCTACTGATCCAAGACTTTGGTACATCGTTTCAACACCGTCTTTGTGCTTCAATGTGACTTTGTAGCCAAGTGTGTCATCCTTCGCTGCTTCCGTGACTTTTCCGCCCATCGCCGCAGTTACTGTAAACGATTTTTCATTATTCGCGCCAATGTTGATGCCTGTATTTTGGACATACGAATTGTTATAGTTTACGAGAGCGGCTTGCTGTTCTTGTTCGGTTCCTTTAACGTCATAGAAAGGTTGGACAACTGTTGTATCGTCGGCCTTCGCTGGCCATTCAAAAACTTCATCACCGGCATTCTGTGCATGAGGCGTCGGTTGATCTTGATTAAATACTGTGCGGTTCTCATCTTCGCTCGCCTTATTGGCACCATTCATTTGAAAAAGCAGCACCCCGGTAAGGATAAGCGACGCGGCGCATAAATATAAAGCGGGATAGAACCAGCGCCGTTTTGCTAGTTTTCGCAGACCGGACAGCTCTTTTTCCTGCGACTTCTTCTGATCCTTGTTATCTGTCAAATTGTATCACCTCAGCAACATTCTGATCAGAATGCGGCCGATCTATACATGTAAAATACGATTTTATGTCCATTTCATTGAAAAATTATGAAATTAACAAAAAAATGCATCAATAAATTGCTATTTTCTAAGAATAACCCTGTTGAAAATCTATGCTAGGTGAACTTCTGGTCAAGCAAATCTTTTTGTTATGTGCTCTAAAGGCAGGAAGTGACGGACAAAGCATTTGTGAGCTTTATATTTATTGGAAAAGAAAAAGGCACTTGATTTCAAGCGCCTGAAAAATTAAGTTATTTTTTCGCAATCTGTTGCTGTGCTTTCGATTTTATTGTCATTTTACTGATCTGTGTACCTTGATAGAAATAGGTGAGAATTTGTTTGGCTGTCTTTCCTTCTCGAGCCATTCCTTCGGCTCCGTATTGACTCATGCCGACATCATGCCCGCTGCCAATGGTGACCGCTTTAATCTGATCGCCCTCTTGGGTTAGTTGGAAATCAGTGGAACTTAGGTTTAGGCTTTCCCGAACCTGTCTACCGGTAAACGTTTTGCCGGCTATTTCAATGCGTGCAACATGGTCGGTGTCTGTCCTGCTGATTACCTTTCCTAGAGTGCCTTGATTGCTGCCTAAGGTGACGCCAAGCGCCTGTTCAACGGATCTGGTGGTCAGTATTTTTTCATTCCTATACTTCGGCGACAGTTTATCCCATGGGCTGGCAACTGATCGAAGGTAGGGAACATCATTTTTCCAATAATGATCAGCATTTTCTGTTTGTCCGTTGCTCGTGGAGAAGAACACCGGGGAGATCAGCTTTCCATTATATGTGATCACTTGATTCTGTGTCTGTTCAACTGCTTTTTTTACTTTTTTCAGTTTCCATTCGTAGTCCTTGCCCCAAATTTGCTTCAATTCCTGACTGCTATGGTACACTTGATTTTGTACCGTATCTGTAACGTGAACATCCGGATTGTCAATAATCCGTGCCATAATATACGTTCGCGCTGCGATCGCTTGAGCTTTTAGGGCTTCAATACGAAATTTGGCCGGCATTTCCGATCCGACAACACCAATCAAGTAGTCATTCAAAGCTACTTGATCCGTCTGTTTTGTATTGGATCGGTCAACGGAGACCTGAATCACATTTTGCTGCGCCGCGATTTTGGTACGTTTGGTGCTTTGATGCTGTAGTTCGCCCACAGCCTTCTGTGTGAACGGAATAACAACTGCTGCGGGGATGATGATAATAACAAGTGCAAAGATAAGGAGGAGCACGGCGGCTTTCTTCATTGGACAATTGCCTCCAAGAGAATGAGATAATAAAGTTTATGTTTCTCATCTTTTAAATAGAACAGGCTGTTTTTTTGCATAGATTTGGCCAATGGGCATATAATTTTTTTAAAGACTTTTGTATCACTTTATTTATCAGAAGATTTAAAATGATACATTTAATTACAAATTAAAATAACTCGGTCAACGGACCGAGTTATAGGTAAAGTCTTATTATTAAATTAGGCGAACTTAGGATTGATGCTCAAAGCACCGCGCAGATCATCGGCAGCGGCAACAGGTTGTTCCTCCTCGTTGCTGCTCACGCGTTCAATATCAGCACCGAGCGCCCGCAATTTGCCTGCAAGATCTACATAACCGCGATCAATATGATGCAGACGGTTGATTTTCGTATACCCCTTAGCCACGAGTCCGGCAATAACAAGTGCAGCCCCCGCTCGAAGATCTGTAGCAGCCACTTCTGCGCCTTGCAAGTCACATGGTCCGCTGATAATTGCTGAACGTCCGTCAATTTTGATCATCGCGTTCATTCTGCGAAATTCTTCAACATGCATGAAACGATTTTCAAATACTGTCTCCGTAATGACAGAGGTACCCTTGGCTTTAAGCAATAGTGCCATCATTTGTGCCTGAAGATCTGTTGGGAAGCCGGGATGCGGCATTGTCTTAACATCGACCGCTTGCATGTGATCGGTTCCGATGACACGAACTCCGTCTGCTTCTTCTTCAATGATGACACCCATATCACGCATTTTGGCAATTAAGGGGCGAAGATCTTCAATATCCGCATCTTCAATCAGCACATTACCTCCCGTAATGGCTGCAGCAATCATATAGGTTCCTGCTTCAATCCGATCGGGAAGGATGGAGTGTTCCGCACCGTGCAACTTTTCAACACCTTCAATTGTGATTCTGCCGGTTCCGGCACCACTGATCTTTGCACCCATCGCATTGAGATATTGCGCCAAGTTTACGATCTCCGGTTCACAAGCCGCATTTTCAAGTACGGTCTCGCCTTCAGCAAGCGAAGCAGCCATGATTATATTTTCCGTTGCGCCAACGCTCGGAAAATCTAAATAAATGACTGTCCCCTTCAATTTTCCATCGACACTTGCTTCAATGGATCCATTGCCGATCGTGACTTTTGCACCCATTGCTTCGAAACCCTTAAGATGCTGATCGATAGGACGGGATCCAATCGCACAGCCGCCGGGAAGCGCAATCTTCGCATGCCCGACACGAGCCAAGAGCGGGCCCATGACTAAAAATGACGCACGCATTTTCCTAACGTATTCAAATGGCGCCTCCGTAAACAAATCGGCCACCGCATTAACCATGATGGTTTTATTTTCATAATTCACCGATGTATTTAAATAACGCAAGACTTCGTTAATCGTGTATACATCTGCCAATTCCGGTACATTATATATTTTGCTCGTACCTTCAGAGGCAAGCATTGATGCGGCAATAACAGGAAGAACAGCGTTCTTTGCACCTTCAATCTTCACAGAGCCCGAAAGCCGTTTCCCTCCATGAACGATAATTTTTTCCAAACTTTTCCCCTCCGCGTCCATTTATCTCTTCGCTCGATCCGGAACATTCTTCCGTGCCGCGTTTTTTGCTAAGTTAAACCACAACGGAGGCATACGAGGCTTCACACCCGTTAGTATTCCACCGTAATGATCGGTGAGCCAAGGACAATAATGGTCCGGTCCCCATCATTTCTCAAGGCTGCCTGAATATTCATCTTTTTGTTCGCTGTATAAATGGCATTGTTCCATGTCTTAGTATATGCGGAAATTGATACAAAGGTTTTTTCTTGGAGTCGTTCAACAGGAGTCGCCGAAAAAAGCTTCAGATATCGCATTCCTTCGTCAATTAAGGCAAGTTTCATTTTAGCACTGTGATAAGCTTTTACACAAGTGTATATGTGCTCTTCTCCGTTGAAAATTCTTTTCATTTCCGCACGAATATACTTTTTGTTTTGGGACCATTGAATCTGCTTAAAGGATTCGCCGTTTACACGATATAGTGTGACGGTCTGGAAATGTTTCCCACGCGGATAAGCCATATAATTTATGCTCATTTGCACGTTCCCAGAGTGTATCTTTTTTGTACCCTCCCAGCCGATTGCACCTTCATTTGGCTCCAAGGATCGCCACTCATAGTCGCTGAACTTCTTTTTGACCTGATTCGCTGTCCTATCAAAATTCTTACGCGTAACACCCGATGATTGGATCTCACGTGCATACACCGACCAGCTCGATACATGTGCCTGGTTATCTTTAAGCGTATGGGCAAAAAGTCCGATTTGATTAAGTTCATCAAATTGATCAGTCACATGCTCTGCAGAAGCTTGGTTTTGATTTAGTCCTGTAAACAATTGGAATGCTGCAAAAAAAATGCAAATAAGATATAAACTCCGTTTCATTTCCGTCCGCCCCTCTCTTGTTTTCAGTATTGCCTAAACCAAGAGGGAGAAATACGTGGAACTTTTCGTCAAAAACAGACCTCATTTGCGCTATTGAAGATCATTCGTAAATCTGTGGCAGCATCAGAGACCAAACCACATAATCGAGAAAAAACTTCGCTACCGGATAGCTGATAGCTATAGCCAGAATGACATAAAAAGCTCTCGCTTGTATGCTCTTTGGATGACGAAACGCAGCTTCTAATTTTACGCTTTGCAGCGCCCACCAAGTAAGCGCTAAAAAGGAAATATGAACGAAAATGTTGATCATTGCCTGAAAACCCGAATTAATGATCAATAAATGCCACCGCCTGTTTGTTTTCTGATCGCGTTTACGAACGGTCGAGCCGTTCCATAGTTTTTATGTACCGCTCTTTTATCTTAAGCCCTTTTTGCCTAACAAGAAATAATTCGTAGAGCATTAAGAAGTAATGTATCCATCTCCTTGTTTGTAATAAAACAGTAATGTATTTTTAATGTAACTATAACAATTAGTTGCCTGTGATCATTTTATCGCGGATTATGAAAAATAACCACTTTTTTTCATAATTTTTTTCCGTGAATAATAACTTAAGCAGAACATCCTGCCTTTTACTTATTAATGTATTTGAAAAGTATACTGAAATAATCTGAACATTTTTTGAACATGACGATTTTTAGAAATAAAAAAAACCGGGCAAAAAACGTCCGGTCCTAACATACGAAAGTTCTTACATCTCGCCTCATTCTGATCTTCATTAAGTAACGAGTAAAATAAGCGGAACTTTTCCGGTTATATGCATCATGGCACTTGTTTCGCCGGTAATAAGGGTAATTTTTCCGCCTATTTATCAGAATTGGGCGCTTACCTGATCGCCCATCCGATAAATGCGGATTGGGCATCAGCGACGTATAACCTTATCGTCGTACCAGCGGGGCAAAATCTTATATTTTCTTATCTTGTGAAAAAAGACCGTTCCTATTTGGAACGGTCGATAAATAGTTTACTTACTATTACGCTTCTGGAACTGCATCAGCTATAGCCGCTGTGTTTAATCGAAGTTCTGAACGCTTCAGCTTCAGCATTGCCTCTGCATAGCCTTCGGAAGTTTCATGAAGTGTGCTCAGCTGCTCTTCAGCTTCCGCTTTTGCTTTCTTAGCGCGTTCAACATCAATATCGGCTTTCTTCTCAGCAGCCTCCGATAAAATCGTAATGCTTGTTCGGCCCACCTGAATGAAACCGCCATGAACAGCCACATAATCAACAATTTTTTCGTCTTCATGTTTCAATCGGACAAGCGCAATGTCTAGTGGAGCAACAATCGGCAAGTGATGCGGCAGAATACCCAATTCTCCGCTTTTGGAGCGTACACATACCATATGGACGTCTCCCTCATATACTTTGCCTGCAGGTGTGACAATATCCGTATGCACCGTACTCATCAGCCAGCCCCCTTCATTAGGTCTAAGCGGTCCATGCACCGCTCATTAAACCAGTTGCTTTGCTCTCTCCAGTACATCGTCAATCGTTCCTGTGTTACGGAATGCTTCTTCAGGAACATCGTCATACTTACCATCAAGAATACCCTTGAATCCTTTAATCGTTTCTTCAACAGAAACATAGGATCCGGGAACGCCTGTAAATTGTTCGGCAACGTGGAAATTCTGACCTAAGAAGAACTGGATGCGGCGAGCACGGCTTACCGTCAGTTTATCTTCATCAGAAAGTTCATCCATACCAAGGATGGCGATGATATCCTGTAATTCACGATATTTTTGAAGCGTCATCTGAACTCTTTCTGCAACTTCGTAGTGTTCTTCACCAATAATATCAGGAGAGAGAGCACGTGAAGTCGAAGCAAGCGGATCAACAGCAGGGTAAATACCGATCTGAGTCAATGAACGCTCAAGGTTAGTCGTCGCGTCCAAGTGAGAGAATGTTGTCGCCGGAGCCGGGTCAGTATAATCGTCGGCAGGCACATAAACAGCCTGGATCGATGTAACAGATCCCTTTTTCGTAGACGTGATTCGTTCCTGCAGACGGCCCATTTCTGTTGCCAGTGTCGGCTGATAACCAACGGCAGACGGCAGACGGCCGAGCAACGCGGACACTTCAGAGCCTGCTTGTGTAAAGCGGAAAATATTATCAATAAAGAGCAGAACGTCCTGTCCGTCCACATCACGGAAATATTCAGCCATTGTCAATCCGGAAAGTGCCACGCGCATACGCGCACCCGGTGGCTCGTTCATCTGACCGAACACCATGGCGGTCTTCTTGATAACTCCTGAGTCCGTCATTTCATAGTAAAGGTCGTTGCCTTCACGTGTTCGTTCACCTACACCCGCAAACACAGACACACCACCGTGTTCCTCAGCGATGTTGTGGATCAGTTCCTGAATCAAGACGGTCTTGCCTACGCCGGCGCCGCCGAACAGGCCGATCTTTCCACCCTTAATATAAGGAGTCAGAAGATCAATAACCTTGATACCTGTTTCAAGAACCTCCGTTTTCGTTGATAACTCCGCGAATTTCGGTGGATCTCTGTGGATCGCGTGTTTTTCAACTTCAGGTGCAACTGGTTTGCCATCAATAGCTTCTCCAAGTACGTTGAATACACGTCCAAGTGTTGCTTCACCAACAGGCACCGAAATTGGTGCACCGGTATCTTCTACTTCCAAGCCCCGGACAAGTCCGTCGGTTGAGTCCATAGCGATCGTGCGCACGGAGTCGTCGCCGAGGTGTAGCGCGACCTCAAGAGTCAGATGAATGTCCGCTTCATTGGAGGACTGAGCTTTATAATTTACGGTCAGAGCGTTGTATATTTCAGGAAGATGGCCGCGTTCAAACTTAACATCAACAACGGCGCCCATGACCTGAGTTACATACCCTTTGTTCATGAAACTACCTCCTATCAGCATTTTCTAACAATCGGTTATTCGAGAGCGGCTGCGCCGCCGACAATTTCAGTAATTTCCTGAGTAATGGCGGCCTGACGCGCACGGTTATAAGAAAGAGACAAATGATCGATAATATCGCTTGCGTTATCCGAAGCGCTTCTCATCGCAGTCATGCGGGCTGCCTGTTCTGCTGCCTTTGCGTCAAGCAAAGCACCATAGATTTGACCTTCTGCATAAAGAGGCAGCAAGCTCTCAAGCACTTCATCTTCATCTGGTTCATAGACATAACGGACCTTTTCCTTCGGTTTGCTTTCAAGATCCGTCAAAGGCAACAGCTGGTTATCCACCAAGGTTTGCGAGATTGCATTGACAAAGTGATTATAAATCAAGTGCAGTTCATCAATTTTTTTGGTGTCGTATAAGCTGATTGCCTGCTTAGCGAAATCCAATACATCATCGAAAGCAATTGTATCCGGAACATCTGTTTTGCTAAGAGCGACAGGATAGCCGCGCTTTTCAAAGAAATTCAATCCCACTTTGCCAGTCACAAGGATTAAATATTCATCTTTGGACTCATGTTTTTCCCGAATTAAATTTTGCGTATATTTTAATACGGTACTGTCATAAGCGCCTGCAAGTCCTCGGTTTTCAGTAATGACCAGATACGCGGTTTTCTTTACCGGCCTGCTGGCAAGCATCGGATGCTTGCTGTTTCCGCCTTTCGGCAAGGTGCTCGCGATACTTGCCACAACTTCGCGCAGTTTATCCGCATATGCCGAATAGTCCTGTGCTGTTGCCTGCGCGCGATTCAATTTTGCTGCCGCAACCATTTGCATTGCTTTGGTAATTTTTCGCATCTGTTTTGTAGAAGCGATTTTTTCTTTTATATCACGCATTGAAGGCATGTTCGTTCACCACCCTTGAAAGCCCGTCTGATCTTAATTATGTAGCATCCATAACCAATCGGATCAGGCCAATCTTCAGAAGAATGTGCGTCTTTCAAAATAGTGTATATGCGATATTCCTATGGGCTTATTCGGCCTTAGAAGGAACAAAAGTCTTTTTGAATGCGGTAATCGCATCAGCAAATGCCTGATCATTCGGAAGCTGCTTTGTTTCACGAATTTTATCAAGAATGCCGTTGCCGTTTTGTTCAAGATAGGCAAGCAGTTCTTTTTCAAAACGTTTAACGTCAGCAATCGCGATATCATCAACATAGCCTTTCGTCAAAGCATACAGAATTGCAACTTGTTTTTCGACTGGGTACGGTTTGTGAAGATCCTGTTTAAGAATTTCAACCGTACGTGCACCACGGTCCAGCTTCGCTTTCGTAGCCTTGTCAAGATCAGATCCAAATTGCGAAAATGCTTCAAGTTCACGATACGAAGCCAAATCAAGCTTCAAGGTACCGGCAACTTTCTTCATTGCTTTGATCTGTGCAGCACCACCAACACGGGATACGGAAGTACCGGCATCAACTGCAGGACGAATACCTGAATAGAAAAGATTCGATTCAAGGAAAATTTGTCCGTCAGTAATCGAAATAACGTTGGTTGGAATGTAGGCTGAAATATCCCCGGCCTGCGTTTCAATAATCGGCAACGCGGTAATTGAACCGCCACCTAATTCGTCACTCAATTTTGCCGCACGTTCCAGCAGTCTCGAGTGCAGGTAGAAAACGTCGCCCGGGAATGCTTCACGACCCGGCGGACGGCGAAGCAGCAAGGAAAGTTCACGGTATGCCGCTGCCTGTTTGGACAAATCATCGTAAATAATTAACACATGTTTACCGTTGTACATGAACTCTTCGCCCATTGTAACTCCGGCATATGGAGCCAAATAAAGTAACGGAGCCGGCTCGGATGCTCCGGCAGAGACGACAATCGTCTTATCCATACATCCGTATTCTTTTAACGTGTTTACAACACCCGCAACCGTTGACTCTTTTTGACCGATTGCAACGTAAATACTGATAACGTCTTGATCTTTTTGGCTAATAATCGTGTCGATCGCAATTGATGTTTTACCGGTCTGGCGATCGCCGATAATCAATTCACGCTGGCCACGGCCAATCGGAATCATTGCGTCAATTGCTTTAATACCGGTTTGCATCGGTTCGAACACTGATTTTCGATCCATAACGCCTGGTGCTTTCTTTTCAACCGGACGCGATTTATCTGTTACAATCGGTCCCTTTCCATCAATCGGCTGTCCCAGCGGATTGACTACACGACCAAGCAGTGCTTCGCCTACAGGCACTTGCATGATGCGTCCAGTTCGTTTTACCGGGTCACCTTCATGAATATCTGTAAAAGGGCCGAGAATGACGATACCGACGTTGTCCTCTTCAAGGTTTTGGGCCATGCCGAGGACGCCGTTGGAAAATTCGACAAGCTCGCCCGACATAACACTGTCAAGACCGTGGACGCGGGCGATTCCGTCGCCGACAGTGATGACAGTGCCGACTTCGCTCACTTCAACAGTGGATTGATAATTTTCAATCTGCTGTTTAATCAATGAGCTGATTTCTTCCGCTTTAATGCTCACGATATTTTCACCCCTGTCTCCCTACTTTAATCTCCTGTTTGAAGCCTGCAAGCTTACCTGCGATTGATCCGTCGAAAAGGCGATCGCCGATACGAAGCAGGATACCTCCAATAATTGCCTTGTCAACATTAGCGTGGATGCTCAACTTCTTGTCAAGCGCCTTGCCCAGACGTTCAGCAAAATCTTTCTTTTCTTGCTCGTCCAAAGCAGCAGCGGTTGTGATCGTTACGTCGAGTATACCGCGTTTTTTGTTCGCCATGTGCGTGTAGGCTTCAAGCACTTCATCGATTATGGCTTCACGCTTGCGGTCGATGAGCAATTTCAGCAGATTAAGGACTTCAACACCTGCCTGTTTTTCAAACAGCTTGTTTACAAGTTCTTTTTTATTGTCACTGCTTACTTGAGGATGCATCAGAACTCGACGCAGATCTTCATGTTCATAAAGACCCTCGGCCACACTATGCAGTTGAGACTCAATCGCATCGATGGAGTCTCGCTCCTCTGCAACCTCGAAAAGCGCCTTAGCATAACGGTTCGCTACGATTTCGCTCATCGCTGATTCCCCACTTGTTTAATCAACTGGTCAATCTCATTTGAATAATCCTTAGGATTAATTTCCTTTTCAAGCACCTTAGATGCGAGCAGAACCGACAGGTCGGCGACTTCATCGCGGATTGCGGCAATTGCCTTCTCTTTCTCAAGGCCAATTTCTTCATTCGCGTCTTTAATCATCAGATCCGAACGGTTTTTCGCTGCTTCAATAATTGCTTTCGCTTCAGCACTTGCCTGACTCTTTGCTTGTTCAAGAATGCCATGGGCTTCATTGCGAATCCGTTCGATTTCCGATTTCTGTTCAGCCAAATAGGATTCAGCATCCTGACTTTTCTTTTCAGCGTCGTCAATTTGACTGTTAATGTATTTTTTTCGCTTTTCCATAATCGCTACAACCGGTCGTACGCCGACAACTGCGACGAAGATCATCAACAAGATCATGACGACTAATTGGAAAATGATACTTCCTAAAGAAAATGACAGCACAGCTCTTGCCACTCCTTTCGATCTAAAGATTTTCTCAATGATTCATTGCCGAAAAATTCGGCTGGATCATCCGATGATACCGAAAAGCACCAAAATACCAAAAGCGATTGAAATGACAGGTAATGCTTCAACAAGACCAAGAGCGATCATTGATTGTCCGAATAAAGTACCTTGAGCTTCCGGCTGACGGGCAATTCCTTCCAAATAGCGGCTGAAAAGTACACCGTTGCCAATACCTGCTGCAAGCGCACCGAATGCGATCATGATACCACCAGCTAGAACTGCTAAACTCATAACAAGATTCCTCCTAATTTGTCTATGTTTTTTACCATCGCTTGCGGAAGAGCGTCCCATTTAGAAACAGGCATTATTCCTCTCCCACCTTTTGAGCGATATACACCATTGCCAGCACTGTAAAAATATACGCCTGGATGCATCCGACGAAAATGGAGAAAGCCATCCAAACAAAGAGCGGCACTCCGGTGAAATAAAAGGCGCCTTCGCGAAGAATGATAATGAGCACTTCACCAGCGAAAATATTCGCCCAAAGTCGTAATGCGTGTGTTGCCGGTTTCGATACTTCGTCAATAATGTGAATCGGAAGCATCCACCAAAACGGTTTTACATAGTGCTGCAGATAGCCAAGCGGACTTTTGGCAATACCTGCGAAATGCGAATAGAGAAAGATTGCAGCAGCCATTGCTACCGTAACATTGATGTCAGACGTCGGTGATTTGAACCAGCTGACCGAATCCGTCATTTTCAAATCAGCTGCTGTAATGCCTAGCGATGGCAGCGAACCATGAGCAGTGGCCGTTACCATGACGATAACGCCAAGCAAATTGGCAATTAAAATGAAAAGAAAAGTGGTCAGTGCAAAGCTTAAATATTTGGCTGATTCTTTCTTTTCAAGCATCATACCCGTAATGCCGCTGATAAAATCAATGATGTACTCCATCACATTTTGTCGTCCATTCGGACGTACGGTAAGCCGACGACTTAACAAGAATACAATCAGCATGACGATTAGTGCGGAAACCACTGATCCAATCATCAACGTGACATCAAATGTCATTCCGAGAAATTTCACTTTCGGAGTCAGATCCATGAGTCTCCCCCCCTTCATCCGAAGAAGTCGTGCCATTGCCTTTCAAATAATAATAACTCATCACCGTCACAAGCATTAGATAGCCAAACAACAGCGACAGCACAAAAGATCGATAATCAATACGGGTTGGAAAACGATAAACCATCAGCACACCAAAAACAATGGTTGCTATGCGTACGGTCATATGTAATCCCGCTAAATGGCGGGCACCTGATTGAACCCGAAGTCCGGCTATCCTTAAGCGAAACGACAAATGAAAAACATTATATAAACTGATTAATCCGCCGAGGAGAAAGCCGCTGGCCAGCGCTCTCGCCGGTATCAAAAACCAGATTAACCCAAATACACTTGTATAGATAATCGCAACAATCATTAAAACACGTGAAAACCATTCCATGACCGGTTTCATCGCTTGTCATTCCTTCATTAAGGATTTCAAGGTATAGAAGCAGCTGAACAGTCCCAGAAAGAAACCGGCAACTGCACAAATGGGCAGCCACAGATGTCCCGTTCCATATCGTCCATCAAGATAGTTCCCGCCCAGCGCTCCAATGATGATAAAAGCGAAAACCTCAAATCCCATCGCACTTACCGTTGCAGCAATCTGCAACGAATTCGGTTTTTTATTCTGCTTCATAAGGCCTCCTCAGCAGTGATGATTCAGCTGTTCTGTTCAGACATGGCTTAACCGAGAGAAAAATACATTATAAAGTTTTCGAAAATGGTCGGCCAAAACTGTAGTCAGACATAAATCGTTCACAGGCTCTTTTGCCTATTGTCGAAGAAATTCCTTATATAATCATCTTTAGAAACTGTTCATTAAAATGACTTTTCTTTAATATTTTAACGAAAGCGCTATCTTTATGCAATAATTAGCGAAACAATTGTGACTTTAATCATTGCGGTTGGCATATTAAATTATTATTGCTTTTTTGATATATATTCTTTATATCTAGAATTCTAATCACTTTTTCCTTAGTCAGCACAATAAAAATGTGACAAATCACCAACAATGAAAATATTCCTCACATATTATGTCAGGAAAAGAAAATGTTTTTCATGGATGGCACACGATTTGACCATTATTTTGTACCAAACAACCGATCCCCGGCATCCCCCAGACCTGGGACAATGTAGCCATGCTCATTCAATTTTTCATCAAGAGCTGCGAGATAAATGTCTACATCAGGATGTTCTTTTTGCACTTCTTTAACACCCTCCGGAGCTCCGATCAAGCACATCAGCTTAATGTTGACTCCGCCGCGCTCCTTTAGTGAAGTAATCGCCGCCGCTGCTGAACCGCCGGTTGCCAGCATTGGATCTACAATAATTAAATCGCGCTCCGAAATATCGGCAGGCAGTTTAACATAATATTCAACAGGTTTCAGCGTTTCGGGATCGCGATAGAGCCCAACATGACCCACTTTAGCGGCAGGAATTAAATTCAGAACTCCATTAACCATGCCCAAGCCCGCACGAAGAATTGGAATGATACCTAGTTTCTTCCCGGCAATTTTATACGCTTTTGCTTTTGCGACCGGCGTCTGTACATCCACTTCTTCCAAAGCAAGATCGCGAGTAATTTCAAAGGCCATCAAAGTAGCAACCTCGTCCACCAATTCGCGGAAAGCCTTAGTGCCTGTTTTATGATCTCGTATCATCGTCAATTTATGTTGAATTAATGGATGATTAAGTACTACCAATTTACCCATTTTATTCCTCCGTCCTCGATCATCTTCAGCGGATAACCGGAAATTTTAATCATATTAAAAGGGAGAAATAAATTCTCCCAAAGCAGTCCGTTTTAGCAATCAGGCAAAAGCGCCGGTTCCTTGAGGATACAACGGATGTTTCTCAGTCAGTGCGTGCACACGCTGTGCTGCTTCTTCCAAAGTCTGTTCATCGTCTGGATTCTTGAGTGCCAGCGCAATGATTAAAGCGACTTCTTTCATATCCTCTTCTTTAAATCCTCGTGTTGTTACCGCCGGCGTGCCCATACGTACCCCGCTCGTCACAAACGGCTTTTCCGGATCAAACGGAATCGCATTCTTATTCGTTGTGATTCCAACAGCGTCAAGAACAGCTTCCGCTTTCTTTCCTGTAATGCCAAGGTTGCGCACATCGGCAAGTACAAGATGATTGTCCGTTCCTCCTGAAACAAGATCGATACCCTGTTCCTGAAGAGTCGCTGCAAACGCCTTGCTGTTCGCAATGATCTGGGCTGCGTAAATTTTAAATTCAGGTTTAAGTGCTTCACCTAAGGCAACTGCCTTCGCAGCAATAATATGCATCAGCGGGCCGCCTTGAATTCCCGGGAAGATCGCTTTATCGAGTTTTTTCGCAAACTCTTGCTTACAAATAATCATGCCGCCGCGCGGGCCGCGCAACGTCTTATGTGTGGTTGTCGTAACGAAATCCGCATAAGGTACTGGGCTCGGATGAAGTCCGGCGGCAACAAGTCCCGCAATATGTGCCATATCAACCATGAGATATGCTCCAATACTGTCAGCAATCTCGCGGAACTTTTTAAAGTCGATGATGCGCGGATAAGCACTTGCTCCGGCCACAATAAGTTTCGGTTTATGTTCTTTTGCCTGACGAGCGACTTCGTCATAATCAATCGTTTGTGTTTCCTTTGTCACACCATAATCCACAAAGTTATAGAGCTGCCCGCTGAAGTTGACCGGGCTGCCATGTGTCAGATGCCCGCCATGTGCCAATCTCATGCCCAACACTGTATCGCCAGGTTTTAATATGGTTTCATATACAGCCATGTTCGCTTGAGCACCTGAATGAGGCTGCACATTCACATGATCGCCGCCGAACAGCTTAAGTGCCCGACTTCGAGCAAGATCTTCGACGATATCGACATACTCACAGCCGCCATAGTAGCGATGTCCCGGATAGCCTTCCGCATATTTATTGGTTAGAACTGAGCCCGCCGCTTCAAGCACCGATGTACTGACAAAATTTTCCGATGCAATCAGTTCAATTTTATTCCTCTGTCTACCTAATTCTTTCTCAATTGCTTGATACAGTTCAGGATCGTTCGCTTTAATACCCTTCATGAAGGTGTGCCACTCCTCTCGAGTCTAATTCAAGTAAAGTTTATCACATTTTATCCTTTAACAGTGAATAAAATCAGATCCACGGCCATTTTGGCTATGATTTCCGCATGCTTTCTGTTTGGGCCTTTTCCCGATCACAACTGATATTTTCAGCAGTATCCTGAGACTAGTTCACCCATAATTTACAAAATTTTGGAAAAGCATGATTGTTATTAAAGATCAGTAAAAAAATGCTATTAAGACTTCAGCCGTATGACGGAAACAAAGAAAAAAGGCGGTAAACAACCGTCCTCATTAGTTACCGTTCATTCATATTGAGCCGACTCACCGAATTTTTTCCGGATAGACAGCACGTTCACCGCCGATTAACTTGGGGCGTGTCCGTGCCATAACAAGATGGGCATGTCCTATTTCGTTTCGCTGACTGCGCACAGGAACAGCAACGTGCTTCAGATGCATACCGATCAGTGTATCACCGATATCAAGGCCTCCATCCGCACGAATGAATTCGACCATCACAGGATTCGTCATGTGCTCAAATGCATAGGTAGCCATTGATCCTCCGGCATGGCGAATCGGCCGAACAGTCACTTCGTCATAAAAGCGCTGCCGCGCAACCTCTTGATCAATGACCAGTGCGCGATTGAGATGCTCACAGCATTGAAAAGCGAAACGAGCCCCTGTTCGATTATGACATTTTTGAACAGCAAGAAATAGTGAAGCTGCCACTTCCAAAGATCCCGCTGTACCAATATGTTTTCCTGCAACCTCGCTTGTACTGCATCCGATAACCAACAGTGTCCGTTCACTAAAAGGCATCGCCGCTTCCAAATCGGCAAGTGCCTGAGTCACCGCTTCACTAATTGACTCGTCGATTACTTCCATCTTTTAAACCTTCCTCTACAAGGAACTATTTATCATCCATTAACACTCGTTATTATAGCAGGTTGCACTGTTGATCGGTAAATGATACGCAATGTTCGACATCGTTCAGTGTTGATGTGATTGCCTGGGAAATAAATTGACGAATTCAAGGGAAAGTTGCTGGTATTAAATATGGAAATGCAAAAGAAGTTTCAGTCCGAGAACAAATAGAATAATGCCTCCGAGTGCTTCGCCATATCGTCCAAAATACTTTCCGGTTTTTCGCCCAATATAAAAGCCAGTCCATGCCATAGCCATGCTCGTTAAACCGAACATAATAACTGCCGCAAGTACCTCAGCTCCGAATAATCCCATGCTCAACCCTACCGAAAAACTGTCGATGCTGACGCTCAGCGCAAACAGAAGCAGGCTGGCATCTGATGTATAGGCGAATCCTGATTGTGTTTCATTTCTTCTTGCCAAAGAAAGGATCATTTGAAGACCAATCAACAGCAAGAGCAAGCCACCTGCCATTTCTGTGATTGCTCCAAATCGAGCAGAAAGTAATCGGCCCAGTGTCATGCCTATGAGCGGCATGAGCATATGAAAAAGACCAATCCAAATGCCGGCCCAAGCTGCCTTTCTTAATCGGAATACCGTCATGCCCATGCCTACACAAACAGAAAAAGCATCCATGCCTAATGCAACAGACATTACGCACAACGCCAATCCCTGATTGATCAGATTCGCAGCCATGTCCGTTCCCCCCTCTTGTCCATACGAACACTCTATGCATGTCCCTAAAAAAATAGAATCTCGAATCCCCTTGATTTAGGAAAAAACGATAAGAGAATGTACAGCCAAACATGGACTGCGGAGTATAAAACGTAAAAGTGAAACCGTAAAAAGTTAAAGCAAGTTGCCAAAATTAAAGTCAACAACAAAAAAGAGCAAGACTCAATATCCTGCTCTTTTTCATATTTATAACCATAACAGTTTTCTCATTTTGAACCGATCAATCGATGACCCTGCCACCTGCTGCCTTAGACAGCCGATTCATAATTGCTTTGCCGATTCCGGCTTCTGAAAATGTTTCACTATAGATGACATCAACATTTTTTTGGTCAAAGCTGCGCAGTACGTCAAACAAATGATGCGCCACTGTTTCCGGCTCGCTCCGTTTGCCGCAAACAAGAACAGTCTCTGCCTCAGAGTAGCTGTCCCTATTCTCCTCGGTTGTCAGTACACCGATCGTACGGCCGCTGTTTTTTTCTGCAGCAATGAGTTCATGAATTCTGTCCTTGCCTGCCGGTACCAAATACATAACTGCTTCTGGAGCATAGTGTTTATATTTCATGCCGGGTGCCTTAGGTGTCTGGTCTGACCGAGTCAGACCGGGATCATCTGCCACCGCGCCAACTACTTCTATTAATTGTTCTTTTGATATACCGCCTGGGCGAAGAATTGTAACCGGGGTTGTTGTACAGTCGACAACCGTAGATTCAACTCCAACACCTGTCTCTCCTCCGTCCAGGATACCTGCAATTTTCCCATCTAAGTCGTGAAACACATGATCTGCTCGAGTCGGACTCGGTCTTCCGGAACTATTGGCCGACGGCGCAGCAATCGGCAAGTCGGAGGCAAGAATCAATGCACGTGCGACCGGATGGCTTGGCATACGTACTGCGACTGTTGATAAACCTGCCGTAACCGCATTAGAAACCTCTCCCCGCGATGGCAATACCAGCGTCAGCGGCCCCGGCCAAAACGTATCAATTAATTTTTTGGCAATTGGATGAATTTCGGTACATATAGCGCGCACCTGTTCCAGATTAGCTACATGCACAATTAGCGGATTATCACTCGGTCTCCCTTTTGCTTCATAGATTTTGTGTACGGAATCCCGTAATTTTGCATTCCCGCCAAGCCCATAAACGGTCTCAGTCGGAAAGGCAACGATTTCACCTTGGACAAGTTTTTCCGCTGCCGCTTTGATCTGAGGTGTATGTTCAAGATCAGGAGCATTGGGATCTACTCGCCACACTTGCGTTTCTATCATATTCGTTTCCCCTTTTTCCATTAGCTATGCTCTATCAAACTACTTTCTTTTCTGCGTCAAATAAGGCCGGAGTATCTCCGACCTTACGTTGTTTCCGTATACACCATACCATTCGAACAGGCCGTGTGCAATGCTAATGCTTTTACCCAGCAATTGAATGCCAAACCTTGGCGAAAAAATCAACAACAAACGAGTGTACTTCAACTTGATCTGCTTGTTTTTCAGGAGTTTCGGCTGCCGGATCTTCACTTTGCTTTGACTGCATTTCTGGAGATGCGGTAACCGAATCTTTGCTCTGTTCAGGCTGCTTCGCCAGCTGCGCTTTTGATTCTTTTGCAGGTTCCGAAGTACTTTGCGTACTTGCTTTTTCCTGAGCAGCAGCTTTAGGATTTGCGACCGCTTCACTGTTTGAAAAATCTAAGAAGCAGAGCGGCGGGAAGAGCACACACCACCAGTTAGCCCCCTTGCCATCACCCAAGGTTACAACTAGGGCATCATATTTCCCTGCCGGATAGACAAAGTTGCCATACATTTTCGTAGGAAAATCAGCCTGACCTAATTTTATTTTATAAGTGCTGTCCGCATGTGCTTGTTTCAGCGTCCGTTCAACCGTAGCCCTCAGCTCCGGCATATGTGCACGAATGACTTGTTTTGCTTGATTCGATGTTTTTAGATCCTGAACCCACTGCGTAATGTTTTTATTTACTGCATCGCGAACCTGGCGCTTTACTGCCTGATCTGCCGGAGAGTCGCTATTTGCAAGAATACGCAGTCGAATCGCATTTTGCGGAATCGGCCCTTTTTGATCTGCTTTCGTTGTGCTGTATTGCCAGAAAAAGAATACAAGTACTAGATTAATAGTTAATAAGAGCATGAAGCCAAATGATTTTTTCACGTTTCCCGCCTCCTCACCAAACAGTGTGGACACGGAAATGGGAATTTAAACACAGGTACTCAATTTATTCATGCGACAAATTTTTCAGGGCTGCCATGACATTGCGTTCACATCCGGCAATATCCTTTTCTACTGACAGTGCCTCAATTTGATCAGAAAATTTATGACGAATCAGATCAGCGACAGCCTGACCTTGAGTGGCACCAATTTCAAAGGCCGCGATAAAAGTATGGGCATGTCCGAAAACCGAGGGCAGTGCCTCAATAATTTGCCGGTAAAAATCTAAGCCGTCTTCCCCGCCGAACAACGCTAAATGCGGTTCATAGTCCCCTACAGTGTCATCCAGTTCACTCATTTCCTGCTGAGTAATATACGGCGGATTAGAAACCAGAAAATCGAATGATTCCCCCTGCAACGGGCTAAGTAGATTTCCGTGTCTGAACTCTACATGTGCGCCTAGCGCAGCCGCATTTTCTCTTGCAACATTCAAAGCCTTCTCTGAAATATCAACGGCAGAAACATGCCAATCCGGATGCTCAAGTGCCAGCGTAATCGCAATTGCACCGCTTCCGGTACCGATATCACAAACGGACGGCTGTCTCAAATCCGCTGCATAGCGATTCGCCCATTGGCCGACACGCCAAATCAGTTCCTCAGTCTCCTGGCGTGGAATCAGCACATCCGGTGTGACTTTAAATGTTCGGCCATAGAAAGGCGCTGATCCAATCATGTATTGGACGGGGGTCCCATGCAGCACATGATCTTCGACCCTGCTTCGGATCCATGCTGCATCCTCGTTAGCGACATTTTCCCTTGCATCTGCAATAAGGTCCGTTCTTGAAAGACCAAGGCGTGCGCAGAGCAGTATTTCTCCTATATTTTCATCTCGGTGGTGTGCATTCAAATAAGAGGATGCCCACTTCAGCAGTTCGTATCTTTTTTCAGTCACCCGGCATCCGCCTGTTCCATTTTCTTTTCCTGATCATTCAAGATCAGCGCATGAATGATATCATCGAGTTTGCCGTTTAACACTTGGTCCAGCTGATGGATCGTCAAACCGATGCGGTGATCCGTCACACGATTCTGTGAAAAATTGTAGGTACGAATCCGTTCCGAACGATCCCCGGTTCCGACAGCAGACCTTCTTGTTGAATCGTATTCCGCCTGTGCTTCTTTTTGATACTTGTCATAAACACGTGCGCGCAGCACTTTCATTGCTTTTTCTTTATTTTTAATCTGAGACCGTTCCTCCTGACAAGAGACAACAATACCGGTTGGTATATGTGTCAGACGGATTGCCGACATCGTTGTGTTGACACTTTGCCCGCCCGGCCCGCTTGAAGCAAATCGATCAACGCGAATATCCTTATCATTCAATTCAACTTCGACCTCTTGAGCTTCCGGTAAAACGGCTACTGTCGCCGTCGACGTATGAATTCGTCCACCCGATTCAGTTTCCGGAACGCGCTGCACGCGCTGCGCTCCATTCTCATACTTCAGTTTCGAAAAAGCTCCTTTTCCCGAGATCATACATACAATTTCTTTATACCCGCCAATTTCATTTGGACTAGCATCAATGACCTCGGTTTTCCAGCCTTGCTGTTCGGCATAACGTGAGTACATTCGGAACAAGTCACCGGCAAAAAGTGCAGCCTCATCGCCTCCAGCAGCAGCACGTATTTCAAGAATAACATTTCGGTCATCATTGGGATCCTTGGGAATGAGCTTCTGTTTTAACTCTTCCTGAAGATGTTCCTGATCCTGTTCAAGACGGCTGATCTCATCGTGAACCATGCCTTTCATGCTCTCATCCAATTGCTCTTCAAGCATCGATTTAGCATCCGCCAGCTCCGCAATCGTAGCTTTATATTTATGATAGACCGTAACAATGTCTTGTAAATCCGACTGCTCCTTAGAATACTTGCGTAATTTAGCTGGATCACCGATTACATTCGGATCAGCCAGCAGCTGATTTAACTTTTCATATCGGTCTTCCATGGACTGTAACCGTTCAAACATTTCATCCACCCCGCCATTTATGCGTCGCTCATATCCGTCCGTTTTTCTTTCCCTTATTATATTATCATAATACCTGAGTTTCAGTGATGGATCACAAGTCGACTGTACGGATCCATTAACATTCCCTTTAAACAAACCAAAAAGGACTGCGCCTGATAAACGTCAGATCATTGGAATCGGCAAAGGGTTCGGATCATATGATCGGAGGATGGCTGTAGCAATGGCGGCAAACCGGATAGTAGCTTTCATTACCGCCGATCTGGATCTGATCTCCTGTATAAACAGGCTTCCCTTCTCCGTCAATACGAAGATTCATGGTCGCCTTTCGTTCACAGAACCAGCAAATCGTTTTCATCTCTTCTATTTTATCCGCGTAAAGCAACATGTATTTGCTGCCTTCAAACAATTCATTACGGAAATCGTTTTTGAGTCCGAAGCCCATCACCGGGATATGTAATTGATCAACAATTTTTGCAAGCTGAAGCACATGCTCCTTAGACAAAAACTGGACCTCGTCAATAAGTACACAGTGAGGACGCGACTGATAGTCGCTCACTTCAGTAAAAACATTCGTGGTATTAAAAATGGGGATTGCACGTCTTTTAAAGCCGATTCGGCTTGAGATTGATCCCACCTCATCACGATTATCAACTCCGGAAGTAAACAACAAGACGGATTTGCCTTGTTCCTCATAGTTATGGGCAACCTTGATAATTTCAATTGATTTTCCACTGTTCATTGCACCGTATTTAAAGAAAAGTTGAGCCATGCCTTGTTCGTCCTTTCATAATTCCTATTGTTCATTAATGAAAAAAGCAGGCAGAATAACCCTGCCTGCCGCTGATCATGTATGATTAACTTGTCCAAAAAAACAAAAACGGCCAATTCCGCACCATTTGCATCGCATCGGAACATGCCGTTTTCTCTCTGGACTTCAAACGAATCTTATTTAAGATTATATTTCTGTTTAAACCGATCGACACGTCCGCCTTTGTCAGCGAATTTCTGACGGCCAGTGTAGAATGGATGCGAATCGGAACTGATTTCGACAGTAATCAATGGGTATTCGTTTCCGTCTTCCCATTTAACCGTTTGATTCGATTTCTTCGTTGAACCGCTCAAAAATTTAAAACCAGTACTTGCGTCCATAAATACAACCTTGTGATAGTCAGGATGGATGCCTGCTTTCATCTCATTCATCTCCTTTGCGCCCTGATTATTCTTTCAAACCAGAGTCTTATTGCGTTCAATAGCATAATGCACAACGAGTATTATAACAGGCGTATGCAGTGTTTGCAAGCCGAATTCTTGCAAGAGAGTGATGCTCCAAATGGGGTTTCAACAACAATTCAGAGGATCCAGTCTAAACAAATGTCCTTATTTAGACTGCAGACTGCCTTTTTTCTCTTTATCGAAAATATCGAAGAATTCCTGATTTGATTTCGTTTCACGGATTCTCTTGTAAAAATGTTCCACAAAATCGGAGGATTCATCCATTGTTTTGCGCATCGTCCAAAGTTTATCCAAATGATCGCGATCAACAAGCAGCTCTTCTTTACGTGTACTGGAACGACGAATATCAATAGCCGGGAAAATTCTTCGTTCGGCAAGACGCCGATCAAGATGCAGCTCCATGTTGCCCGTCCCTTTAAATTCCTCATAAATAACATCATCCATACGCGATCCTGTGTCGACTAACGCAGTAGCCAGAATGGTCAGGCTCCCGCCTTCTTCAATGTTCCGCGCAGCACCGAAAAATTTCTTTGGTTTGTGGAAAGCAGCCGGATCAATACCACCGGAAAGTGTTCGGCCGCTTGGCGGAATAACTAGGTTATACGCACGGGCGAGACGGGTCAGACTGTCCATCAAGATAACCACATCTCGTTTATGTTCCACCAACCGCATTGCCCGTTCAAGAACAAGCTCTGATACCTTCACATGGTTTTCCGGCACTTCGTCAAAGGTTGAGCTGACCACATCGCCTTTTACAGAACGTTCAATATCCGTTACTTCTTCCGGACGTTCATCAACGAGCAGAACAATGAGTTCGACTTCCGGGTAATTGACAGTAATACTGTTCGCAATTGATTTGAGCAATGTTGTCTTGCCGGCTTTCGGCGGTGCGACAATCATTCCTCGTTGCCCAAAGCCGACCGGGGAAATCATATCGATGATGCGCGTTGAAAAGTCTTCCTCTGTTGTCTCAAGCACCATATGCCGATTCGGATAGAGCGGTGTCAATGCTGGGAAGTGCACACGTTCCTTCGCGGTATCCGGATTTTCTCCATTAACTGCTTCAACCCTCAACAATCCGAAATAACGTTCGTTTTCTTTCGGAGGACGTACCTTGCCTGTGACTTTATCTCCATTACGCAAATCAAAACGCCGAATTTGCGAAGCTGAAATGTAAATATCCTCAGAGCTTGGCGAGTAATTAATCGGACGCAAAAAGCCGAAACCCTCAGTGGGAATAATTTCAAGAACACCTTCCATGAGAGACAAACCGTCTTTTTCTGCCTGTTTTTTTAAAATAGAGAAAATCAATTCTCTTTTAGTCAATTTGCTATAATAAGATACTTTAAACTCTTTCGCATGCTCATATAATTCTTTGAGTTTCATATTTTCTAATTCTGCTAATGTAATCGGCATTCTCACACCACGCTTTTTAAAATTTATCCTCACTATATCAAACGCAGAGCTCTATCTTGCGTTAATCATAAATGATCTTTCTTAAAAAAGACTTAATCCGGAAATTGCACAGAACTGTGCATCTGGAGGGGGGGAGGAATTTAGTTGAAACAGCTTGACACAGCCAGTTGAGCGATTTCAATCCTTCACGAACAATAGCACAGTTTCCTTAAGATAGTGTAATTTTTCAAAAAAACTGGAAACAATATTTTTTTATTACCGTTATAAATTATTATAAAAATATTCTATCTCATTATTAACATATTATACCCTTTTTATCAACCATTAGTCGTGCATTTCATTAGAGGCTAACGAAAAAAAGTGACAAATCCGAGTTTTTTTAAAATGAGATAGGCCTAAACTTACAATTGTACCGCTGAGCATCTACTGGTTCCTATTTATGTAAAAAAGAAACCCGCAAGGCAAACGTATAAAGCTTCCCGTGCGGATCCTTTTGTTCACGGTTATTCTTGTTCCTTAAGACTTTCTCTCGCCTCGGCTTCGAGCAGAGGCTCCCGCCAAATATTTGCACCAATGCTGCGCAATTTCTCCACAATGTGATCGTAGCCCCGATCAATATGCTCCACGCCGACAATCTCCGTAATTCCTTTAGCCATTAGTCCGGCAATGACCAGAGATGCGCCTGCTCTCAAGTCGGTAGCGCGTACCTTAGCACCCTCGAGATCCGACGGACCGCTCAAAATGGCCGAGCGCCCTTCCACCTTAACATTGGCACCCATTCGCCGTAATTCGTCGATGTGTTTGAACCGCGCACCATAGATTGTATCCGTAATAATGCTGGTTCCTGCCGCCTGGGTCAGCAAGCTGGTCAGGGGCTGTTGCAGATCCGTAGGAAAGCCGGGATAGACCAGCGTTTTGACATCTGCATTCTTCAGGCGACTCTCGCTCCTCGAAATCAGAATTTGATCCTCTCCAACTTGAACCTCAACGCCCATTTCTCTCAGTTTCGCCGTGAGTGATTCAACATGCTGAGGGATAACATTATCGATCAACAAATGATCGGCCCCTGCAGCACCGATAATCATGAATGTCCCTGCTTCAATGCGATCCGGAATGATCATATGCCTACATCCATGCAGTTCCTGCACGCCTTCAACACGAATCACATCTGTGCCTGCCCCTTTGATTTTTGCACCCATGCTGGTCAGAAGCGTTGCTACATCAATAATTTCCGGTTCTTTTGCCGCATTCTCAATGATCGTCTGCCCTTCAGCCTTGACTGCGGCCAGCATAATATTGATCGTCGCACCGACACTGACAACATCAAGGTAGATACGCGCACCATGTAAGGATTCTGCACGCAAATAAATAGCACCGCGTTCGTTTGTTACCTTCGCTCCGAGCGCTTCAAATCCTTTAATATGCTGATCAATAGGACGCGGACCCAAATTGCATCCGCCGGGAAGACCGATCACCGCTTTGTGAAATCTGCCGAGCATGGCTCCCATCAAATAGTAAGAAGCACGTAATCGTTTTACCGAGCCGTTCGGCAACGGCATGTCCACCATCTTCCTCGGATCGACAGTAAACGTATGGTCTTCAAAGGATACCGTTCCGCCAATCTCACGCAAGAGCTTGCATAGCGTGCGCACATCAGAAATATCGGGAAGCTGGTCAATCGTGACCGGTGAATCAGCAAGAATGGTGGCCGGAATTAATGCGACAGCACTATTTTTTGCACCGCTTATTTGAACGGTTCCATTTAAACGTGTGCCGCCTTCAATAAGTAATTTATCCATGGTCAGAATACTTCCTTTTCCTTTTACATCATTTTAAAAAGTGCCTATTGGAAACTTATGCGTGAAAACAAACGGACAAAATCATTATATGTACAGAGTGAAAGAAATGATCTTTATTTAATAAAAAATAAAGTGAACAATGATGAGGATGCCGTTCGAAATAAACGATTCTGTTAGCATTATAGCATAACCAATCATTTATGTCTGTGTGTACGACTGTCTTGAGGGCTTGCCTGCTTCAGACTCCCTAATTGCGATTTGGACATTCTTTTTCAACCGTAGCGATAAGTTCATGGAGATCAAACGGTTTGGTAAAATGGGCGACTGCACCGCTCCTCAATGCCTCCTGAACCATCGTAATTTCGCCATAAGCAGTCATAATGATTACTTTCACTTCCGGTTTTAGATCCTTTATTTTGTGCAAAATTTCCAGGCCATTCATCCTCGGAATTTTCATGTCCAGCAAAACCAGCTGCAAATCCTCTTTTTTCAGGAGTTCCAGTGCCTGTTCGCCATTCGCCGCAGTCACAATTTGGTAGTCCGTTTGCTTAAATACTTCTCGCAGGAGCATTCGAATGCCTGGCTGATCATCAACAACCATAATTTCATTTACATTTTTTGAAGCGTATACTGCGTCTTGTTTACTCATTACAATGCCCTCCTTCGTTCATTCATATCATCAACCGCTTTATATATCATTTCTTTATGAAACAATTTATTCCTTCTTTTAATTGATCTTAATCCATTTCGACCACAACGAATCAGATTGCAACAGCATTTTTTACTTATTTACTCAACTTTCGCAGAGTAAAAATCAAGATCTATCTGTGTGCCTCTAGGCTTTGCAATTCATTTAATAGTGTTCTTAACAGACGTTTGCTTAAATGAAAAGACACCTTTCTATTTGGTATAGTGAATTTGACTAGAAAACACTATCAATAGAAGAGGTGTCCCCTATATGATAGCGAAAAAGGGCCTGAATAATCAACTTTCAAAAGATATAAAAGCGACTTTTGATGAATTGGATGTGCTTAAGCATTTACGTAACGCGGGTATCAAGAAAACGTTTGGCCTTTCGTGTGCTTACTTATTTCAACTCGTATTCTGCCTGGTCTTTGAACAGAAAAATTGGTATCGATTGCTTAAAAGTAATCAATCGATCAACTATCCTGCAAAGGACGCAGTCTATCGCTTTTTGAATCATTCTAAACCACCCTGCACTCAAAGTGCAGGGATTTCTTTTGCGACTGAAAGTCGCAGTTCCGGCTAAAGCCGGTTGAAAATTTCGTGCTTAAGCACGCTCAAGATTTCGAGTGAAACTCAATCTTTGATAATCTTAAACGTCTCGTCATCTCTACCGTTATCTTGATTTTCAATATATTGTTTTATTGTTTCTTCCGTTACAGTACCAACCGTTCGACAAAAATAGCCTGCCGCCCAGAGATGTTGGCCCCAATATCTCTGCCTTAGCTCTTTAAATTCTTCCTGTAACATCTTTGATGAACGTCCTTTGAGGTACTGAACCAATTTACTTGGTGAAATATTGGGCGGACATGACACAAGCAAATGGACATGTTCTTTCCCGATACTTCCTCGAACTATTTTAATTGTCCTTGCCTCACAACCTTGACGTATTAATTCTCTGAGACGTACAGCTATTTTCCCTTGCAAAATTTTATAACGATACTTTGTTGTCCATACCACATGATACTGGATATCATAAACGGTGTGGCTTCCGTAGTGGATATATCCCATTCTGCTCACCTAAACTTATTATAGCAAAACTTTCAGAGGCCACTAAAGTGCCATCAAGTCCTGAAAGGATCTACTGGCTGAAAGCCAGTGGGTTTAGACCAAGAGTTCGTTGACTAAATTTGCCTGGCGTCGTTTTCTACTCTTTTTGAGTGCGAATGTGATTCAAAAGGTGAGTGCTTTAGCGAATCATCATCGTCCGAAGGTACTTATTGTCGATGATTCTTCTTTTTATCGTCAACGCAGTAAAACGGTTGAACTTCTTGCCTGATGCTTTGATCACGCCTCTCAGAAAATGTGATTCTATAATATAATGGCTTCCGCCTGTTAACACTCGGTTGGTCGGATGGAGATACGTTTATGCCCATTGATTTTTCACTGCTGAGTTCAAAGAAAGCTCAGATTAATGGCATCAACGTACAGATTGATAAGCGGTGTTCCGGTTATAAACGACGTGTAGAAGTGCTTCAAACGTCGCCGGAACAAATTCCTTATGTGATTGAACGCACCTTAAAAAGCGGTGTTGAAGCTTCTTATGTGTTTGATGAAGTACTGATAAGCGGGCATATCCCGAATAACTTTGACCAAATCAGCGTCAGAAAGGCCCGTGGACTGCTTAATGAGCTGGGCGCCAAAAAGAAGCCGAAAGGGTTTGCCTGCTCGGCCAAGTGGAGACGGAAAAACGACACGATAAACATCCTCCATCTGGGTCCACGGCAACTGACCCGCGAGCTGAACCCATTTATTCTCCGAGCTTAAAGAGACACCCAGTTCCTGACCGAACGACTCGATCGAAAGTTGAACCGTTTTTGTCCGATAAACCATTCCAAGCACCCCATCCATTGGAAAATGCATGGGAATTTGCATCAAAGCGCATTATTCCATGCATTTATTATACACCAAATATGAGATTTATTTTTTAAATATAAAGCATTTGATATTATTAAGTATCCACTACTTATTTTCCAGCGATCAGACAATTTTGATCGGCTAATGTTTGGGCAGAATAAACCTTGTTAATAAAGCCTGAAATCCTTGACTTAAGAGGAATCAGGCTAAATTATTAGTATACAACTCCTGAAATTCAGGATTTATACTCAATTTAATGACTTAATGAATAACTTATAAGTTAAGATTTTGCTGTTACATCACGTTTAGTAAGTGCAAGACGATACCAACCACGAACAACCCAAGAATCATAATGATTGGTGAAACTTTCTTCTTAAGCAGCCACATGCAAAGAAGCGTTAATGCCAATCCGGCTAAACCAGGAATTAAGCTGTCCAAGTTG
>Ga0334901_1000550_pt1 | contig 50467 bp, 50 predicted proteins | sample GraSluR3_MG_3_FD_207216 | JGI IMG/M metagenome (GOLD analysis project Ga0334901, IMG submission 207216) | Sludge microbial communities from methane-producing bioreactor in Wageningen University, Netherlands - Granular Sludge_15_08-R3 | ecosystem: Engineered > Bioreactor > Anaerobic >...
ATCCTGAGCCCGGTTCGTGCATTGGCATCGTATTTTCGTGCATTGGACTCGGGTTTTCGTGCATTGAACCATGATTATCGTGCATTGGATCACTGGTTTCGGGCATGGGGGGATCCTGGCCCAGGTTCGTGCGTTGGCGTCGTATTTTCGTGCATTGATTGGGGTTTTTCGTGCATTGAACCATGATTATCGTGCATTGGATCATGAATTTCGGGCATGGGGGGGATCCTGAGCCCGGTTCGTGCGTTGGCGTCATGGGTTCGCGCATTGATTTAGGGATTTCGTGCATTGAACCATGATTATCGTGCATTGGATCACTGGTTTCGGGCATGGGGGGATCCTGAGCCCGGTTCGTGCGTTGGCATCGTATTTTCGTGCATTGGACTCGGGTTTTCGCGCATTGAACCATGATTATCGTGCATTGAACCATGATTATCGTGCATTGGATCATGAATTTCGGGCATGGGGGCGATCCTGAGCCCGGTTCGTGCGTTGGCATCGTATTTTCGTGCATTGGACTCGGGTTTTCGCGCATTGATTTAGGGATTTCGTGCGTTGAATCTCATTTTCCGTGCATGGGTTCTGGTCCTTGTCCCTGGTCGTGCATGGGCATTGGGGTTTGCTATGTCATCATTCAATTTCACACAGCATTGAGCTAGTTTTTAAGCAACAAAAAAAGCGCGGCACCGGCCGCGCTTTTTGTCTGCATCAGCTGAGGTCCACTTGACCGATCAGGCTGGAGACGGAATGGATATCTTCGCGTATCAAATAGTCGCGAATCTGGTTGATGATTTCGATCATCGCGGCGGGATTGCGGTAGTTTGCGGTCCCGACCTGGACTGCGGCAGCACCGGCGAGCAGCATTTCAATTGCATCGCTGCCGGTCATCACACCGCCGCTGCCGATGATCGGCAGATGGCTGATTTGGTGCACTTGAAAGATGAGGCGCACAATCAGCGGCTTGATCGCTGAGCCTGAAAGTGTGCCGATGACATTGCCTAGCTTCGGCTTGCGCGTGTTGATGTCGATGGACATGGCTGAATATGCGTTCGCCACGGTAAAGGCATCCGCACCGCCCTGTTCAGCAGCGAGTGTAATTTCCTGAATACGCGAGACGGACGGCGACAATTTTGCAATCAGCGGCTTGTCGGTGACGTTTCGAATTTTTCGGATTAAGCTGTAGGTTGACTCGCTGAGCAGTCCGAACATTTGCCGATTGTCATTACTATTCGGGCAAGAGAGATTGATTTCAAAGCCGGCAATCTTATCCCATTTGTTTAACTTTTCGGCAGTCTGAGCGAATTCATCAACGGTTTCTCCGGAAAGATTGATGATCAGCGGCGGTTGATAGGGTTTATACACCGGCAAAACGCGTGCTTCAAAATATTCGATATCCTCGCTTTGAAAGGTCACGGAATTCAGCATGCTGCCCTCCGCCTCGAAAATGCTTGAAGCCTGCTCTTTGCTGTGTTTGTTCATGGAAATACTTTTCGGAATAAACGCACCGATTTGATTGGCGTCGAAATCCGGTTTACTTGTTAACTCAAACGTTCCGCAGGCGGGCATGACCGGACTGGTCAGCGTCAGCCCTGCAAAATTAACGGAGAGGTCAGGTTCTTGACTCATCTTTGACCACCCGAGTTTCTTAAGCTTGCTTCTGTCTCTTTATTCATCAACTTACTCACTCCTAATCTTGATGCTTCTTTCTTTACCTTCTGGTGTTGGTCGGCGAGCTTAGGTGTTGTCAGTATAAAGGACCGGTTGGGAAACTTCCAGAGAAATATCTTCCAATTAATCCGTGAAAATAGAACAGACGTCCGATCGAATCGTGACGTCTGAATGTTCAACGTTATTCTGCTGCTTTCAGGGCAAACATCATTTCTGCTTCGCAGGCGACTTCGCCGTCAACGGTGGCGACACCTTTGGCTTTGGCGAAACCGGCACGGAAGCGAAGAATTTCTGCTTCTAGTCTCAGCTGATCACCGGGTCGTACTTGACGCTTGAAGCGGCATTTGTCGATACCGGCATAGAGTGTCAGCATGTTCTCCTGCTTACCTTGGCTAAGTACCGCGATGCCGCTGACCTGAGCAAGTGCCTCTACAATCAGGACTCCGGGCATGACCGGATAATCCGGAAAATGGCCTTGGAAAAACGGTTCGTTGACCGTAACATTTTTAATTGCGACCGCCTTTTTACCGTCTTCGACTTCAAGGACTCGGTCGACCAGCAGGAATGGATAGCGGTGCGGTAATATTTTTTTGATTTCGTCGATCGTTAACAAACGATCGCCTCCCTTCAATCAGTCCCTTTTCAGGAAATCGAGAATGTGCTGCCAAGTAGCAGGTTCAAAGACTGCCAATGGGCTGCGATGACCGAGCCCGCCATAACCAAACATTGCACCGGCGGCAAGGGCGATCGCGCAGAGGGCGATCAAGGCGATCAGCCGCTGCCAGATCGGAAAGCGCCGCTTTTTGTAACCGAAGAACGGGTTAAACAACGGCTTTTGTTCTTCGTTTGCTTTTTCCGGCGTTTTGCGTTCGGCCTTTTGTGCCTCTTGTCGTGCTGCTCGGGCCGCTTTTCTCGTTTCCGGACTTGTTTTCGGTTTATTATGTAGCTTTTCGTTCGTTTCCATTACGTGTTCCTCGCTTAACGCAGCAGACCGTTGACCAGACCGGCCATCTGATCGCCGATCGTAATTGATCGCGCGTTCAGCTGATAATTGTGCTGCAGATTAATCAGATCCGCCATTTCTTTGGTCAGATCGACGTTTGAATTTTCCAGTTTGCCTTGTGCCACGCTGCCTGCATTTCCGGCAACCGGCTGAACCACATCATTCAGACCGATGCCGAGCTGTGCTAAATTCGGTAAGGTGTAGAGGCTGTTGCCCTGGTTCTCCAGCAATTGCGGTCGGCTGATCGTAACCAGTCCGAGCTGCCCTGCGTTTACGCGTGCGCCATTCGCCAGCTCAACCGATATCGCGCCGGTACTGCTGATCTGCAGATCATGGTAAGTCGCCGGAATCGTGATCGGCTGTCCGTCTGTGCCGAGCACCGCGTCGCCGCTTTTCGTGAGCAGACGCAGGGTGTTCGGATCATTAGGATCCGGCTGCGTATTGAAGGCGCCGGCACGTGTGTATGCTGTTGCGCCGCCATGATTTACGGTGAAAAATTGGTGATCATCGGTCAGGGCGAGGTCGAGCGGATTATCGGTCTGTTGGATCGCGCCCATGGAAAGATCCAGTGACGTATCGCCGATTCGCGCGCCGGAGCCGTCACGAATGCCGGACGGAGTCAATCGGTTGGTTTGGTCCGTCTGATCGGCATCAGCCGGGGTCATGTTGTCGATTTGCTGAAAAAGCAGATCGGTAAACTTCGCGTCCCTGCTTTTGTAGCCGGTCGTGCTGACGTTCGCGATGTTGTCTGCAACCGTCGCAAGCTGCTGCTGAATCTGTCCTAAAGTTACTGCCGAAGCCATCATTTGCCGCTGCATCACACTCACCTGCCCTTATATTTTTTAGAATCTGTTCGAAAAGGAGGACAAAGGGATAGGAGGATTACAGGCTAATATCGCAACGTCCTGTTGCAACGCCTGTACTAACCCCATCCTGGGTGTCGCAAGAAGATCAAGGAAGCGCAGCTTTGGCTACCTGCGCGTACAAAAAGAGTACGTAGGAGCGGAAAAGCAAGCTGACACAGAATTTCCGCAGGACGCGGTGACTTCTGCGTTGTGCACAGGACGTGCACGTTGTTAGCAGAAGAACCTCATTACCTTTTCCCCGGACTTTTCGAACATCCTCATTTAGCTTATGCGGCCGACTTGATTCACTGCTTTATCAAGTGAGCCGTCAATGATTTGCAGCACCTTTTGGTTTGCCTCAAAGGATCGGTACGATTCCATCATATCGGTGACGGTCTGGTCTGCCTGAACATTGGACCCTTCAACAAAGCCTTGTTTCAGATTAAAGCTGACCTGGCCGTTTCCGTTTGCCGCGGGCAGCGCGCCGCCACCATCGAGACGGAACAGGCTGCTGCCTTCTTTGACCAGCTGATTGGTGTTCGCCGCATAGCTGACTCCGATTTGTCCGTAATTCGCTCCCCCGGATGTAATCGTGCCGTCGGCGGCTACCTGGAATTGGTCGGATGGGAGCTGTATCGGCTGACCGGCGGTATTCAATACCTGATCGCCCACGTCATCGGTCAGATAGCCGGTCGGACTCAAGGTAAAATGGCCGTTGCGTGTATAACGCGTATCGCCGGCAGGTGTCCGGACATTGAAGAGCAGAGCGCCTTCCTGCGCGCCGGTTTGTGGATTGACCGGAAGCGCCGACGTTATGAGCGCGACGTCGGTCGCTTTTCCCGTTTCCGTGACCGTGCCCTGTGAAAAATCGGGAACTGCCTCATCCATATACACACCGGTTGCAAGATCGCCGACTTCAGTTGATGCGGTCACGTCGCCGCCGAGCCGGTTAATCAGTTGCTCCGGGAACGTGCGCAGTTTTGTCTGGTCGCTTTTATAACCAGGTGTGTCCACGTTGTTCAAGTTGTTTGACAGGGTTTCCTGTCTTCTCTGTTGGGCAATCATGCCTGCAGCCGATGTATACAAGCCTCTGATCAATGTCCTTCACCTGCCTGTTTTGATTTCTGCACATTTTGCCTCACACAAAATTGCGTACGAAGTGCTGAAACGGCATCCTCCGGTGCGGCGGATGCCGCACTTTTGACAAAACGTCTTGTCCTTCTTCTTGATGCGCAAAAGCGCAGAGCTGTTAATTTGCTTTGCGCTTTGGTAGTTTATCCAGGTGTTCGAGCATTTTGCCGGCGCCTTCGACGACGCAGGTCATCGGATTGTCGGCTACTACGACAGGCACTTTGAGCTCACTTGCGAGCAGTTGGTCGATGCCGTGAAGCTGCGCGCCGCCGCCCGTAAGGATGACGCCGCGGTCGATGATGTCTGCGGAGAGTTCCGGCGGTGTTTGTTCGAGCACATTCTTCGCTGCGCGGACGAGTGTGCCGACGGAATCGGCAAGTGCTTCTTCGATTTCATTCGAATGAACGGTCAACGTTTTCGGAAGGCCGGTCACCATGTCGCGGCCGCGGATATCCATGCTTTCGTCGCGTGCATTCTTGAAGACGGTGCCGACGGTTATTTTAATTTGTTCCGCGGTCCGTTCACCAATGAGCAGTTTGTATCGCTTCTTAATATAGTTCAAGATCTCTTGGTCGAATTTGTCGCCCGCCAGCTTAATGGACTGGGAGGTCACAATATCGCCCATAGAGAGGACGGCGATGTCGGTTGTTCCGCCGCCGATATCGATCACCATGTTGCCGCTCGGCTGGAAAATGTCCATTCCGGCACCGACTGCGGCTACTTTCGGTTCTTCTTCCAGGTAAACTTGCTTACCGCCGCTTCGTTCGGCTGCCTGACGAATCGCTTTCTGCTCAACCGATGTGATATGGGTCGGTGTACAGATCAGGATTCTTGGTTTTTTTAAGAAGCCTTTTACATTAATTTTATCAATAAAATGCGTCAGCATGAGTTCTGTGATTTCAAAGTCTGCAATGACGCCATCGCGGAGCGGGCGAAGCGCGACAATATTGCCGGGCGTACGTCCAACCATTCGTCTTGCTTCTTCACCGACTGCCAGCATTTGTTTCGTATCCGTATCAATTGCGATTACTGACGGTTCATTCAGAACGACGCCCTGTCCTTTTACATAAATCAGCACATTCGCCGTACCGAGATCAATTCCGATATCTCTTGAAAACACGTCAAATCCTCCCTGTGAAAACACCCGGAGCATATCCAGGATATTTATCAATCATTATTTCATTTTATCACAATTTCAAGCAAACAGGGAGTCATGTCGAAAAATAATACATCGGGTCGATTTGAATGGTTTCCAGTGTTCGGATTTAAAGCATCATCTCTTTTAGTATTGGTCTTAAATTAGTGCTGAACTGCTTGTTCGGTATCTTTTTGATATTTCAGTCGCGTTGCCTCCCCTCCCCGAAGATGGCGGATTGACTTATGATAATCGAGCACGTTTTTTACTGCGTTTGCCAGTTCCGGATTGATGTTCGGCAGCCGCTCCGTCAAGTCTTTGTGAACGGTACTTTTCGACACTCCGAACTCCTTGGCTATTACCCGTACCGTCTTTTTTGTCTCCACGATATGCTTTCCAATCTTGATCGTACGCTCTTTGATGTAATCGTGCACACCACTCGCCTCCTGTAATCATGAATGCGAAATGAGACAATCTTTGGAGGAAACGGAACTTATTCAACGCATCATGCTCGTTCCAAGCCCGCCGCGCTCACCTCGAAACCCCGTATGTGAGTTTGTAACATCTTATTAAACGAGTTCCGGTTATATGCCAAAAAGTCAATGGGGACAAGGGTTGACGAGCAGGGGCACGTCCCACTTCATCCGTTCGGGAGCTACGTTGTTGTGGTGTGGGGAACTTTCCATGCTGGGTGCGGGCTGGAAAGTTCTTCTTTTGGAACGAGAATGTGGGAATTGATCCGAACGTAAAAAAACGCGTCCTCTTTGATGGCTGGAGCGACGCGTTTATCTGATGCGGGAAAATTTTCGTGGGGCATTAGGTGGTTTGGTGGGAAATTTTTCTTTTTATATAAGGATGTGGGAATTTTCTTTGTGGAAAATTCCTTCATAATAGATTCGATGGAGTTTGGGGCTCATTCAGTTCAACTTTCCAACGGTTCGGTCTAACTTTTGAAGGGGTCGGTCTAACTTTCTATGGGTTCGGTCTAACCTCCTCTTTACGGTCTAACTTTTATATGATTCGGTCTAGTTTTTGATGTGTTCGGTCTAACTCACGCTTTTCGTTCTCATTTTTCTCGAGTTCGGTCTAACGTCTTTTTATTTGTCTATATTTTTTGTAGATTGTTTCTGCCCACTCATGAGATGGGCGTTCATAGTAAAGACCTGGCCCGGTACCATTTCCTTTGGGCCTAAATTCCATCTTGATTAACAAATTTCTAATGAGTTTTCTATCATTAACTCTCAAAAACTCTCTACATTGTTTATTGGTCATTGAGCTTCCAAGCAGGAGAAAGTAGTCGAGAATCATTGGTATGTGGGCGTTTTTGGATTTATTTCCACACCTTGGGCAGAGCCAGTTGGCATAGATACGCTGCATGTCGAAGGCACGGCACTTGTCGCAGCAAACACCACGCTGCAATTCTGATTGGTGAACATTGAATAGGGTTAATACATTAGGGGGTTCATCGATATGTTCTTGGAGCAATAACTGTTCAACCTGAGGAAAAAATTTTGCGAGATTTCCGGTGTGCTTATATTTTCCCATTAATTTTTCGATTTTCAGTGGGGCATGTTCTGCATGGAATACATGTTCTTGAACATGCCGTAAATGGCCTGGATTCTCGATAATCGTTGTCGGAAATGCGATCGAGACATCAGCCTCAATCGACAGTTGGGGCACGCCGTAATTGGCAAGCCATTTCCTTAGTAACGCTCTGTGTCGGCCGACTTGTAGAAGTGGATTGGGATAGCCTTCGTACCAATCGGTGATGCGGCGCAGGAACTGTCCGTCTGTCTCAAAACGAACCGCACCAGCATAATTTTTCGATTCCAAAAGTGAAATGAACGTCGGGGTTAAAAGCAGCGTGTCGATTTGACAATCTTTAAGTTTGAGCGCATAAAAGAGGTGCCAATCATCTTTCTGGAATGTATCGAGGAAGTAGGCTAAATTTTGTTCGCCGCGAAAGCCGGCTTGATATTTGGCGAGATCAGCTTCGATTTTCGCCCTTGCCGGATGACCGCTCTCAAGATGTTCAAGCAGCGCTTGGTCAGCAATCACTCGCCAGGGGACATATAATTTTTTTACGATCAATAGACACCATCCCTAATAGTTGATAGATTTTACTTTAGACAATAAGCCTTATTTTTCCTCTTTAGAAAGTTTTATGAAATACAGTATAGCTCCCCTCTATTTCTTCCAACTTTTCCTCCTCTTCACAAACCAGTAGAGTACATGAAATTCTACGAGTACCAGCACCTCGACCCAGAGCAGATACCATGGCCACGGGCCGAGCCAATTCAGTACCGAGACGCCGGGTTTCTTCATTAAATAGAGATAGTTTGCATCAAGTAGCCGATTGACGACAAAAATCACTGCCGCATACCCGTTCAGCCACAGCACCGCCCACCATAACGAGCGGTACGACGGACGTGCACGCTCAACCGCAACCATGTACAAGCAAGCGAGCACCGTTGCCCCATGCGTTGCGAAAAATTGTAGAAAATGCAGTTGCGGAAAAGACGCGCCAAGGTCCGGGGTCACAAGTGCCTGCACCGCACTGCCGATCGCGACAAAATACAAAATGGCGAACAGTCTCCGCGACCGAGTCAAGAGCATCACTGCCGCAAGCAGCGCCGAAACATCGCTCACCTGAAGCGGGAGCGACGCACGCACCGACCACGTGCCCGCGATCAGCGTGCCGATTTGATACCCCGCCTCTCCAATCAGCAAAACAGCTGCGAGAATATAGCGCGTAAAAAAGGTCTGCCTGAAAAGAAACAGGCAGACCGCTAACGTCGTGATAACAAGTAGTGTGCTTATATGTTCTACCGAAAAGAGTGCGAAACCGAAAAGTTGCGGATAAAGATATTCAGACAATTTTTTTCACCTCAAAATCATTATGCCGCATCAGCCGGCTTTTTACCCTTCCGATTGGTCTTCCTTTGGCGCTACGGTGCGCTTCAGGAAGAATGAAAGAAGCAGTGAAAGAACGCCGACCACCAGTGCGATAAAGAAGGCTCGGCTCATTCCCGAGACGAGCGCCTGCAGCATCTGAGCCGGCGCTTTGGGATTTGCGGATTGGCTAAGGTATGCCTGCTGTCCGGACACCATAATGCCGATAAACAGCGCGGTTCCGATTCCGCCCGCGACCTGCTGCAAGGTGTTCATGATCGCCGTGCCGTGCGGATACATCTGCTTCGGAAGCTGATTCATACCCGTCGTTGTCACCGGCATCATCACCATCGACATTCCGATCAGCAAGGCCGCATATAAAATGATCACATACAGCATGCTTTCGGAGACCGTCAATCTGCTGAACAGCCAGATGACGACGCACATGATCACCAATCCTGGTGTGACGAGCCAGCGCGGGCCGAATCTATCAAACAATTTGCCCATTACCGGCGACAGCATACCGTTGATCAGTCCGCCCGGCAGGAGCACAAGTCCAGCGGAGAACGATGATAAAAGCAGCGCCCGCTGCAAATAGAGCGGCAGCAGAATCATCGTCGCGAACAGCGTCACCATAACCAAGATTAAAATGATGGTCGCGAGCGTATACATCGGGTATTTAAAGGCGCGAAAATCGAGAATCGGGTTTGCGATCGCGAGCTGACGCCAAACGAACAGAATTAAACTGGCCACACCGACGATCAACAGGACGAGACCGAGCCAGCCGCCTTCCGCGCCGGAGCCCATGCCATACACGAGTCCGCCGAATCCGAGCGTGGACAGAACCACAGAAAACACATCCACCTTAGGCTTCGTCGCTTGCGACACATTAGTCAGGAAGCGGGCCGCAAACAGAATTGAAAATACGGCGAGCGGCAAGACGAGATAGAAGAGCCAGCGCCATGAAAGCGAGGCAATGATCAGCCCGGACAAGGTCGGACCAAGTGCCGGTGCGAACATGATTACGAGTCCGATCAATCCCATTGCGCCGCCTCGCTTGTCCGGCGGATAGATGAACAGAATGGTGTTCATCATGACCGGCAGAATGAGTCCGGAGCCGGCCGCTTGGATAACACGACCGACCAGTAAAAAGGAAAAGGTCGGTGCGAATCCGCAAATGACGGTGCCGATGAGGAAAATAGTCATCGCGCCGAGAAACATCTGTCGTGTTGTGAACCAGCCGGTTAGTAGTGCCGTTACCGGCATTAAGATGCCGATCACGAGCAAGTAAGCGGTGGTCAGCCACTGAACCGTTGTCGGCGTGACGTGGAAGTAGCCAATCAGATCGGATAGCGCGATGTTCAGCAGTGTCTCATTCAGGATCGCAACAAATGCGCCGATGATCAGAGCGACGGTAATCGGACCGCGTTTAATTTCTTGCTTTGTTGCTGCGAGTGTTGTCATCAATGAAAAACTCCCTGTCTTTATTCCCTATTATATAGAAGAAATTTTTTGCGGTCAGAAAAAGAGTCTGACAAAATGTCTGAACTTTTTGCCAGGCTCTTTCCTATTTAGTGGGTGCTGAATTAGGTGAGTAAAAATTCGGCGTCTTCGCTTGATTTATAGCGAATCGTTAGGTATGTATCCTTGATTTGTACGACAAGTAAAAGGGCAAAAGAAAAAAGGCGTAAGACCGTATCGATGTTTGCCATCGTAATGCCCATATCAATGGTGACGGCAATGGTATCCTTTGTTTTGGCGCGCACTAAGCCAAGGCTGCACTTTTGTTTGATAAAAGCAAAGCTGCGCTCAATTTGCCCGCGGCGATTCTCCGCATCACGCGCTGCTGCGTTCTCGGCGCGTCGTTGCTTTTCGTCAACGTTCTTGGGTTTGCGCCCGAGTTTGGGTCCTATAATCGTTATGCCTCGCTCTTTGGCAAACGCGATGTTTTCCCGATTGCGGTACAGCTTGTCGGCCAGCACTTCGTCGGGGTAATAACCGTGCTGCTCTTTATACCGCTCAACGGCCTTTTGAAAGTCGGTACTTTCATTAAACGCGTTGAAATCGACCCGTTCGATGTCGAGGATCCCATCCTGAATGGAGACATCGATTTTGGGACCAAACTCGGTATTTTGTTTCGCCTTGCCTCGTTTGATCGGGCGCACATACGGCTGGGCCAGACTGACAATCCGATGGTCCACTCGGTGGGTCTTCGTCCGATACATGAACTCCTGTTGCGTAAACAGTTCCTGGATGGTAACCAGTCGGCTCAGTTGCTTCTCTGTCAATTGTCCCCCTTGTGCCTGAAGCTCGCCGACATAACGCAAATCACGTCGCACGTACTGCAGTTGCGCTTTGATTTGTTGGCGCGTTTCCTTAGCCGTGCGACGCGGCTTCTTGGTGAACGTGACATAGGTTTTATGCGCTTCCCGTTTGTAGGTCCGCGGAATGGGAACGTGGAGCTGATGCGCTAGTTCCGTAATGAACGTTTCAAGGAACGTGCGCGCCTGGTTGAGTAAGGAATAGTCTTGTGGAAAGCGGATATGAACGGGCGTGACCGTAGCGTCAAGGATCATCGTCTTCTGCTCGTCGCCCAGGCTGTCTTGAAGCTGGATTTTACACCAGCCTCCGATCATCGTACGCAACCGAGAACTGATCGGTGCGATCCGTTTCCGGAAATGCGTGAGGGCGGACGGATTGAACGGCACTTTGACTGTGTACGTGGGACACCCCATAAAGTACTGATAGGCCGGAGTATCCCGAATGGCCTTGACCAAATCAGCGTCGGAAAGACCGGTGGATTGCTTAATGAGCTGTGCCCCATAAAAAAGTCGGAAGGGTTTGCCTGCTCGGCCAAGTGGAGACGGAAAAACTTCACGATAGATAGTCTCCATCTCGGTCCACGGCAGTTGATCTGCAAGTTGCACCCATTTATTGTCCGGACTTAAAGAGACACCGAGCCCCTGTCCGAAAGATTCTATAGAAAGTTGAACTGTTTTCGTCCGATAAACCATCCCAAGCACCTCATTCATTGAAAAATGCACGGGAAATTGCGTCAGAGTGCGTGATCCCATGCATTTATTATACACTAAATGTGTGTGTAATTGTTTACTTTAAGGTGTTTTAGAATTACTAAGTATCCACTATTTATTACCCTAACTGTATTTGTTTAAAAGTTAAAGTTGTCAGGATCTGCTCCGAAGCGTTTATCTTCATTCAATGCGTCAATTTTGTCGATGTCTTCCGGAGACAGTTCAAAATTGAAAATGTCGGCGTTGCTGATGATATGCGCCTCCTGAGTCGAGCGCGGAATGGTGATGATTTCATTTTGCACATCCCAGCGCAGCATGACTTGAGCGGCTGTTTTACCGTATTTTTCTCCGATCGCTTTGAGGGTCGGATGATTGATCAACCCGCCGCTTCCAAGTGGTGAGTAGGCTTCAACGGTGATGCCTTCTTTGTAGCAGTAGTTGCGCAGCGGCACCTGGGAGAGAAGCGGATGCAGTTCGATCTGATCGACAGCCGGCTTGATCTCCGCATCCTGCAGCAAATCCTCAAGATGATGCTCGTGGAAGTTGCAGACACCGATCGCACGTGCTCGGCCATCCTTATACAATTTTTCCATCGCCTTCCACGTTTCCTTGTACTTTCCTGCAGTCGGCCAATGGATCAGATACAGATCGACCGTCTCGATGCCCAGCTTCTTCATGCTCGTATCAAAAGCCGCCAGCGTCGCATCATAGCCCTGGTCGGCGTTCCACACCTTTGTCGTGATGAACACATCGTCCCGTTTCACTCCGGATTGACGCAGCGCTTCGCCAACGCCGGTCTCATTGCGATAGATCGCTGCCGTATCAATCATCGGATACCCGGCCGCCAGCGCAGACCGAACCGAATGGATGACCTCCTCGCCGTCCTTCACCTTCCAGACGCCAAGTCCGAAGCCTGGCATAGGCAGTCCATTATTAAGTTTTACCGTATCTTTCAACGACTGAATCATTTCATCCGCCCTCCTTATCATACTTATTTTCTCACAGATTCCAATTAGAGAAAATAAATTTGCTCATTATATTCTGTACCAATTTGCACAGGTTATCATGCATTGAAATGGAATCAGAGACGAGCAGATTCGAGCCGACCAACTTATGAGTAAACGCTGGCCTTTATACAATTGATTCCGATTTATGCATTGATTGTCGCACTTTTATGTATCAAAATTCAGCTTTTATTTGCGTAGGGTTGGGTTTTACTTTTGTGTGATTGGCTTTCACTTTTCTCATGTTCGCTTTAACTTCCGGAGTTAGCTTTTATTATCCCCAGGATCGCTTGATAATACGTTTTACCAGGTTCACTGCAAAAAGAAAAGGTGCCCGCGGGCACCTTTTTCTCTTCATTAGTTAATGCTGGGCCGACCAGTACCATGGGCTGGTTTGCGCCAGATTGTCACTGGTCGTACTGTCGTCGCGCTCGGATAGTTGCGCGGACAGATCCATAAACCAGTCACGGTCGGATGTAATCAATGCAAGATCGGTCATGCTGCGCAGTTCCTGGCCGTTCAACGGCGTAACCGGGAACGGCTTGATCAGGTAGCCGAGTGTTTCGATCACTCGACCGACCGTCGTTTCGCGGTCGCAGGCAACAACGTGGATCTTGACGGTCCCTTCCTCATGGTTGTAGTCAACGACAAAACCATGCATGAGCTCGCCATTTACCGTTCTGCCTTTTACCCAGTCGCCTTTTTTCCATTTGGATTCATGTTGCATCAACCTTCACCACCGATCTTTTTTATATGTTCCTTCATTTTTCCTTTGATTCGTGCAGCAATCGGCACGTCATGCTCCGGAAGCTGCTCGGTCGATGATCCCGTTCGCTTAATCAGCGAAGCGATCGACCAATGTTCAAGATATTCTTCGAGACCGCGTTCTGCGCCCGTAAACGCAAAGTCCATTACAGAGCGAATTCGGTCGAATTCAGGGTCCTGCTCACAACCGGCGGAACACCAGCTGAGCTTTAAAGGGGTGCAAGAAATAGATTGATAGATCCGTGCCAATGTGCACTCGCTGGGATCACAGCCGATCCGATAGCCGCCGCCGAGACCTTCCTTCGTTTCGACGAGACCATTCTTACGTAGAATACTCATAATCTTGCGAATTCGTGCCGGATGCGTATGCACCTTTTGCGACAGCGACTCGCTGTTCCAGACGAGATCCGGCGTCCCGGCGAGCACAATCAGGCAATGAACCGCAATAGTAAACTGACTGTTCATTCTATGATTCCCCTTTTCGGAGATTAGTGTAATTATAATAGATACAGTTTCGAAAATCAATTGATTCCTACGTAAAAAGTGTTTTTGCCAGCATTTTACACCGTGATTCATAGTTTTTCCCAGTCATATCAAGGCCAGTGCATTGCCGTATTCTGCAGAAAACATGGCGTTTCGAGATTTGTACTATTTTTTGAACACACGCATCGCTTCATAATAATTGGTGATTGGATGATAGTCAGTTTTTGTGAGTGGGCTTTTTTCATAACCGATGCGGAGATTCGCGCGGCCGAGCTTCGGATACCACGCTCCGTAGCGATGATCAATGAAGTGTGCCCAGCAATAGCCGAAAAGCTGGCGATAATTATTTAAATAAAAATCGGCGTCCTGCGCTGCGGCGGCAAGCCATGCAGAGGCACCGAGCGCTTCGGCCATTACCCAGTAGTATTTATAGGGATCAAGAATCCGTCCATCCGGTGCCATTGAAAAATAGAGTCCGCCATACACGTGATCCGTCCCTGCTTTCCAAGCGGTTCGATAGAGAAAAACGGCACGATCAACAAGCCACTGCTCCGGCACATAGTCATGCAGCTTCATCAAGAGCTTGCTCCATTCAATTGAGTGACCGAGAACGAATCCGTACAGCCGAAACTCGTTATTCTTATATTCGGCATGCTGCCTCCAGTCCGGCTGCCAATCGCGGTTGTACTGCTCCCAGACCAATCCCCCCGTTTGGTCGGCCAAGGTGATGGTCACAGAATGTGCGAGTGTCATCGCGCGGTGCAAATAAGCCTGTTCGCCGGTAACCTCAAAGGCAGCAATCATCGCTTCACAGGTGTGCATGTTCGCGTTTTGCCCGCGATAAGGATCCGTCACGCTCCAATCACGATTTTTTGCGTCGAGATAGAGCTGATGCTCATCGTCCCAAAGATGTTTTTCCAAAATTTGCACCTGGGCATTGAGCAGCGGACGTGTGCTGCCGATTCCCGCCTTGCCGGCTGTTGCCAGCGCGAGCAGTACGAAGGCTTGACCGTACATGTATTTTCCGTTGTCGGTCACCTTTCGCTTTTCCGCCTGCCAAAAATAGCCGCCGTAGTCATGGTCGTGCATCACCTCTTCGAGAAAACGCAGACCGTGCTCCGCCATGACTTTCCAGCGCTGCGGACCGCCGAGCAGGAAACCGATGCTGAATATGTAGATGAATCGCGCGGTACCGACGAGCGATTTGGTTTCATAATCACAGATCGTGCCGTCATCAAGGTAACAATGATAATAGCCGCCATTCACGCGATCGATACACTGCGGATCATAAAAATCAATCGTCTCGAAAATTTGCTTACGCAGCCAATCCGGATCAAAAAATGCCCGGCCGCCATCGATCTTCTCATCAAGCATTGCGCACCCTCTCTCTGCAGGTAGTCATACTAGATGTATGCAGCGTGACGGCTTGCTATGAAAACAGTGTGGAATTCGAGCGATCGAATACAATGAAAAAAGTGAGCAGAACGCATGGACTCACTCTCAGACTAGGCTCATGCTCAAAAATCGTAATCCAATGCACGAAACTATCGGTTCTATGCACGATAATCCAAATTCTATGCACAAAAAAGTGAGCGGAACGCATGAACTCACTCTCAGACCAGGCTCATGTTCAAAAATCGTAATCCAATGCACAAAACTATCGGTTCTATGCACGATAATACAAATTCTATGCACGAAAATGTGAGCGGAACGCATGAACTCACTCTCAGACCAGGCTCATGCTCAAAAATTGTAATCCAATGCACGATAATCCTAGTTCTATGCACGAAAAAAAGAACGGAACGCATGAACTTACTCTCAGACCAAGCTCATGCTCAAAAATCGTAATCCAATGCACGAAACTATCGGTTCTATGCACAATAATCCTAGTTCAATGCACGAAAAAAAGAGCGGAATGCATGAACTCACTCTCAGATCAGGCTCATGCTCAAAAATCGTAATCCAATGCACGAAACTATCAGTTCTATGCACGATAATCCTAGTTCAATGCACGAAAATGTGAGCGGAACGCATGAACTTACTCTCAGACTAGGCTCATGCTCAAAAATCGTAATCCAATGCACGATAATCCCAATTCTATGCACGAAAAAAAGAGCGGAATGCATGAACTCACTCTCAGACCAGGCTCATGCTCAAAAATCGTAATCCAATGCACGAAACTATCTGTTCAATGCACGATAATACAAGTTCAATGCACAAAAAAAGAGCGGAATGCATGAACTCACTCTCAGATCAGGCTCATGCTCAAAAATCTTAATCCAATGCACGAAAGTATCGGTTCTATGCACGATAATCCCAGTCCAATGCACGAAAAAAAGAGCGGAATGCATGAACTCACTCTCAGACCAGGCTCATGCTCAAAAATCGTAATCCAATGCACGATAATCCAAATTCTATGCACGATAATCCCAGCCCAATGCACAAAAATGTGAGCGGAACGCATGAACTCACTCTCAGATCAGGCTCATGCTCAAAAATCGTAATCCAATGCACGAAACTATCGGTTCTATGCACGATAATCCCAGCCCAATGCACAAAAATGTGAGCGGAACGCATGAACTTACTCTCAGACCAAGCTCATGCTCAAAAATCGTAATCCAATGCACGAAACTATCGGTTCAATGCACGAAAATTAGGTCCTCATGCACGAACCCAGACCTGACGAAAAAGTTCAACCGACTAACACAATCATGAAATTCGTATCCAATCGAGAAATTTTTAGCAACAAAAAATCCTCCCCACACCGCATAAGCGGTACGGGGAGGATTTATGTTCATGAGCGGCGGCTTGGTTTTTTCACAAAGAATGCGAGAATCAATGCCGCTAAAATAATCAATGAAGCAACGAAGAACGCGGCATTGACGCCACGGATCAGCCCGTCAACGCCATATTTCTGCGGGTTGAGCGCGGTTGAGGCCATGACGGTGAACAGCAGCGCCGTTCCGATTGATCCGGCAACCTGGCGCATGGTATTGTTCATGGCGGTGCCGTGCGGAATCATGTTATTCGGCAGCTGGTTTAAGCCGGCTGTCGTTGTCGGCATTAAGACCATCGACAGGCCGAACATGCGCCCCGCATTCACAAGAGCCAGATAAGCAAACGATGTTGATACGTCCAAGCGGCACAGCAGCAAGGTCGTCACCAAAACAATGATGAGACCGGTGATTGCAAGGCCACGTGCGCCGACCTTATCAAAAATTCGTCCGGTGATCGGGGACATGACGCCCATCACAATTGCTCCCGGGAGCAGCATCAATCCGGATTTGAGCGGCGAGAAGCCGAGCATCGTCTGCATGTAGATCGGCAACATCGTCGCACCGGCAATAAACGCCGTAAAGCAGAGCATGCCGATCACCGTTGTCAGTGTAAAAATCGGGTAGCGGAACACCTTGAATTCCAGAATCGGCTGTTCAAGCCGAAGCTGCCTGAGAATGAACACCGTGAGTGCCACGGCACCCAGCGCGAGTGTCAGCAGTACCTCCGGATCCCCCCAGCCATGACTTCCGGCAATACTTGATCCGTACAGCAAGCCGCCGAAACCAAGCGTTGAGAGAGCAATTGATAGAATATCCAGCTTCGGATACGTCCGCTTGGTCACATTTTTCAAAATGAAAAAGGCGAGAATAAAATCAAGCAGCGCAACCGGAAGCACAACATAGAACAAGATACGCCATGAATAATGATTAATCAGCCAGCCGGACAAGGTCGGACCGATCGCCGGAGCGAACCCGATTACCAGACCGAAGATGCCCATGACCGATCCCCGCTTCTCAATCGGAAAAATGATAAACATAATCGTCATCATGAGCGGCATCATGATCCCGGCACCCATCGCCTGGATGATACGACCGATAATCAGAAAAAAGAAATTGTTCGAGACAAGACATACGAGCGTGCCAACCGTAAATGATCCCATCGCCGATAAAAACAGAGCGCGCGTGGTGAACCTTCCCTCGAGGAAGGCCGTAATTGGAATCATAATCCCGTTGACAAGCAGAAACACCGTCTGAATCCACTGCACCATGACCGACGTCAAGTTCAAATCATGCATAATGCTCGGCAGCGCCGTAACAAGCAGTGTCTGATTCAGAATCGTTATAAACCCACCAAAAACCAAGACAAGAACAATTGGTACCACATTGAGATTCCGGTGGACCTGAATCCTATTTTCTTCCATAATACTCATTCCAACACTTCTTTCTAAAATGTTCATGATTGACAATGCTGATTAGAATTCACCGATCATCAGCACCGGGCAACCTATTCATCATATCATGAAAATTTTATTCGTGTAAGCATTATGAAGGGAACCTAATCCACCTGAGCAAAATTTACAATGCTCTTAATAAATACGCAATACACCGCTGTTTACCGTTGCATCAAACGTGTAGGTTCCTGATCCATGGACACCGCTGATCGTTTTGTCGCCGGATTGCTTCTCTTTGAGCGGCAGGATGCAGCGAAGCATTCCACTGTTCGTCTTTCCGTTGAGGCGGAAATCTGCATCATTCGGCAGATCAAAATTTGCCAGGCCCGAGTTGACCGAAGCCTTGACCGGTCCGCTCAATTCGGTGATTCCCATCTTCAAATTACCGGAATGCACCTGCGCATTGAACGCTCCGGAGAAATGGGTAACCTTTAAATTGCCCGAACGAAGATCAAGCGTTGCCGACCGCACATGTAATTGATCCATCTCCAGATTGCCCGAATGTACAACCAATTGGGCAGAGTCGGCAGAAATCCCCTTCACGTTAGCAGATCCCGATGAAACATTCACCGCAAGCTTTCGATAAGTCGCCTCATCATCAAAGTTTATCGTTCCCGAGCCAATATCCAAGCTGAGCGCCCGAGCATAGCTGCGCGGAATCGTAATCGTTACCTTAGAGCGGTCCCACCAGGAAAAAAAGGAGAACTGCCTGTGCGTTTTCACCTGAATCGAGTCACCCGACCGTTGAACCGAGACACTCCCTTTGCCGCTCAACTTGGCGCGCACTTTATTCCCTTCACCGAGCACAACTTCCGCTCGAATACTTCCCGTTTTAACTTGAATCTGATTCACCTGCTTTGTTAAAGTTGCCGAGCTTTGCTGCTTGCCAAAGGGCAACCCAGGTAAATGAATCGGATTGAAAAAGATCAAATACACAACCACAACAATAGCCAGCACAATCGCAAACCGTTTCATACAAATCGCCTACCTTCCTTAAAGTAATGTCATGTAAAAAACTTGGCTCCGCCAAGTATCTGAGGCAACGTTTCGTGGAACATCCATCGTCAGCGGTGATGCTTTACTTAGTATAAAAAAACGCCGGCGATCAAGTAACCGTCCGGCGTTCTATAAATGTATACGTCTTAAGTGCTATCTATTCAGGCTTCCGGTTCATCCTGCCAGCCTTTGCAGGCATTGACCCATGATTTGCCGTTGCCTAGGCTGTACAGGTCATCAATGGTGAGCTCAATGGCGGAATTGCTGCTGCCGCATGCCGGGAACACGGTTTCGAAGCGTTTCAACGATTCGTCCATAAACACCGGCCAATCGTGTGTCAGACCAAATGGACAAACGCCGCCGACCGCGTGACCAACGAGTTCCAGCGTTTCTTCGGGCGAAAGCATATGCGCTTTGAAGCCGAATTCATGGCGGAATTTTTTATTGTCGATCTTGGCATCGCCAGCCATGACGACCAGCATCGCACCTTCCTTATTTTCGCCGCGAAAGGCGAGCGTTTTCGCGATCCGTTCCGGTTCCACATGCAAATGCTCCGCCGCCAGCTGCACCGTCGCGCTTGAGAGTTTCAGTTCAATGACATCCTTTTCACGGCCGACCGACCGAAAATAGGCCTTCACTTTTTCCACAGACATCCTAACGCCTCCCGTTCCTCTTGCATTATCGTCAAGTTTAGCAAAAAATAGTGTCCTGTCAATCCGTACTGGTTAATATATACTTTGCAAAATCTACGGATCTATTATAAATTTAAACTATTATCATTCGCGCACTTGCACGGATACTTTGGGAAAATCATAAAGAAGGGGTTGCGCATGGCAGAATTATTAACGGGAAAAGAAATTTGCGGACGCTACAGCGATCTTCAGCATGACGCGTTCGGCACTGATGACCATCAATTCAAGCTGATCACAATCGAGAAGGAAAAGTTGTATGACGTGCCTTGCTCGTTCAGCAGCAATGGAAAAAATCTGGTGACCTATAAAGAATGGGCAAACGACCCGGAAAATTACGATGATTATCATACCGATAACGTCAAGCAGATGGTTGATTATATACATGAAGGCGGAAAGCTGCCGCCAATGATGGTCAATAAGGATTTATGCTTGTATGACGGTCAGCATCGACTGACGGCATACAGCCTGATCCCGGAAATCAAGGAAGTCGAAGTATACAAGGAAGTCTGACATGAAGCGAGCGCCGCGGCGCTCGCTTTTTTACTTGGCAGCTGATGTTTCTTTTTTAAGCATATGCGTGATCCAATAGCCGAAACCAAGCCGGACTCCGGCTATTGCAAGTACAAGTCCATGCCCCATGTCATTGTCACCGCCTGAAATACTGAGATACCAAGCCATCAGCATTCCCTCAAGCGTCACCTGTGCAATCACTAGATTGCTGATTTGTTCAAGCGTTTTGACGCTGACTCCCTTGTTCGCTTTCAACGCTTTAATTGCTTTTTCGTTCAGAATAAATGGAACAAAATGGCTGTCAAATTTGCCTCTTCTAAACTTAATAAATCCAATCAACATGCATACGATGACGATACTGACTATTGAGAGTGCTATATAGAAAAACATCCGCTCACCTCTTCAATTCGCGGACCCACTCCGCAAACGTATATTGCCAATATTTTCCCGAAAGCGGTACTTCATCCGCTTTTCCCGAATCGAGTTGCTCAATCAGGCGGCGCCACAGGTCCTGGCGATTCCGGTCCGCAAAGCGATACGTCCATTTTTCCAAAATCCATAGAACCAAAACGCATACTAATGCTACACTCAGCAGTGTCAACATGATTCCTGGGCCAATGGACAGCAGAATTCCGCCGAACAATCCGCAGCTTAGCATGACGAAGCCGACGATCAATTTGACAATTTGAAAAATCTTGCCTTTCTTTAAGATGCTCTCCGACTTCGGCACATGAAGGCTGGCCTCAGTCCGTTCCATCAGTGGAAGCAAATAATCGCTCGTTGGAATTTCAATTTTTTTATCGTAATGGTCGACGAGTTGATTGACGGCCTTCACTTCTTCCTTCTTTCCTAAATAACGGTGACCTTTCATGACAATGGCTGAGACCAACGAAGGAAAGGCGAGACAAATCAATACCCACATGATGATGTATTGGTTAAGAGGGAGATCGCTAAGCTCATCCCGGTGGGCCAGCAGCTGATCGATCATGGTCGCATCAATTAGCGCTCGGTAAAAAATCATGATAAAGGCGAGCAGCGAACAGGCTCCGGCAACTGCTCTCACAATTCGGAGCGGCGACTGTGTTCGAGCATTGTAGTCCTCCCACGTGATGCTCGGATTGGCGGCCCATGCTCTGAATGTAAAATTGATTAAGGCAACGATCGCGAAGAAGATCAGTGCGCTCAAGGTGATCCAAACGTGATTAAGGTTGAATGTGAGGCAGATCGCGCCGAGCCATACCACGAATACGATCGCATTCTCTATGTATAGGCGGCGACGCTTTTTGCTATGATCTTGATTCCAGTGAAACCATTTGGCGCGCTGACGTTCCTCCGAGTCGATATGAATCCCGCTCAGCAGTGCCCAGAAATAAAATAAGCTCAAAAAAACAAGGACTAACGACATCGTGAAGCCTCCCTGATTACTCGTTTCTCATATTGTAGCAGAGTATAGGAAAAAGATGGCACCGGATATTCGGAGCCATCTTTTTTGTAGGTAATTTTTTTATCGGCATGCGGGATGCCATGGAAATTGCGGGCACCACCACGGTCTCGGCGGACGCGGCGGCTGTTGCGGGAACGGTACCCCGCGCGGCGGATTCGGTCCGAGGTAAGTAAGTCCGGACATATCTGTGAAGTGTTCCTGGTGCTGTACCCAGCGCCGCTGCTGCGGCAAATAGACATTCATGCTGACCATGCCTGTATTCTGGTTGACGCCGAGCAGTTGGATCAGCATCATCCGGTTGTAGCTGGCGAGCCGCGTTTGATAGAAATGGCCGCGCCTGCCGCGATTAAGTTCTTGCTGAATTGCGTTTGTCGGAACAAGAAACGGCTGCGGTTGTTCGCGTTCATCATAATAATCATCATCATATTCGGTCACATACCTGTACGGCTCATATTCATATGATTCATAGCCATACGGATACCCAGATCCGTTTGGATCGTCATACATTTTTATAAACACCTGCCTATCTTGTTTGTAATACTATATGCCGGGCATTTTCATTGGGTTGGGCTGTGGCCCAGTTTGAAGCTATGAAGAAAAAGACGGCTCCGCATGATGCGGGCGCCATCTTTTTTCGTCAGCAGCCGGGAAACCAAGGATATTGCTGACACCACGGCGGACGCGGCGTACCGGTACCTTGGCCGCCTCCTTGCGTGCCGCCCGGTCCACCACCTTGCGTTCCTCCTTGGCCGCCGAGTGGCGGAGGGGTCGGACCAAGATAAGTCAGTCCGAACATATCCGATTTATGCTCTTGATGAAACATCCATTGCCCGGTTTGCGGCATGTAGACGTTCATACTGACCATGCCGGTTGTTGGGTTTATACCAAGCAGCTGGATCGTCACTAGTTCACCAAAGCTTGCCAGCCTGGTACGGTAATAATGTCCGGTCCTTCCCAGCTTAATTTCATTTTCAATTGTCGCCGTCGGCAGCAGTGTCGGCATCTGTTCACGATAAGGATCGTACGCATTTTCATTAAATTGATTCCCATTATAATAGCCATAAGGATCGTAAAAATAACCATCCTCGAATTCGTTTGTCATACAGTCACCCGCCCCTCTCATTATGTATTACTATATGTCGGGCGATTGTATTGGGCTGGGCGCGATCAAGCCCAATTTCAATTTTAATTATTTTGTTTGTGTAAACGTTTTCTAATACGGCTTGTTGATTCGATTTCTATTATTATGCAGTGTTTTGGCTTCATTTTTACTGTTTTGTCGTTTCGTTTTTTTTCGGGAAATTTGTTATTCTCTTTTTAAAAGATCTTTGAAGTTAAGGAGATGATTGATTGATCAAAAAACAGAGAACGATGCCCCATATTCTCCGTCAACTAAGCGCGTTGAAACGCCGCCTCCCTCCAAATCATCCGCAATTCGCGCTGATTTGCCAGGATGAGAAAAATCGCTCGAACGGATATAAAGGTGAGGAAGCGATTGATTATTACCTTGCCGATCTGCCGGATGATTTCTCCATCTATCATGGCCTGCGCCTGCCGATGAACCATTCCTTTTTCCAAATGGACACGCTCATTCTAACCTATTCCTTCCTATTAATAATTGAAATTAAGGCACTAAAAGGAGAGGTCTATTTCGACCCGGTGTTCAAACAAATGATCCGAACACTCAATGGTAAGTCGGAAGGATTTCGTTGTCCAATTGTACAAGTAAAAAGGCAAAACGATTGTCTGAGCCGTTGGTGCGCGGCCCACAGATTTCCGCAAGCTCCGATTGAAGACTTCGTCACGTTCAGCAATCCCGAAACCATACTCAAAACAGCTCCCGGCAATACAATCGTTCCTCGAAAAGTCTGCCACATGCACCAAGTTCCCGATCGCATTCAGGCACTCACACGTGCTCCGGTTAACATGCGCCTAACCGATCAAGAACGCGATCGGCTCAACGATCAACTTATCCAAGCCCACACTCCTCTCATTCAAAATGCGCGCGCACTCTATCATATTGATGACAAAGACCTACTCACCGGAGTTCAATGTCCAAACTGCCGCGCCATCCCCATGATTCGAGCCCATGGCAGCTGGCATTGTTCACGTTGCAGCCGAGATTCAAAAACCGCGCACCACACCCTGCTTGACGACTACTTCCTGCTGATGTCACCAACTATAACGAACCGTGAGTTCCGACACTGGGCGCACCTGAATTCTCGAGCGCAGGCAACGAACCTGCTAAAGAACATGAACCTTCGCCATACAGGCACACAGCGACATACAATTTATCACGAACCTGATCAACATTGAAAAACCAGCCTTCTTTGACGGCTGGTTTCTTCTTTTGTCTTTATATAGATGTGTACAAGCCTCGGCTTGTACACTCCTTTTGATCTTTCGTGCATTGGATCGCTGGTTTCATGCATTGGCCAATTGATTTGGTGCATAGACTCGGATCAGGCTGGCGTTCATGCATTGAACCAAGGTTTTCGTGCATTGGATCACTAATTTCATGCATTGGCCAATTGATTTGGTGCATTGACTCAGATTAGGCTGGCATTCATGCATTGAGCACTACTTTTCGTGCATTGAACCAAGGTTTTTGTGCATTGGATCAGTAGTTTCATGCATTGGCCAATTGATTTGGTGCATAGGCTCGGATCAGGCTGGCGTTCATGCATTGAGCACTACTTTTCGTGCATTGAACCAAGGTTTTCGTGCATTGGATCGCTGGTTTCGTGCATTGGCCAATTGATTTGGTGCATTGACTCGGATCAGGCTAGCGTTCATGCATTGAGCACTACTTTTCGTGCATTGAACCAAGGTTTTCGTGCATTGGATCACTAATTTCATGCATTGGCCTACTGATTTGGTGCATAGACTCGGATCAGACTGGCGTTCATGCATTGAGCACTACTTTTCGTGCATTGAACCAAGGTTTTCGTGCATTGGATCACTGGTTTCATGCATTGGCCAATTGATTTGGTGCATAGACTCGGATCAGACTGGCGTTCATGCATTGAGCACTACTTTTCGTGCATTGAACCTAGGCTTTCGCGCATTGGATCACTGGTTTCGTGCATTGGCCAATTGATTTGGTGCATAGACTCGGATCAGGCTGGCGTTCATGCATTGAGCACTACTTTTCGTGCATTGAACCAAGATTTTCGTGCATTGGATCACTAATTTCATGCATTGGCCTACTGATTTGGTGCATTGCTTTTTGGATGTGATTTGTTGACATCCATTCCCTAGCATTTTATACTGATATCAGCTACTTGGCATTGCAAAGTAGCTGATTTTTCACACTGGTATCTTGTTTTGCAACATACCGTTTTAAGAAAGGAGCAGCTATGTCTGTTCGGACCCAGCTTTTGAAAGGTGTGCTTGATGGCTGTGTGCTGTCGATCATCGAAAAGGAATCCGTATATGGTTATGAATTATCAAAGAAGCTGCAGCTGGCCGGATTGAACGATGTCAGTGAAGGGACGATCTATCCGGTGCTGCTGAGGTTGCAGAAAAATGGTTATATTCGCGGGGAGATGCGGCCGTCGGAATCGGGGCCGGACCGCAAGTATTACTCGCTGACGGACGATGGACGTGCGGCGCTGAAGGCACTGGCGCTGGAATGGGCAAATATCGCCGGTCCGGTCACGACATTAATGCAAAGGAGGCACACAAATGATTAGCTCAAAACAACTAATCTCGGAAAATAATGAAAGGCGCAAGTTGCTGACTAAGGAAAATGAAAAATACTATGATGATATGCTCGTCTACATTCGATTAAAGGCAAAATCATCGGATCAGGAAAGCGAAGAGGTACTGATGGAACTGCTCAATCACTTGATTGATGGACAGCAGGATGGAAAAACGGCGGCCGACATCTTCGGTGATGATCCAAAGGGATATGCAGATGAGCTGATCAGCGAGCTGCCCAAAGCGCACTTGCGCACCAGGCTTCCGTTTCTCAGCTATCTGTTAATCAACCTCATCTCTATATTTTTACTTGTCCGAGGCGCCGCTTTATTTATCGGCGGCTTCTTCAAGCCTGTGGACGCGACCGTCTTTATCGTCAAATCTACGCTGATTACGGTTTACTGGCTCTTGGCGATCGCATTTCTTATCTGGTTCATTTTGCATCTTGTCGAGAACGCCCTCTTCAAAAAAGTAAGCAATTGGAAAGATGTATTGAAAGCCGGGCTGGTTGGTATCATCAGTTTTGGTCTAGGTACTGCGCTGCTGTATCTGATTCCCAACTTCGGCCCGTCCTTCTCATTCGGCTGGCTTCCGTCGCTTGTGAGCGGTGCCATCCTGTGGCTGATCAGTTTTTGGACAAAGAAAAAGTTTAACCTTTTTTAGGTAGGGAACCCTAGTGTACAAATGAACAATTGCGGCTTGGTAAAAAAGGAATCGTTTCCCCCTGTTCTTCCGATCGCCAACGAACCCGACCCGGACTGTTCGCCGCCTTGCCGCCCATGCTTTTCGGCGCGCTCGCCTGAAGCACAAGTGAAACGCCGGATCTGCATCACACGTAAATGACCTGAGGAGGGATCAAATGAACGATTATGAATTGCGCGCTTATGATGAAATCATGGCTTGGAAGCGCAAGATGCTCAAGCCCTCGAGTTTGCTCAATCGTATGTCTAAAAAAGTTCAGGCAAAAATGAACGGGTATATACCTGAAAAAGTGCAACATGCGATCACGGCGGCAATAAAAGGTATGGTTCAATCGACACTGACCGGTTCGCATTGGATCACCAAAAAGAATCAAGCTGCCGGTTTGTCACTGGAAGAAAAAGATCGAATCGTGACTGAAAAATTGTCCAATTACCGTAAAACCGCTGTTGTAGAAGGTGCGGGTACCGGTGCAGGCGGAATCCTGCTTGGCCTGGCCGATTTTCCGCTCCTGTTGTCCATCAAAATGAAATTTCTTTTTGATGCGGCATCGGTTTATGGTTTTGATACGAAGGAATATGAGGAGCGGATCTTCATTTTGCAAGTGTTCAAGCTCGCTTTCTCAAGTGATGACGTGCGGAATGAGACGCTCGAAATCGTTGAAAATTGGGAGACGCGCAAGCAGGAATTTATGGAGATGGACTGGCAAGAGTTCCAGCAGGAATATCGGGACTATCTCGATTTTGCAAAAATGCTACAGCTGATGCCCGGAATCGGTGCCGCAGTCGGTGCAGTGGTCAACTATAATCTGCTCGACCGGCTTGGTGAAACAGCAAAGAATTCTTATCGGCTGCGCCTCCTTACCGCCCAGCCTAAATGGATTGAATCATCATCGCCGAAAGACTAAGGCCTTTTCATTGGTGAGCGTATCGGTGCGACACCATGAATCGGCCTCATTACAAAAAAACAGGAGAGCAGCAAAATGATTGCTGCTCTCCTGTTTTTTATAAAACTTTGCTTAGAAATGCTTGCGTTCGCTCCTCTTGTGGGTGTTCGAACAGTTGGTTTGGTTCATTTTCTTCTACTATATAACCGCCGTCCATGAAAATGACGCGGTCGCCGACTTCACGTGCGAAGCCCATTTCATGAGTAACGACAACCATCGTCATGCCATCCTTGGCGAGCTGCTTCATGACATCGAGTACTTCGCCGACCATTTCAGGATCGAGCGCCGAGGTCGGTTCGTCGAACAGCATCATTTTCGGTTCCATCGCAAGTGCGCGGGCAATCGCGATACGCTGTTTCTGACCACCGGATAATGAATCGGGGTAGGCATTCGCTTTTTCTGCGAGCCCGACCTTGCCGAGCAGTTCCATTGCTTTTGTCTTCGCCTGTTCCCTGCTCACCTTTTTCACCTTAAGCGGTGCGATCATAATGTTGTCAAGCACAGTCATATGCGGGAACAAATTAAACTGCTGAAACACCATGCCGACATCCTGTCGAATTTGGTTGATGTTCGCTTTTTTGTCGGCAATATCCGTGCCTTCAATGTATACATGCCCGGAGGTGATTGACTCAAGCAGATTAATGCAGCGGAGCAGTGTCGATTTGCCTGATCCGGACGGACCGATGACAACGACCACTTGCTGCTTCTCCACTTCAAGATTAATTTTTTTCAATACTTCATTGTCGCCGAACGACTTTTTCAAATCTTCTACTTTGATCATCATTTTGTCGCCATCCTTCTTTCCAGGCGATTTACTAAGAAGCTCATGGTCAAGGTCAGGATCAGATAGATGAAGGAAATCGTCAAGTACGGTGTCCAGACGATTGCATACTGCGCGCCCATTGCCTGCGCCCAATAGGTCAGTTCAGGTGCCGCGATTGCCGCGATCAGCGAGCTGTCCTTAATCAGACTGATGAATTCATTGCCCATCGGCGGAAGCACGCGACGAACGGCCTGCGGCAATACGATATAGCGCATGGCCTGGAGCTTGCTCATTCCAAGTGAACGTGCCGCCTCGGTCTGACCTTCGTCAATGGATTGAATACCGGCACGGAAAACCTCGGCAATATATGCTGCCTCATTCAATGAGAGTGCAAGAGCACCGGCGAGAATGCCGTTTGATTGACCAAAAACGGCCGGAACGACACCAAAATGAATAATAAGAATTTGTACATACAGCGGCGTTCCTCGAAAGAAGGTAATGTAGCAGATAAACGGCCATGACAACGCCTTATTATTGATCATTTTCCCGAAACAGACAAGTAAACCAAGCAGTGTCCCGAATACGATGCCGGCAAGTGAAAAACCGACCGTAAATAATGTTCCGCTTGCAAAAAAGGGCAAATATTCTCTGATGATGTCCAAAGGGTTAACGCCCAAATGAATCCTCCCCTAACTTAAAAAGTTGCTTAACTAGACCGTTAAGCAACCTCTATCTGTAACTCATTTGTTTAAAGCTTACTGCTGAGCTTTGAGCGTATCAAGATCCGGAGCAACTTTAAACCATTTCTTATAGATTTTTACATAGGTACCGTCGCTGTACAGCTTTTTAATTGCCTTGTCGAAGACCGGTTTCAGCTTGCTGTCTTTCGGGTACATGATCCCGTAGAATTCAGGTTCGAATGCATCTTTGTCTTCAACGACCTTCAAATTCTTGCTTGGGTTGTTGCGTGCATATTGCTCAATTACCGTGTTGTCGGCAACGACCGCATCAGCACCCTTGTTCAGCATTTCCATGATTGCCAGGTTGATCGTCTTGAACTTTTTAACCTTTGGATTGTTCTTGCCGACAATTTTTTCAACCGCAGCTTGTCCGGTTGTGCCTTGTTGAACGGCAATGGTTTTTCCCTTCAGGTCGGCAGCTGATTTAATCGTGCTGCTTTTAGCTACAAGAATTTTGTTTGTTGAAAGGAAGTAAGGTTTAGAGAAATCATAGGTCTTTGCACGATCAGCAGTGATTGAGATTGCTGAAATACTCATATCAGCCGTCTTTGATTTCAGTTCGGCAAACACAGGGTCCCAACCGACATTGACCAGTTTGTATTTGTAACCGGAAGCTTTGCTGAGCGCCTTCATAATGTCAACATCAAAGCCGACCATCTTACCCTTGTCCAAACTTTCAAATGGCGGATAAGTCGCATCGTTAACCACGCGCAATACTTTTTTCGTCGCAGCTTTCTTAGATGATGAACCGCTGCCGCTGCCGGATGAACAGGCCGTGAATATTAAAACGAATGCCAGTAAAAGTGATAAAACAGATAATTTCTTTATCATTTAAAGCTTCCCCCTGTATCTTTCTAATTAATTGCGAATTAAATTATTTTTAATTATACTCTCTCTTTGAAAGTGATAGCAAGATAAAAGTTGAATTTTAGAACAATTTAAGCATTTTCATGAGAGGAAAGCTGACAAAAAGACCGAAGGGGTCATCCCCTTCGGTCTTTGCTAAGTATCGTGAATCAGCCGAATACTTTGACGCGTTCGTCGATCGGTGCGAATTCCTTTTCACCAGCCGGTGCTGCACTATTGCCAAATGGCATTTGCGCACGGAGCTTCCAGTTCTTCGGAAGATTAAATTCTGATTGAACCGCCTCGTCGATCAGCGGATTGTAGTGTTGCAGTGATGCACCGACGCCGATTTCAGACAGTGCAGTCCATACTGCAAATTGTGTGATCCCTGTGCTGTGTTCCGACCATACAGGGAAGTTGTCGGCATACAGTGCGAATTGTTCCTGCAGACTTTTAACAACATCCTGATCTTCGAAGAACAGTATGGTTCCGACACCTGCGTTAAATGAAGCGAGCTTTTGTGCGGTTGAGTCGAATGGCTGACCTTCAGGAATTACTTTGCGCAGTTCCTTTTCTGCAATACCGCCTTCACCCCAAATTTTTTCACTCTCAGCTCCGAACAAGACAACAGCATGCGCCGTCTGTGAGTTGAATGCGGAAGGTGAGTATTTGACTGCATCCTGAATCGTCTTAATGATTTCTTTCTTGCTTGCTTTCACGTTCTTATCTAAGGCATAGATGGATCTGCGATTTTCGATTGCATTAATAAATGTGTTTGCCATGAGTAAAAACACTCCTTAACTAATTAATTTTTCTTTACTTACATAAGTATAGTTTATGATTAAAAAAAAGTAAACCATTTGCACTTACTTTTTTTCAGTCGCATGTTCTCCATACCATTTGTTCGCCCAATTGTGTATTTCTTCCAAAATCGGTTTCGATTCGACTCCCATCTCAGTCAAACGGTAGGTAACCTGGACCGGGTAGCCTGTATCGACAATACGTTGAATAATACCCATCTCTTCCAATTCTCTCAGCCGTGCAGACAGCATCCGATCGCTCAGTTCAGGAATCGCTGCAGAAATCGAACTAAAATGAGTTTCCCCAGATAGGAGCACTTCTATAATCAAACCATTCCATTTTTTTCCTAGAATCTGAAAAGCTTTCTCAAATTTGGGACAGACTGAAACCGCTCTTTGCATAATGCTCACCCCTCTCTATATTGTACTATACATACAAAAAATAACCAACTAACTTTTATTAATTAAGTGTCTTTTTATCCTATTCGTAGTTTGTCATTTAAAATGGTCAGACGGCTCGACCGTCTAGGCTGTTCACATGCGTCTTTTTCGCAATGCAAAGCGACATCATCGCAGCGAGCAGACATGCCGCCCCGGCCGAGATGAAAGGAACGTTATAGCTTCCGAGCATGTCGCGCATCGCTCCGGCGCCATATGCGGCAATGGAAGCCCCAAGCTGGTGGGCGACTGCCACCCATCCAAAGATCATGCCCGCTTTTGCGTTGCCGAATTCTTTTGCGGCGAGCTTCACCGTCGGCGGCACGGTTGCAATCCAGTCCAAGCCATAGAAAACGGTAAAAATCATTAACATTGGATTCGAAGCATCGAGCGCATAGGGAAGAAAAAGAAGCGAAAGCCCGCGCAGACTATAATACCAAAACAGAAGCTTTCGGCTGTCCATGCGATCAGACAGCCAGCCGGACAACGTGGTGCCAAGCAGATCGAATACACCCATCGTCGCCAACATGCCCGCCGTTGTGACCTCCGGGATACCATGATCGTGGCCCGCCGGGATGAAATGTGTCCCAATTAAGCCGTTGGTCGAGAGTCCGCAGAAGAAAAAGGTGCCGGCAAGCAACCAAAACGTGCGATTCGTTAAGGACGATCGCAGTGCAACCAGCGGCGCGAGCAATGCGTTCTCTTTGATCTGCTCCGGTTTGACCACTTTTGTTGATCCATATGGCGCAAGACCCAAATCATACGGATGGTCACGCATCCAAACGGCAACGATAACCATTAATACCGCGATCACTGCGACAATTGTGATCATCGCATAGCGCCAGCCGGCATCAACCGTTATTTTGGCGAGCAATGGAAGGAAAAGCAACTGACCGGTCGCTGCACTGGCTGTCAATATTCCTACAACCAAACCGCGCCGCTTCTGAAACCAATTGCCGCTCACGGTTACTCCAAGCACATTTGCCATCATACCCGTGGCTAATCCGGAAACAAGTCCCCATAATAGTTCGAATTGCCATAAAGTATTCATTATTGGTGTCAACGCCAAGCTCGCTCCAAGTACTGTTAGCGAAATCACGACCATCTTTCGTATCCCGAAACGCAGCAGTAAAATCGCCGAGAACGGACCAACCAAGCCATATAATAGGATGCCAATCGAAATCACACTGGAAATGCTGCCGCGGCTCCAGCCGAATTCGTTCTGAAATGGAACAATCAGCACGCCCGGCATCGATCGCACACCGGCGGAAACAAGAAGCGTCAGGAACGTGACCAGAACAACAACCCAGCCATAGTGTATTTTTGCTAACTTCATACGTCACCTCGAGTCTTTTTTTTTCGTCGTATACAAAACTCGGTTCATTTATTTTTCTTTAAGCTGATCACTTGAGCGCACCAGTTCTTGTGACAAAAGATCAGATGCTTCTTTGCCCAGCACGCGCTCATACCTTTGATGAAGTCGGTTTGACGCATTGCGAATCTCTTGTTCCAGTGCTCGTCCGGAGGCAGTCGGATAAACAAGCACCGTTTTTCCCTGCGTCTTCCTGCGCACAAGTTCTCTTCGTTCAAGCTTCTCGATAAATCGCGTTAATGTGGAGGGCGCAATATCCAATTGTTCGGCCAGTTTTTTCTGCGTGCTCCCCGGATCCTCAATAACGAGTAACAGTAAATAACCGTACATCGGGCTGAACCCGGTCGGCGCGAATTCTTCATCCGCCATTTTAGTGATGACCCGACTTAATCGATTGGTTGTAAAATAGAGACAGTTATAGCGAAAGTCGCTCACTTTGCAGCGCCTCCTTTTTTATTTTAAGGTTTTTAATTTTCGTTTGTATGTACAACTAAATATATAAAAACTGGTTTAAGATGTCAAGACGGTCAGTCGCACGTAAAATAAGCGGAGATATTCCGGTTATGTGCACCATGGAGCTTTTTTCGCGAGTACATAAGAGTAATTTTTCCGGTTATGCAAAGCAAAGCCTTCCATTTTTACGTTTTTCGATTCGATAAGCGTAATTTCTCCATCTATTTAAGCTATTTTATCGTTCGTATTCTAAATAAGCGGAAATTCTCCATCTATTTATCAAATTGAGCACTTGCCGCAGACGATCCGGGAGCCACCTCGTGCAGACTCGTGCCTGCACTTTGATTCACAAGCTCTTGTTTGGCCACTTGTAAAAAAGAGCATCTCAAAGTCAAAAACAGACTTTTGAGACGCCCTCTTCATCACTTATTCTTTTAATGGTCGAATCGGCAGCAGCATGCCGATCAAGACGATCGCTGCGGCACCAAGGAAGATCCACTGCATTGAGTTACCGGCTGCTACAAAGGACAAGGCCAGAAATACAGCCAAGTCGCAGCATGAGTCGACGATCGACAGCAGCGAGATCGTCGTCGCACGAACCGTTGATGGAATGTAATCGTTACTGATCTGCGAATAGATCGGATATCGGATCACTTGAACGATCCGCAGTAAAATGAATACACCGATCGCAAGCCACAGCGTCGATCCCGTAAATGCTGCCAAGACTAAGCCGATAACCGACAACGCGCCGGTTACGAACATTAGCGCAATACGCGAATAATGATCGGTCAGCCAGCCGATTGAACGCGAGGCGAAAAATCCGAGCACGGCGGCACCTGCATAGAACAAACCGACGACTTCAACCGGTATGCCCGCATGAGTCAAGAACGGCTGGTCAAAATTCTTGAACACCGCACCCACTGGAATGAACACGAGCGTGACATTTAGGAACATCAACAGCAGGAGCGGCTTGTGCCTGATCACAAGAAAGCCTTCCTTGACCTGGCGAAGCGGATTCTCGAACGGTTCTGCGGCGCGTTTCGGCTTCTTCAATAAGAGTGTCAGCGCAAGTTCAACCAATTGAAACGCAATGGTGAGCAGAATCAGCAGATCAAATTGCGACGTGCTCAAGTCTTTTGCCGCGTAGGCTCCGAACAGAACCGCGACAATCATGGCAATGAAGCTGCCGGATTGAATTTTCCCCATCGCCTGATCCATCCGATGTTCCTCGCCACTTTCTTTCAGAGACTCATAGATGAATGCCTCATCGGCTCCCGAATAAAAGGTGACGGAAAAACCATTGATAAAGCTGTATGCAAAAAACATCCATGGCTCCGATGCGAAAAGCAGTAAAGCAATACTCGCTATTCTGAGCACGGCACCGGTAATAAAGGAGCATTTGGCACCGAAACGATCTGCGTACACGCCGGTGGGAATCTCCCCAATCAGCACGGCGGCACTCCAGCAGAACAGTACGATGAAAATGTCCTGCGCGCTCAAGCCGCGCTGCATATAAAAAAGTGTCATGACCGGCTGTAGGAAATTCATGGTGCCGAAAAAGTCGGACCAAAATAATAAGCGGATATTATATGAAGCAATTGTTTTCAAAATCGTTCCCACTCTCTAATTAATTTTTGGGTTAATTAGGAAAGCAGGAGATCGTACAAACGTTAGTCCATGCAGCCCCCTGCTTCCTGGTTTGAGAAGAAGAGTTGTACTTTTTGCATAGATAAGTCCCCCTATTTTTTGATGCTCTCATTATATCAGATTCAAAATGTTTTGAATGTCTTTCTTGGTTCTTAGAAGAACCGTCTTTTCTTGAAAAAGTGCGAGATCATGTAAAACTTGCTGTCGCCCCTGTGTCTGAAATTGTGCATTCCACTCAAACATTCGTCGGAGAATGTGAAGGGTCGGCCGGTAATTGGCTTTTTCCAACCGCAATTCTTGTCGGACAAACCGTTTGAGAATTCGATATTTTCGGATGCGGTTTGGCGGGTCCAGAAAAAGAATTCGATCCGCGCGCTGCATGGCTGGCAGTACCCAATCCACGTACTGAGCACCTTCAATGATCCACGCATCTGTCTTCAGTATGTCTTGCAAAACGGCATCGCGTTCCGACGGTGTTCGACGCCTGTCACCCTCAGAGTGGCGTTCCCAGACCACGTTATCGAGCTCATATGCGGCGACACCTGTTTTTTCTGCGATTTTCCGGGCAAGGGTGGTTTTCCCGCTGCCAACCGAGCCGATGATGTAGATTTTCATGGGTTCCCCTCCATCCGTTTTTTTCTCCAGTGTAGCGGATCCGAGCATGATCAACCAGACAAATTTTTGCATTTTCTGCGTCCGTGGCGGCATTTTTTGGTACACTTGATTTATTCTGTAATGAACGGGAGCCTCTCTTCATGGAAAAAACTGCTGTACTGCTCGTCAATCTCGGAACACCGGATGCTCCGGATGAAAAATCGGTACGCCGCTATTTGGCTGAATTTCTCAGCGATCCGCGCGTGATTGATTTGCCGCGCTGGAAGTGGCTGCCGATCCTGCACGGCATCATTCTGCGCGTGCGTCCGAAGAAATCGGCAATGCTCTATCAATCCGTATGGACAGATGCAGGCTCACCGCTCCTGCTCAATGGACGCCGGCAGCAGGCGGCACTTCAGGAACGATTGACCGATACCGGTGTGAAGGTTGTGCTGGCGATGAGCTACGGAAAGCCTAATTTAGATGCGGAATTACAAAAGCTGCATCAATGGGGCGTGCGCCGTCTTGTTGTCGTACCGCTTTATCCGCAATACTCCTCGACGACGGTCGGTTCAATCTGGGATGGACTGCAGTGCTCTCTTGCCGACTGGCGCGATTTGCCGGAGCTGACGTTCATTCGTGATTATCCGGATCAGCCGAGCTATATCGAGGCTTTGGCTAATCGCATCCACAACTATGTTGCTGAGCACGGTGCGCCTGACCGGCTCCTTCTTTCCTATCACGGGATTCCGATTCGCTACGCGCAAAACGGCGATGACTATCCGCAGCGCTGCCAAATCACAACCGAGCTCATCAAACAGCAGTTTCCGGAGCTATCGATTTTGGAAACCTTCCAATCGAAATTCGGCAACGAGGAATGGCTGAAGCCGGCGACGATTGATACGGTTCGCGCGCTGGCCGCACAAGGCTCGAAGCAGATCGCCGTGATCGCGCCCGGCTTCAGTGCCGATTGCTTAGAAACGCTGCAGGAGCTTGCGCAAGAAAATGCCAGAGCCTTTTATGAAGCAGGCGGGCAGCAGTTCAGCTACATTCCTGCCGTCAATGATCATCCGTTTTTTATTGATTGTCTGGAAGATCTGGTGCGGCAAAGACTGCATCACTCCTATTAAAAAAGATCGGGAAGCTGTCCCGATCTTTTTTCTGCATCAATTATTTCTTTAAAAATTTCTGCACTCCGGCAACAGCGTAGTCATGATCCAGCTGCGGCGTCATTCCGGCAACGGTGACCGAACCGATGACCCCTACGTTCCGAACGCGAATCGGGAAAGAGCCGCCGACCGCTTGATATTCGGAAGGCGGGAGCAGTGAATTTTTATCATGGGTCATGCCGCCTGCTTCAAAGCGCTTGCCGATATAAAGCGAGCTGTGATTATAATGATCCACCACTCGTTTCTTTCTCCCAAACCAGTAGACGTTTTCTTCAGAGGTTCCTTCCATTAGATAGGTGAACAGCGGTACGCGATTACGTTCGATATGAATGGCGATTGACTTGCCGTTTCCCTTTGCATAGTCAATCAGCAATAGTCCAAGCTGAAGTGCATCTTCATTAGTGAACTGATCAAATTGCAGTTCATTTTCGAGCTGTTCTAATTCTTGCAAGGTCATCGTGAGTGCCCCCCATTAAAATAGTTTTTGTTTTTTATCCAACCGATAATTGATGATCGCGAGTACACAAGCCGTACCGGACATCAATGCCCCGACCCAAGCCGTATCCAGATAGGTAAAGAAATCGACGGTCCATCCGCCCAGGGTTGATCCGACAGCGATACCCACATTGAAGGCGGAAATGTTTAATGCAGATGCAATATCACTTGCTGCAGGAAATAGCTTCTCGGCAAGGCCGACCATGTACGCCTGAACGCCGGGCGACATCATAAACGCGAACAGACCGAGCAGGCAGATCGAGATAAGACTCAACGTTTTATTCGGCAACAGCCACATCTGCAGCAAAAGCACGACGGACTGGAGCAGGAAAACCAGACGAAGTCCTTTTACAGGATGTGTGTTGGCCATTTTTCCACCCAAAATATTGCCGATTGCGACGGCCACACCGTAGAGGAGAAGAAGCCATGAAATGGACGAGGCAGAAAATCCGCTCACTTTTTCGAGAATCGGCGATAAAAAGGTAAATAAGGTAAATGTTCCGCCAAAGCCGAGACAGGTCATGACAAAGGCCATGAGAATGCGCGGGTTGCCAATGCACTGCATCATGTCCTTCAGCGTGGGTACCTGTGCATTCTGTTTGATGCGGTCAATCGTGAACACGTTGATGATCAGGCCTATTAAGCCCAGCACAGCAATAAGAACAAAGGTCGCGCGCCAGCCAAAATGCTGTCCGATGAATGTGCCTAGAGGAACACCGACGATGGTCGCAATTGTCAATCCGGTAAACACAATAGCAATCGCCGTTCCCCTTCTCTCAGTCGGTACAAGTGAAGCAGCAACGACCGCAGCAATCGCTAAGAAAACACCGTGCGTGACCGCTGTAAGAACACGCGCCAGCATCAGCCATTCATAGTTTCCGGAAACGGCCGCCACAACATTTCCCAGTGTGAAAACGGTCATGAGAAGAATTAAAAAGCCTTTCTTTGGGATACGTCCGGTCAGTGCTGCAATGATTGGTGTGCCAATCGCGATCGCTGCCGCATACCCCGAAATCAGTGTCCCGGCCTTCGTCACAGAAATTTGAAGATCTGCGGCAATCGTTGGCAGCAGGCCGACAATGACAAATTCGGTCGTGCCAATCGCAAACGCACTGATTGCCAGAGAATAGATGCCAACGAGCGCCTTTGTGGACATTTCTTTCATTGTTAAACCTCCATTAAAAAAGTACCATCAGTCAAGCAATTTAGAAATTTGCTTGCTGCAAGCCATCAATTTTTTACTCAGGAGTCTGTCTTTCTTTTTTATGAGCCGGGATGCCGGTCCGGATAAGGCCACTGCAGCAATCACTCGATCATGATAAAAAATCGGTGCTGCAACACAGCGGAGACCGACTTCCGTCTCTTCATCATCGACGGAGTATCCCTGATCGTGTATGACGGTTAAATGGGCACGAAGCAAGTGAAAATCGGCGAACGTTTTCTCTGTTTTACGCACGAGTGTCAGCTGTCGAAACAAGGACTCGCGCTCATGATCATTGAGAAAGGCAAGGATGGCTTTTCCCAGTGCACTTAAATGTGCAGGCGCCCGGTCACCGATTTCCGAATGACTGCGAATCGCATGATTTCCATCAACCACTTGAGTGGTGACGATATCGGTTCCGATCAGCGTTCCCACATAGACGGTTTCGCCAAGCTCCGCGCTCAGCTGATAAAGCGGTGCCGCCGTCAGCCAATTCACTTTTACTGATTCAGGTGCGGAATAGATGCTGAGTTTATGACTTGCCCGATAGGCTTTTCCTTCTTTTTTCACGTAGCCCATCGCTTCAAGCGTATAGACCAAACGAAAAGCAGTGGATTTATTTAAGTCCAATTGATCAATCATATCGCTAAGTGTCAGCTCTTCTGTCTGACGCAAAGCATCCAAAATCAGGAGTCCCTTTTTTAAGGTGGCCACCTCATATTGACTCATTCGGTTCACCTCTTTCTTGGATGTGCTCATCTTAAACAGAAAAAGGCCGGAAATCAAATATCGATTCTATTGTTTCTATAATTGAAACTTGGGGACGGGTATTAAAATAGCCGGAAGCTTCGCGTGCTGCCGGCATTTTTAGATCTATTCGATTTTGGAGCCTGAGTCGGTGTACGCGTTTCTTTTGAAGGATTTTTCACGCGGATTTTATCTGTGGTGTTGCTTGCGAGTTACGATGACCTTGCTTTCTTTTTTAATGCGCGGATCGAGACATCATGTTCGCCGAGCATTTCAAAGATCGCAGCTTGATTTTCGAACATTTTATCCATGGATTGCTGATTGTGATCGACTTTCTCATCAATTTTTTTCACATAGCCATGCAGCTTATCGACGTCGCTGCTCAGCGCTGTCAGTTTCGCATCGGTTGCTTCCTGACGACTGTGAACAGCTTTAAGAATCCGGTTCGTTTCATTAAGCTGCGTCTGCATCAGGTCTTGCTTTTCTTCCATATGGATCATACGTGTTTCCATATTTCCCATGCGGCCGTCCATACTTGTCAGCTTATCGAGGATTAACTCAAGTACCTTTTCACTCATCCGTTTCCCTCCTTCCGTACAATTGCTTCGCTCATGATGTCTGTTCATTTTTGTAATTAAAGTATAGCAAAAAAAATGTAGATTCTAGAAAATGTGTAAGAGAAATTCGCCAATTTGTCAACCACGATTCTGCCCCATCGGAATCACCGCTTCCGCTTGATCACGTGCGTCAGATGCGACCGGCACTGATTTATCGACCGCTTTGACGATTTTATCGAGCAGTTTCATCGATTTATCGAGCAGTTTGCGAAGTTGATCGACCGCTTCCACCGATTTGTTTTGCCCATTAAAAAAAGCCGACTCCGCAAATGGAATCGGCCGCAACGTGTATTCAATTAAAAATCAAAATTGTCCGGGTCAGCGCCTGTGCGGTGATCTGTGTTCAGTGCGTTGATCGCTGCCATGTCTTCAGCTGTAAGCTCGAAATCAAAGAGCTGTCCGTTTTCCTTGATGCGGCTCGCGTTGACTGACTTCGGAATAGCGATCACGCCGCCTTGAATATGCCAACGCAGAATAACTTGAGCCGCTGATTTACCGTATTTCCCGGCAATCGCTTGAATCGTTTCATCCTGGAGCAGCTCGCCGACCATTAAGGGCGCCCAAGCTTCCAGACGAATGCCATGTTTCTCGCAATAATCTTTTAACGGCAGCTGTGAGAGTCGTGGATGACGCTCCACTTGATTGACGACCGGAACAATGTCGGCGTCCTTGAGCAGGTCTTCAAGATGATGGATTTGAAAGTTGCTGACACCGATGGCGCGCACTTTTCCTTCCTTATATAAATGTTCCATCGCACGCCATGTATCTTTATATTTACCGGCAACCGGCCAGTGGATCAAGTAAAGATCAAGATAATCCAGACCAAGTTTATCGAGACTTTCTTGATATGCCTTCAAGGTCGAATCGTATCCTTGATCTGCATTCCACACTTTCGAGGTGATAAACAGATCCTCGCGCGTAAGACCCGTTTCTTTGAGCGCCGCTTTGATTCCTTTTCCAACACCGGCCTCGTTCTGATAAATTGCAGCTGTGTCAATCAGGCGATAGCCCGAATGAATCGCCGTCTGCACGGACTCGGCAGCAACCTGCTGATCGTTCACTCTGAATACGCCCAGCCCCATGATTGGCATTGATACGTCATTATTTAAAACCACTGTTTTCTGTGTCAATGGTCACCCTCCTTTATAAGTCTTCTTATTAAGTATAAAAGATAAAGTTCTTTTTAAATAGTACGCACCTTATTGTTATATAGGCACAAAAAAGTAACCATGATCAGAATGACTACTTTCCCCCGGTTTCATTCAGCAGTCTTGCTTTTTTGAAAAGACCACAGCCGTATGAATCATATTTTTCAGCACCTCGGCATTTATATCCGCAAGCTTATTGACGTAGATGCAGGCTTTTCCTCGTGTATGTTTGCCAAAATCCGGTGCAAATTTTTCATAATCCTCATCTTCCATCATCAGGTACAGGCTGATCTTCGCTTTTCTCGGAGAAAATCCGGTAAGCGGGGCATCGCCTTCATGCCCGGAGGCGTACTTATAATGATACGAGCCGAATCCGATAATGCTCGGTCCCCACATTCTTGCCTCATAACCAGTTGTTTCTGTAAAGAGATTGAGCAACCGATAAGTGTCCTCGCGTTTTTTCGGATTTTCCACCGTTTCAATAAATTCAATCACACTGTTGTCGGTCTCTTTCGTTTTTGGTTCGTAGCCCATATTCGTCACCTCACTCATTTTTTTGCCTTCAGTATGAAAATGACCTTTCCTGTACATTTTAAACAAAGACGCGAGATCACGGAAAATGCGGATTGTCAAAGGCATTATTTTCTAAATAATACTGTATAATAAAAGTGTTGCCATTTTCAACGTGGCGTGCGCTCGCTTGGAAGCGAAACATGTTTTAATAGGAGGTTACTTAATGGAAACACTCACTCAAAATAAGGTAGTCCATGGTTTTCGACTGCTGCATACCGACACAATCCAAGACATTCACTCAGAAGCCTATGTGTTCGAGCATGAGAAAAGCGGCGCGAGGTTATTGTTTCTGAAAAACGACGATGACAACAAAGTCTTCTCGATCAGTTTCCGCACGCCTCCGGAAAATAACACCGGCGTTTTTCATATTCTTGAGCACTCGGTTCTTTGCGGTTCCGATAAATATCCGGTCAAAGAACCGTTTGTCGAACTGCTCAAGGGTTCGCTGAATACGTTTTTAAATGCGTTCACCTTCAGCGACAAAACGATGTATCCGGTAGCCAGTAAAAATGACAAAGATTTTCAGAACCTGATGGATGTCTATCTCGATGCGGTCTTCCATCCGAATATTTATAAATACAAGGAAATTCTGCAGCAGGAAGGCTGGCACTACGAACTGGAAAAAGCAGACGATCCGATCCATTACAAAGGTGTCGTCTACAACGAAATGAAAGGTGCCTTCTCTTCCCCTGAAGGACTGCTGATGCGCGCGAACCAAAACTCGCTGTTCCCGGACACGAGCTACGGCTATGAATCCGGCGGCGATCCGCTCTACATTCCCGATCTGACCTACGATTACTTCCTGCAATGCCATAAAAAATATTACAGTCCGGCCAACAGCTACATTTATTTGTACGGAAATATGGATATTGAAGAGAAGCTTGCCTATCTCGATCAGGCTTATCTTGCCGGTTATGATCGCATTGAGGTCGATTCCTCAATCGCAGTACAGAAGCCGATTGGCAAAATTAATGAACTCATCAAGGAATATCCGGTGCTCCCTGATGCAGACTTGAATGATAAAACATATTTGAGCATGAATTTCGCCGTGTCGACCTCTACCGATCCGGAAACGTATCTGGCGTTCGATATTCTCGATTATCTGCTGCTTGACAGTCCTGCCGCACCGCTGAAAAAGGCAATTCTCGACGCAGGCATCGGTCAGGATGTGTTCGGCTCCTACGATAACAGCATTCTGCAGCCGTTTTTCTCAGTAAATGTAAAGAATGCAAACGAGAGTCAGAAGGAAGCCTTTAAGAAGGTTGTTTTCGATACGCTGAGAACGTTCGTCAAAGACGGTTTGGATAAAAAACAGATTGAAGCGGCGATCAACGTTAAAGAATTCCAGCTGCGTGAAGCGGATTACGGTTCCATGCCGAAGGGCCTGATCTACAGCATTATGTCGATGGACAGCTGGTTGTATGACGAAGATCCGTTCATACATTTGAAATTTGAAAGCACCTTGGCAAAAATCAAGCAAGCGTTGACGAGCAACTATTTCGAAGCGTTGATTGAAAAATATCTGATTAACAGCAATCACCAAACTTTTGTTACGATTGCGCCGTCTAAAACAATTGCGGAAAAAGAAGCGAAGAAAGTCGAAGCTGCTTTAGCAGATGCAAAGCAAAAGCTGGATGCGGAAGGCGTGCAACAAATTATTGATGAGACGAAAAAGCTGAAAGAGCGTCAATCCAGTGCTGATACTCCTGAAGATTTGCGTAAAATCCCGACCCTTGCGCTGTCTGATGTTGAGCGGAAAGCGGAAGACCTACCGCTCAAGGAGACTGCAATCGACGACGTCAAAACACTCTACCATGATCTGGAAAGCAACAAGATTGCCTACGTTAATCTTTATTTTGATGCGACGGCGGTCCCTGCAGATCAAATTTCCTGTCTTACACTTTTGCAGGAAGTACTTGGAAAAGTCGATACGGAAAAATACGCCTACTCGGATTTGGTCAGCGAAATCAACATTCAAACCGGCGGCATTGATTTTGACAATCAGACCTTCAGTGACAAATCAGATGATGACGCCTATGCACCGAAGTTCTCCGTAAAAACCAAAGTGCTTGTGGAAAAGCTGCCTCAGGCGTTCGCGCTGATCCATGAAATCCTGTATCACAGCAAATTTGACAATGCGGCACGTATTCGCGAAATTGTCAAAGAGATCAAGTCGCGCGTGGAGATGTCCTTCAACCAGAATGGTCAATCCGTTGTCGTCCGTCGACTGGGGTCCTACTTCTCGCAGGCAGCGGCTTACAGCGAAAAATTGCGCGGCCTTGATTTCTATCAATTCATTTCAGATCTGGATAAAAATTGGGATGCGCGTATCGACCAGTTGTCCGATACTTTCGCGTCACTTGCAAAGCAGCTGTTTACGAAAACTGCATTGACTGCAAGCGTAACGGGCAACTCCGAACTACTGAGTGCGGTTGAGAAGCAGTTCAGCACACTGGATCTGCAGACACAATCAGCTCCTGGCCGCAGCTCGAATCAATTGCCGGCGCCAGAAGCGAAAAATGAAGGATTGATGACATCCAGCAAGGTCCAGTACGCGGCCAAGGGTGCCAACTTCAAATCGCTCGGCTTCGATTACACAGGCAAGCTTCAGGTTTTGAAAAAAATTCTGTCGCTTGACTATCTGTGGAACCAGGTACGCGTCATGGGCGGTGCGTACGGATGTGGCCTCGCACTCGAGTCCGCGGGCAACATGATTTTCTGGTCATACCGTGACCCGAACCTGAAGGAAACGCTGGCGATCTACGATGAAGCAGCAAAATTCGCTGAAGCGTTCGACGCCGACGATTTCGAAATGACGAAATATATTATCGGAACCTTGTCTGACCTAGATACACCGCTGACCCCGCGCGGCAAGGGCAGCATGGCCGATGCTCAATATTTCAAAAACATTACCCAGGCCGACGTACAGGAAACACGCGACAATGTCCTTGATACAAAGCTGTCGGATATTCAGGCATTCGGCAAACTGCTGAAAAAAGTTACCGATCAAGGTCTGGTCTGCGTCCTCGGCAATGAAGGAAAAATCCAAGAAAACAAAGACCTGTTTCAATCCTGCATCAACATATTCGACTGATTCAGATAAAGAAAGAGCTGTGAGCGATCTGCTCATAGCTCTTTTTTTTAGATTTTGATCTTTCATGGATTCGAGATTCGGTTTAAACTTTTTGAGGTTCGGTCTCACTTTCCTTTGATTCGGTCTAACTCTTTAGCGTTTCGGTCTCACTTTTCCTTGATTCGGTCTAACTTCTGATTTTCGGTCTCACTTTCCTTTGATTCGGTCTAACTCTTCAGCGTTTCGCTCTCACTTTTCCTTGATTCGGTCTAACTTCTGATTTTCGGTCTCACTTTTCTTTGATTCGGTCTAACTCTTCAGCGTTTCGGTCTCACTTTTCCTTGATTCGGTCTAACTTCCCGCGGAGTTTGGTCCATCCGCTTAACCTTGGGCTTTAATGAATTGATCGAAAGTGTTTGATTTCAATGTTACTAAAGACGGCAGTTCCGTCCTCGGAGTACAGACTGATGCCTTGGTCGTTCAGGTTCGGAAAGGCTTCGTTTGTGAGAACGGTTCGCCCATCGTCTGTGAAAACTTCGATACTTGTTTTATCGACAAGGATTTTAAGATGCATGCGTTTGGTATCTTGAGCAAGCGGTGCACGGCTTTCCAAGTACTTTTTACTCTTATCCGGCTGATTTGTGAACGTGCGATTAACATAAAGATAGCCGCCTTCAGCAAATACTCCGACATCGATATGCCGTTTTTCATTGTCGGATTCGCGCAGCCGGAGCCCGACGTTGCGTGCATTGGTCCACGACAGATCGACATCAAGCTGATAGGCAGTTCCGTGCACATCGAGTGTTTTCGAACCATTCACGCGGACTGTTTTCAGCCGCTGCGTCGAATCAACAAGCTTATCCACTTCGGCAACCGGTTGAGAAGCCAGGCTGTAGCCACCGTCCTGCTTAATCAAATGAATTTGGCGTACGATTGAGTTCACGCCGTTGAATTTGTCCTTTTTCAGAGTCGGCGTAGTGTTAGGATAGTCCCAATTATTCATCCATGCGATAGCATAGCGCGAATCGAGCTTGTCTTTCGCCTTTCCGTTATCGAATGTCACGCCGGCATACCAATCGAATCCGTAGTCCAGCCATTGCGGCGTATCTTGATCAGCAGTAAATTTTTTCCCGTCAAAATCACCGGTCCAGTATGCATATGTGTTCGGAAGTCCCTCTGCTTTTCCATTGGCGCTTGCACCGAGCACCCACTTAACCGTTCCGTCACCGGCACGCAGCTGAAAGAGATCCGGGCATTCGATCACTCCTATATTCTGTGTCATGAAACCATCCGTGTAGTGCCAATCCTTTAGATCATTCGATTCATAGAACCCGATTTTCGATCCTTCGGCAAGCAGCAAGATCCATTTATGGCGCGATTCGTCCCAGATCACCTTCGGATCGCGGAAATCCTTGACACCGGGATTGGGCAATATCGAATCCTCATTGTCTTGCTTAAATGTTTTCCCGTCATCGGTGCTGTACCACAGAAATTGCTCCTGATCACGCTGCGCGGGCGGCTGAGTCACAATGGCAACCAGTGCATTTTTTCCAAATCCGGCCGTGTTTTCCGGATCGCGCACAACCGATCCGGTCCAGATGTCACCGTTTTTATTCGTGTATTTTGGAATGGCGACACCATCATCCTTCCAGTGCACGAGATCCTTCGATGTGGCCAGTCGCCACTCCGTCCCGTTCCCTTTCGGATAATCGCGATTGTACAAATAATAATAATGATACTTGCCATTAAAATAGAGCGGCCGCTGCGGATCATTCATCCATTTATCCGGCACTGAGAAATGATAGACCGGTCGATAAGAATCTTCCTTTTTATGTGTCACTTGTTTCTCCTTCGGCCGAAATGATTGAGACAGGACAAGCGCTATTATCACAAGGAGCAGACCGAGCATCACCAGACTGCTCACAATCCAAACTTTTTTATTCACAAGAATAACCTCCAGCATGTCACAGCATTCATCGTCGCACATTTTTTACGCAAAAAATGAAAATGTCGCCTATAATCGACATTATTTTCTCTAATGCTTATTATGATCCATTATGTTCAGGGATATGAATAACCATTTCGCAATCTATTTTTGTGTAAAAAAAGACTCCTGATTTGGAGTCTCAATTTTCCTGCTATGAACTAATGACTTACCTTCTCGATTATTAGTCAATGGTGAGCTGACCTTGATCAAGAATGCTGTCCGGTACAACCGATGACCGTGAGCCTTGAAGTTTCACAAGGAAGCTTGGCGCAAAAGTTGAATGTTGGTCATCAAATGTCCCTCTGTTGGTCATGTAGCTTGTGATGACCACCTTGTTCCCTTTTTTCTGAGGCACAGCAAAATGCGAGTAGTTCCATGTGATGTCATCCGTATCCAGATCCATCTGCAGAACCAGTCCGCTGCCGTTCAACGGATGATACGTACCGGTGAGCGAGTTGGATACAAAGCCGAGCATGTACACATCTTTGTCGCTGATCCCGTCAATGGTCATTTTCGCACCGCGTGAATCGGTGAACAGGTACCATTTACCGTTCATTTTGAATACATTTGCACGCTCAATTTCATCCGTAACCGTGTTCGATGCAATTAAAGGTTTCATAACTTTCTTCAAGGTGTAATCATCATTGAGTTCAATGATTCCAAGCGCACCGTTAGCAAGTGACGCAAGATTCTTTTTCGGGCTGTCGAGCAGCGCTTTGCGTTCCTTTTGGAAATAGCGCAGGCTGCCGCCGTAGAATGCACGATTATTGAATTGGTCATCGCCTTGGTAGCCCACTTTCGTTCCGGTGTTTGCTTCAAATACCAAATATTTGTGTCCGTTATCTTCAACATAGTGCGGATCACGGAACGTGTGGTTGTCTGCGCCTTTGTCGCCGGCTGCGAATTGATCAACGGTTTGATAGTATTTGCCGTCACCAGCGAAAATTGACTTCAAATCTTCGATGCCGTCTACCTTCAATGAGTCTACGTCCGGCTGTGAAAGATTGATCTGTGCGGTTGTCAGTGTTTGTTTCCCATAAAGCTTCTTGCCCTCGTCCCAAGGCTGACGGTTGGTATAGAACAAACGCACCTTGCCGTCCTTGGTCAACGTCGCCGATCCGGACCATTCCTCAGCCTGATCTTTTAATATCTGATCGTTTGTTTTCAGATGATCATCAGCCTGGAAGACGCGTCCTGCATTTTTCCAGCTGTCGATCGATGTATCGCCTTTCTTTTGATAGAAGAGGTAGATGAACGTATCGCTGCCGACTTTCGGATCACCGGCAAGTGCGAAGACAATATTATAGCCCTTGTAATCGGCAACCGTGCCATCTGCATTTTGTAGCGGCCAGCTGTCCCAAACATCCAGGTCAATCGTGTTTCCGTCCTTGTCCTTGCCTATTGCCGACGGAAGATTCTCAATCGTTGATTCATCAAATTCAGGAACTTGGAACCGTTCGTTTTCCTGCTGATCCGGAATCTTACTCATATCATAACGTGTCAGATGCGAGATGCCATACGTTTTATTCTTTCCAAAGTAATCAATTGGCTTTGCCGATGCTTGCGTGCTACCGCCAATCATAAAGGTTGTGACAAGCAGCGCGGCTGCCGTCTGTTTTGCGATTTTGCCAATGTGCATGTTTTCCTCTCCCTGTTCCTTATTTGTCTTGCTGCATCATTTCATGGAACCGAGCACCTTGTCTGCGTGCTTCTCTCTTTGTCATTTCCCATGAAAAAGATAATTGTCAACCGGTCGTCAAAATGTCGGCGTCGGTTCCCCACAAGAATACGTGGAAACCAACGAACTCGTCAATTGAGCAAATGAAGGATAAAAACGTAGACTTTTCCAAATGAATTATTTAAATCATAGGTCTTAAGACACATGTACTATTGCATTAATGACAAACAGTGTCATATTCTCTAATGCCGCAGAACAGTTTTTCATTTTGAATGATTGATGTTCGATTCATGCCTGTCCTAAACTCCTTTATACATGTGAAAAATGTAAACGCATGCTCCGTTGCAATTAACGATTTGCATGTATTGTCATGAAAAAGTAATAAAAATGGGTCTAAGAGACCGTGAGCAAAAAATATTTTTGGATAATTTTACTATAAATTAATTTAATTCACAAAACTAATATCATAAGTTAAAATACTAATAAAATTAGTTTTGCGGAGGTCATTTGTATGCGCCTATTAAAATACGATCATTTTTATCAGCTGACTTTTTTTCCGACTTTGTTTCCCGTGAATTGCTACCTCGTTGAAGAAGAAGATGCACTTACGTTAATCGATTGTGCGCTTCCATCAAGCACACAATCAATTTTAAAAGCTGCAAAACGGATTGGTAAACCGATTACTCGTATTGTCTTGACTCATGCACATGGCGACCATGTCGGTGCACTCGATTCGTTGAAAAAAGCACTCCCGAGTGTCCCCGTCTATATATCCAAACGTGATGCGCGCCTGCTTGCCGGAAAAGTTGACCTTGATCCTGATGAACCACAGCTTCCCATTAGCGGGGGTATCCCTAAAAATATTCAAACCGTACCCGATCGCCTTGTGCAAGAAGGTGATACCATCGGTCGTCTGCTGGTCGTATCCAGTCCCGGTCATACCCCCGGCCATATCGCACTTTTCGATCGAGAATATGGTGCACTTTTTGCCGGTGATGCTTTTCAAGTGCGTGGCGGGATTGCTGTCAGCGGTCAATTAAAATGGTTCTTCCCGTTTCCCGCACTCGCAACATGGAGTAAGGAAAATGCTTACACAAGCGCGAAAAAATTACTCAATTTAAAGCCTCACTATTTGTCCGTAGGGCATGGTCGCGTGCTTGAACACCCGGAACAGGCCATGTCTGGAGCGATCAGCTTCACCGAGCAAAAAATGAAGGAGAATTAAGATGCGCCAAGGGCTAACGAAACAGCAAATTATTAAACAAGCTGCTCAGCAAATTGAGGAGACCGGTCTGCATAACCTTACGCTCGCCGCGCTCGCTCAGCGACTTCACATCAAAACACCGTCACTTTATAATCACATAAACAATCTAACCGATCTGAGGAACGGCCTGTCCTGTTATGGATTGAGTATGCTCACGGAACAATTGATTCAATCCGCACTGGGTAAATCGCAGGATGATGCCCTGTTCGCCATAGCCGGTACCTACATCGCTTTTGCAAAAGAGCATCCAAATCTCTATGACGCAATCATTCATGTACCTGATCCCACCGATCCCGATCTTCATCAAATCGCAGAAAGGCTGCTTAACTTTTTGTTTAAAATTCTTGAAGGCTATCCTTTGAGTGAGGAGGATCGCGTTCATGCTGTTCGCGGATTGCGCAGTATTGTCCATGGATTTGCCAGTTTGCAGCTGCATCAAGGATTTAACATGAAAAATGATCAAGACGAGTCTTTGAAATGGATCCTTTCCGCTTATCTTGCGGGGCTGAAGTTGAATTTGTCAAATAAGTCATAAAAGATGCTTGTTGATTGATCTGATCCATTAAAAATGCCGCCCGATCAAAGTAATGATCGAACGGCGTTTATTCTTCTCACCCTTCTAATTGTGCGATGAATTCTTGGTTTCGTGCATTGGACCACGATTTTCGTGCATTGAGCCTTGGGTTTCGTGCATTGAACTCGGTCCGCCCCTCTGTTTGTGCATAGAATTCTTGGTTTCGTGCATTGACCCCTGGTTTTCGTGCATTGAACCTTGGGTTTTGTGCATTGAACTCGGTCCGCCCCTCTAGTTGTGCATAGAATTCTTGGTTTCGTGCATTGGATCACGATTTTCGTGCATTGAGCCTTGAGTTTCATGCATTGAACTCGGTCCGCCCCTCTAGTTGTGCATAGAATTCTTGGTTTCGTGCATTGGATCACGATTTTCGTGCATTGAACCTTGGGTTTCGTGCATTGAACTTGGCCCACCCTTCTAGTTGTGCGTTGAATTCTTGGTTTCGTGCATTGGATCACGATTTTCGTGCATTGAACCTTGGGTTTTGTGCATTGAACTCGGTCCGCCCCTCTGTTTGTGCATAGAATTCTTGGTTTCGTGCATTGGATCACGATTTTCGTGCATTGAACCTAGGGTTTCGTGCATTGAACTCGGTCCGCCCCTCTGTTTGTGCATAGAATTCTTGGTTTCGTGCATTGGATCACAATTTTCGTGCATTGAACCTAGGGTTTTGTGCATTGAACTCGGTCCGCCCCTCTAGTTGTGCATAGAATTCTTGGTCTCGTGCATTGACTCCTGGTTTTCGTGCATTGAGCCTTGGGTTTCGTGCATTGAAATTGGCCGACCCTTCTAGTTGTGCATAGAATTCTTGGTTTCGTGCATTGAGCCTTGAGTTTCGTGCATTGCGCTTGTTGTATTCCCACCCGAGCCACGCGCAAATAACTTAGTTCAACTAGCAGCGAGAACGTATTTAACTTTGTGTAAATGGAAATACTTACCTTATAAAAGGAGCTGACCATTTATGCAAAACTACCGTAATTATGGCAACATGACGATTCGTGAACTCGCCAGCCAATGTGAAAGTGTCGACGATGTTCAAGTGATGATCCGTGAGTTATTCAAGGATACTCTCCAGGTGATCTTTGAGGCCGAGATGGAACACCATCTTGGCTA